>Ga0209709_10000342_pt1 | contig 44563 bp, 42 predicted proteins | sample ArcticOcean_MG_C_2_FD_187435 | JGI IMG/M metagenome (GOLD analysis project Ga0209709, IMG submission 187435) | Marine microbial communities from western Arctic Ocean - ArcticOcean_MG_CB4_136 (SPAdes) (version 2) | ecosystem: Environmental > Aquatic > Marine > Oceanic | place: Arctic Ocean... | reverse complement strand
CTAATGAACTAAGTTTAACTAAAGAGCAAAGCCAAAATTTAACAGCTGAAATATCAAATTTAGAAAATGAAGTATCTTCACTTAAAACATCAGAGACTGAAATACAAAATCAAATAAGCGATTTATCAAATCAATTTAGCTCTAAAGAAAGTTTAATTACTGAGAAACAACAAGGTTTAGCTTCACTTCAAGAGCAATTAAATCCTTTAAGTAATAAAATGACTGAGCTTGAGGGGCAAAGAGCTGAATTAGACAATAAACTAAATAGTCAATTAAGTGCTATGGCTGCTCAAATTGAAAGTAAGGGACAGGCAACAGAAGAGGTGAATACACTGAAAGCTCAATTTGAAAGTCAAATTACCCAACTGGATACTCAATTACAAAACTATGAAAAAGAATCTGTTGATATTAATACTCAGTTAACTTCATTAACAACTGAACTAAATACTCTTGAGACTGAAACACCAGATATATCCAATCAAATATCAAAGCTTAATAATGAATTAAAAAATGTAATAGAAATAAAAGCTGATTTAGCAATGACTCAAGCAATTAAATCAGGAATAAATGTTAATCAAAAAATTATAGATTCAGTTGCTAAATTAGAGAATAAATCAATTATTCAAATAGAAGGAACTGATTTAATGAGAGTTGTTGATACAGATACTTTAACAGATGAAGCGGGTAATTTTGAAGCCCCTGTAGGAACTTTTACAAGAGGAAACCAAGTTTATTTAGCAGGTGCCGTTACAAGAGAACAAATTTTGAGTGTTGGTAAAATTGATGAAACTGGGGACTTAAATATTCAGCTTTCACAGATTGCTGCTGAAAAAATTAACTCAGGTATGTTTGGTCTTGATACAGCTAAAGGGATGGTAGCAACTGATAGCATGGCAAAAGGAACTTATACATTAATAGATCCAAAAACAGGAAGACAAGTAATGGATAGCCATACTGGTAATGCCTTGTATGGAGGAATAATTTGTGATGGAGAGCAATGTGGACCTAGCAGTAATCGAGGTAGACAAGTTGCAGCTTTAGGTTATGTGTTTGTAAAACAAGGTGATATGGATCAAGGAACAATGTGTACTGGAGGAGATTGTACATTTAATATTTCAAAAGAAGAACTTGAAACTTTTAATAAACAGGTTGAGACTGGTATAGATCCTTCAGCCTATGGTTATGACGATGCACTAGCTGCAGCAACAATTAATACCAAAGGTTTAGTTGCAGATTCAGTTAGTGAAGCAGCAGGTACAGTTACAAAAGAGTTTTTTAGTGGAAAATTTAACATAATGGAAACTGGTGGACAAGAGGCATTACTTAAAAAAGCAGAAGATGCAGTATCAAGATTAGAAACAGCAAAAGCATCTGGCCAAAATGTTAATCAAAAAATGCTTGAGCAAGCTAGAGGGCAAGTTGCTGCTGAACAAAGTGTTCTTGATGCGGTCAATGCTGCTAAAGCAGCAACATCTTCAACTACACAAGTTGCTTCTGCAGCATCTGAGGCTGCATCTGAAGTTGCAAGTGCAGCATCTGAGGCAGCATCTGAAGCTGTACAAGAAGTAGCTCAGGTAGTTCAAGCAGCGGCACATGAAATCGTTGATGGTGTTAGAGCTCAAAAAAATGTTGTTCAACTTGTTCAAAATGGCGATGGTTCAATTTCAGTCATAGTAGGAAGAACTGGAGTAAATGTAACAGGAAGTCAAAGAGTTGTATTTACTGGATTAACAGATGCTGCTGCAAATCAATCATGGGGCTGTGCCTCTAGTAATTCAGGAAATAGTGCTGCAGCAGGTGCTTGTGGCCAACATAGGAAAGCAATAGCAGAAGCAGAAGCTGCAAGTGGACTAACAGTGAATCAGGGTGATAGGTAAAATTAAAACTTAATAGGATAAATCAGCATAGGCAAGCAATCGCAGAGGCAGAGGCTGCAAGTGGACTAAAAGTGGACTAGAAGTGAATTCTATACTCTTTATATTCTCAGGTGGATTATTATGACCCAGATTTGTTGATAGTTTGTTAGTAGTTTTTTTCATCAATAGTCCTTAATCTTTAGAGCATTTGTTTGATGATTAGGAAAATTAGATAGGAATAAGTAGTGTTAAGGGATGTTAAAGCAAAGGTAGGTTTTATGATTTAGGGCCGACTGATCCCACTTTCGTATTCTTTAGTACCGTTTAAACCTTAAGTAACGACGAGTTATGTGCGCTTTTTATCAAACTCTATTTTAACTAGACTCCTTATTCAATATATATTTAATCTAAATATTATAGGTAATTTATGAAATTAAATAAAATTGAGCCAAAATTTATCTTTAAATCGAACCCAAGAATTGGCTTAATTACATTAGGCAGCGATTTCAGAATTGAAAAAGATTTTAATAATGTAATATATGGAAGAGACATTGATCTTTATGTAAATAGAATTCATTGCTACAATCCACTTACCAACGAAACCTTAGCTAAAATGGCCGAAGATATTACTGAAGTTACCAAAGATATTCTTCCTGACCAAAAAATAGATTGTATTGCTTATGGCTGCACTTCAGGAACAGTAGCTGCGGGATATGATGTGATAAAAGAAAAAGTTAATTTAGCCAAACCAGAGGCAAAAGTAACAACTCCTATAACTTCTGCAATTAAAGCTTTAAAAGTTTTGGGAATAAATAAAATATCTATTTTTACACCTTACACAAAAACAATAAATGATTCTGTAGCTAATTATTTTAAAAAAAGAAATATCACTATTAATTCTTTAAGCTATTTTGATATTGATTCAGATCTGGATATTGGAAAAGTTGATGAAAAATATTTATTTGAGGTTCTGTCTAAAATAGATTTAGAAGATAGCGATGCATTATTTGTTTCCTGTACAGCTTTACCTGTTTTATCAATAATAGACAAACTGGAGAAAAAACTTAATAAAGTAATTCTATCAAGCAACCAAACTTTAATCTGGGACTCACTTAATGAAATAAATTATAAAGAAAAAATTGAAGGTTTTGGAAAATTATTTAATCACTAATAAATATGAATTTTACTAAAGAAGAATATAAAACTAGGTTAAAAAAAGTTCAAAGTTTAATGCAAGAAAAAGGCATAGAGCTATTGATATCTTGTGATACAGCCAATATGAATTATTTAACTGGTTATGATGCTTGGTCATTTTATTATGCACAAGCAGTAGTGGTTCATGTAAATGCTGAAGAGCCATTATGCTGGGTAAGAAAACAAGATTCAGGTGGCGCCTATATAAAAACATATTTAGAAAATGAGAATGTTTTAATTTATGATGAAAAATATATTCACACATGGCCACTTCATCCTTATGATAACCTTGTAGATATTATAAAGGAGAGAAATTGGGATAAGCTTACAATTGGCCTAGAAATGGATAGTCATTATTTCACAGCTTATTGTTATGAAAAAATGAAACAAGGTTTGCCTAATGCTAAGTTAAAAGACTCTAAAAGGTTAGTTAACTGGGTAAGAGTAATTAAGTCTAATGCTGAGATTGAGTTTATGAAATCAGCAGCAATAATCTCTCAAAAAGGAATGCAAGTAGCAATTGACGTAATAAATCCTGGTGTAAGACAGTGTGATGCCGTCGGTGAAATTCAAAAAGCATTATTTTATGGTACACCAGAGTTTGGAGGTGAGTATTCGAGTATTGCAACATTATTGCCAACAGGAAAAGGAACATCTGCTTCACATTTAACAGCAACCCAAGACAAATTTATTAAAGGAGAAGCGACTATTATTGAACTTTCTGGTGTCTATCAACGATATCACGTTCCGATGGCTCGTACAGTTTTACTAGGTAAACCTGATCAAAAAAAGATTGATACTATGAAAAAAACAAATGAAGCACTCCAGGCGGGTATTGATTTAGCTAAATCTGGAAATACAGCAGATGACGTTGCTCTAGCATTTTGGAAAATATTAGATAAATATGGAATAGAAAAAACCTCAAGAACTGGATATTCAATTGGCATAGGTTATCCGCCTGATTGGGGTGAGCATACATTAAATATTTCAAAAGGTGATATGACTGTTTTACAACCAAACATTACTTTTCACATGATTGCAGTGATGCAATTTGGAAATTGGGGAGTAGAAGCTTCTGAAGCCATAAGGGTTACAGATAAAGGTGCCGAGCTGTTTTGTGATTTTTCTAGAGAACTTCATGTTAAAAGCTAGTTATTAGGGGTTGATATTTATTCCAACAAATGTTTTAAATTCAGTAAATAATTTCAATGAACAAAGAATTCGTCAAATTTGATAAAGTAGATAAAAGTTATGACGGTAAAATACTGGTCGTAAAAGATCTTCAGTTAGATATTGAGGAGGGTGAATTTGTTACAATGTTGGGACCCTCAGGTTCTGGTAAAACTACTTGTCTAATGATGTTAGCTGGTTTTGAAACACCAACACACGGTGAAATTTATTTAAATGGAAAAGCAATATCAAGTATTCCTCCTCACAAAAGAGGAATTGGAATGGTATTCCAAAACTATGCATTGTTTCCTCATATGACTGTATATGAAAATTTAGCATTTCCATTAAGAGTTAGAAAAATTCCAAAAGATGAAGCAGATAAAAAAATTGATAAAGCATTATCAATGGTATCACTCCAAGGTTTTGCTGAAAGAATGCCTGGACAATTATCCGGTGGTCAACAGCAAAGAGTGGCAGTAGCAAGATCACTAGTATTTGATCCACAACTAGTATTAATGGATGAGCCTCTAGGAGCATTAGATAAAAATTTAAGAGAGAGTATGCAATATGAAATTAAACATATTCATGAAAGTATCGGAGTAACAGTCGTTTATGTTACACATGATCAAAGTGAAGCTTTAACAATGTCTAATCGAATTGCAGTTTTCAACGATGGTAAAGTTCAGCAACTTTCTAGCCCAGATGAATTATATGAAAAACCAGTTAACTCTTTTGTTGCAGAATTTATTGGAGAGAACAATACATTTGCAGGTGAGGTTTCAGATATTTCTGGTGGAAAATGTAAAGTTAAATTAGCTAATGCAGAAATATTAGCAAATCCAATTTCGGTTAAAAGAAAAGGGGAAAAAACAAAAATTTCTTTAAGACCTGAAAGAGCCTTGATAAATCCCAGTGATAAAATGGACAACATACACACAGGTAAAGTTGAAGAAGTGATATATCATGGAGACCACACAAGAGTACGAATGAATGTATTAGGTAACAACCAATTCATTCTAAAAGTTCCAAATAGTACATCCAACTTAGACATCAAACCTGGTAAAGAGATTAAAATTGGATGGAACAGCGAAGACGCTAGAGCTCTAGATCCTAAGTAATAATCAATAAATTCATTGTTAACTAAGTAAAATGCCCTGTTGACTCTGATTATCGACTTTGTTGTACTCTCTTTTTTAAAAAATAACGTTTAAACGGAGGAAATATGAAGACTATTAGTAAACTATTATTAGCCATCACTTTCGCTATCTCTGTAACTACTTCAGCATTCGCAGTAACTGTGGTGTCTTGGGGTGGATCTTACACAGAGTCTCAAAAGTTAGGTTATGGTGATCCTACTGCTAAAGCAACCGGTATAGAAATTAACTGGGTTGATTATTCAGGTGGATTATCTGAGATTAAAGCACAAAAAGAAGCTGGCGCAATTACATGGGATATTATCGATGTATATGCAATGGATACTATCACAGGATGTGACGAAGGATTATTTGTTGAATTTGATTTCGACAAAGACTTCCCAGCTGCACCAGATGGAACTAAAGCAAGTAAAGATTTCTTTGCACCAATGCCGAGCAAATGTGCTGTAGGAAATATTTTATATTCTTGGAACTATGCTTATAACACTGAAACTGTTAAAGGCACTCCAAAGACTATCAAAGATTTCTTTAACACTAAAAAGTTCCCTGGAAAAAGAGCTATCTACAAAGGCGCTTTAACGAACTTAGAAATCGCTTTAGCTGCAGATGGAATTAAAGCAGGTAAAGGTGGAGCAAAAATCTATAAAGCTTTAGACACAGAAAAAGGTGTTCAAAGAGCTATGGATAAAATCAAATCATTATGTACAGACCCTAACGGTGGATGTGTATTTTGGTCTGCAGGTGCTCAACCACCAGAATTATTAGTTTCAGGTGAAGTCGTTATGGCTACAGGTTGGAATGGTAGATTCTTTAATGCACAAATGGAAGGTGCACCAATCAAACAAGTATGGGATGGACAAGGTCTTGACTACGAGTACTTCGTACAAGTTAAGGGTGGACCAAACGATGCTAATGGTAAAGCTTTGAAAGCTTTAGCTATGATGACTAATACAGAGATGTTAGCTGGAAGTGCAAAATATATTGCATACGCTCCATACAGAATATCTTCTATTGCTATCATGGAAGCAGGAGAACCTTGGTTTAAAGATGGTAAAACTAATATGGTACCACAAATGCCAACTGCTCCCGCGAATACTAAAAACTATTTTTTAGTAGATCCAATTTACTGGGCTGATAACGGCACAGAGCTTGGTGAAAAATGGGAAGCTATGAAAGCTGGTCTGTAATTAAAGTTTGAAAGAACTTAATTATATATTATAATTTAAGGGCGGTTATTTGATAACCGCCCTTTTTATTTATGAGCTCAGAAACACAAAAAATTTTAACAACAGATGGAATACCTTTAGAGGTAAGTCTAAAAAAAGCTGAACGTAAAAATAAAATTAAAGCCTTCTTACTTGTTGCTCCTTTATTATTATTTATACTTATTACTTACATATATCCAATTGGCAGTATGTTTACGAGAAGTGTTGATGATACAATGGTCACCAATATGCTTCCCAAAACATTTAAATCAATGGAGAAATGGGATGGACAAGAGCTACCACCAGAAGAAGTTTTTGAAGCTTTTTACCTAGATTTTCGAAATTTAGTCGATGAAAGACGTGAGGGTAAACTTTCTACACAATTAAATTATACAAAAAATGGATTTAAAAGCATTATTAAAAAATTAAGAAGAAAATCAAAGTCTTTTGAAGAAGGAAATTATAAAGAACAAATAATGTCAGTCCACAAGAGGTGGGCAAATGTCGAATACTGGCAAGCAATAAAAAGAAGAGCCCCAGCATACACAGGTCAAAAATATCTAAAAGGTTTGGATATGTATAAAAATGACAAGGGAGAAATAGTTAATGTGGCTGAAGATAGAAGAATTCACAGAAAATTATGGTTAAGAACAATAGAGGTTGCATTATTTGTAACAATTTTTTGTTTTTTAATGGCATATCCAATAGCTCATTTGTTAGCCACTTTACCAATGAAGTATAGCAACTTGCTAATGATCTGCGTACTACTTCCGTTTTGGACTTCATTACTTGTGAGGACTGCCAGTTGGATGATTTTGTTACAACAGCAAGGTATAGTAAATGATTTTTTTGTATTCATTGGCTTGGTTGCTAATGATGCTAGACCTGAGATGATGTACAATAAAACTGGAACATATGTTGCAATGACACAAATTTTGTTACCATTTATGGTTTTACCTCTTTATAGTGTCATGAAAACTATTTCACCTAGCTTAATGAGAGCAGGAAAATCATTAGGTGGAACACCCTTTACATCTTTTTGGAAAATTTATTTTCCTTTAACAATACCAGGTATTGGTGCTGGCTGTTTGTTAGTTTTTATTTTAGCAATAGGTTATTACATTACTCCAGCCTTGGTTGGAGGTGCATCTGGTACTCTTATAAGTAACCAAATAGCTTTCCACATGAAAGCTACACTTGATTGGAGCTTTGCTTCAGCAATGGGATTAATGCTTTTGACTGGAGTTATGGCAATCTATTGGGTTTATAATAAAATAGTAGGAATTGATAATATCAAATTAGGATAATTAAATAAAATGGCTTTACCAAGATATACAGAACCACATTACAGAGCTTGGCACTATCTATATTTAACTATTTGTACAGCTGTTTTCTTTTTTTTAATTGCACCTCTGTTTGTAATATTCCCTTTATCTTTTAATTCAGAGGAATTTTTAGTTTTTACAGATGGCATGATGAGACTTGATCCAGATGCTTTTTCTACCAGGTGGTACAAGGATATGGTTTACGGAACTAAAAATCCATGGGGACTAGCTGCAAGAAATAGTTTTATAATAGCATTTTTTGCGACAATTGGTTCAGTTTTACTAGGAACTGTTGCTGCATTGGGATTGAGTAGTAGACATATGCCTTACAAAGGTTTGATCATGGCTATATTAATTTCTCCAATGATTATTCCATTAATTATTTCAGGTGTAGCGATCTTTTTCTTTATGGCTAAAGCTGGTTTAGCAGCAACGCATACAGGAATTATTCTTGCACATATAATTTTAGGTACACCATTTGTTGTAATCACAGTTACAGCTACTTTATCTGGCTTTGATCACAGTGTAACAAGAGCAGCAGCGAGTCTTGGAAGTAATCCAGTAAATACTTTTATGAAAATTACTTTACCGTTAATCTTACCAGGTGTGATATCGGGTGGTTTGTTTGCTTTTGTAACTTCATTCGATGAAGTTGTGGTTGTCCTATTTTTAGCTGGTCTTGAAAGTACAACTATTCCAATTCAAATGTGGACCGGTCTAAGAGAGCAATTAAGCCCAACTATTCTCGCAGTAGCAACTTGCTTAATTGTTTTGTCAACTTTAATACTTGTAACCGCTGAACTCTTGAGAAGAAGATCCGAGAGACTCAGAGGCATAAATCGATATTAAAATCATTTCATGAAGATTAAGAATGTAGTTGTAATTGGTTCAGGAACCATGGGAAGCGGTATTGCTGCTCACTTGTGCAATGCAAATGTACCTGTAACTTTATTAGATTTGAAAACAGAGATTAGTGAAAAAGCGAGAGAACAAATCTATAAATCTAGACCTCCATTATTAATTGATAAATCAAAAATCAATAATATTAAAGTTGGAAATATTTCAGATAACTTCGACATAGTTAAGGATGCTGACTGGATTGTTGAAGCGGTAGTTGAAAGAATAGATATTAAACATCAAATTTATGAAAAAATATTTAAAGCAAGAAAAGATGGAGCGATAGTTTCATCTAACACCTCATCAATCCCAATTAAAGTTTTATCAGAACATTTAACGAGTGATGAAAAGAAAGATTTTTGTATTACTCACTTTTTTAACCCAGTTAGATATATGGGTCTTTTAGAAATAGTTAAAAATGAGAATAATGACCTTAATAAAATTAATCAGCTTAAAGAATTTTGTGAAGTTGAGTTGGGCAAAGGTGCAATTATTTGCAATGATACGCCAGGTTTTTTAGGAAATAGGGTTGGTGTTTATGCAATGCAGATTGCAATGACAGAAGCTTTTAAAATGAAACTTACTATCGAAGAAGCAGATGCAATTTTTGGAAGACCTATGGGAATTCCTAAGACAGGTGTATTTGGTTTATACGATCTAATTGGTATTGATTTAATGGCAGATGTTCTAAAAAGTTTTATTAAAGAATTACCAAAGCCAGATGAATTCCATGAAGTTGCAAAAGAAATACCGTTGGTAAAAAAATTAATTGAAACAGGTTATACCGGAAGAAAAGGTAAAGGTGGTTTTTATAGAATGAATAAAACTGGAGCCGCCAAAGTTATGGAAGCTATCAATCTTGAAACAGGAGATTATTCAGTTAGCAAAAAAATTAATATTAAATCTGATAAAGTTGATCTAAAAGGTTTGATTAATAGAGAAGATAAATACGGTACTTACGCCTGGTCTGTTTTATCTAAAATAATTAAATATGCCTCATCACTAGTTCCAAGCATTACAAAAGAATTTAACGATATAGATGAAGCAATGAGGCTCGGTTTTAACTGGGCTAAAGGTCCATTTGAAATGCTTGAAGAAATAGGAGTAAACAATTTTTTTGATAAAGTTGATGATTTTAAAGGTAATAATTTTTTAGAAAATCTATCTAAAACAAAAAATGAAAGTTTTTATGGAGAAAGACAAAAATATACTAGCATTGAAACTTTGGGCAAAGTTAAGAAAACAGCCTCAACTACTGATGGAAACGACTCTGCAAAAATTTATAGATTTAATGATTATAATATTGTTGAATTCACTACTAAAGCTAATACTCTAGATTATGATTCAATGGATGCGCTTAAAAAAGCAACCGACAAACCATTGATAATAATCAACGAGAGTATGCAATTTTCTGCAGGAGTAAACTTAACTTACACAATGGAATTTGCTGATAAAAATGACTTTAAATCAATTGAAAAATTTATAAAATATTTTCAAGAAACATGTAAGCATTTAAAATATTCAAAATATCCCGTCATCTCAGCTCCTTCAGGACTAACTTTAGGCGGTGGATTTGAGGTAATGGTACAAAGTAACTTTGTTGCATCGCATACAAATATTGTAGTGGGATTAGTTGAAACAATGGTTGGATTAATACCAGCAGGGGGTGGGTGTAAAGAAATGTTGGCGAGATGGATAGATACTAAAGAGGCAAAAGCAGATCCTAATTTCGCACCATTAAAAGTTTTTGATATTATAGGATTTGGTAGAATAGCTACTTCACCTGTTGAGGCAGAACCAATGAAATATTTAAAACCTGAAGATAAAAAAATAATGAATAGAAACAGTTTATTAGAAGTATGTAAAAAAGTTTTAAATGAAAACAAGAATTTTAAAGCACCTAATGAGTTTAAATTTAAGCTTCCAGGAAAAACTGTGAGGGGAGAAATGAATAAAATTTTAGATAAACTATACAACGATAAAGTTATTTTAGATCATGGAGTAACTGTTGCAAAAGAATTAGCATATGTATTAAGCGGAGGAGACACCACAATAGATAAAACACTAACTGAAGATGATTTATATAAATTAGAATTAAATGCTTTTATGAAATTAATAGAGACAAAAGAAACTCAAGATAGAATTAAACATACCCTAAAAACAGGCAAGCCTTTAGTTAATTAACATTCTAAGAGAATTTATAAAGTCTGGCCTCAACACATACTGAGATTTATCTAAATATTTAATTTTTTCTAAAGCTTTCAAGCCGTAAATTACTTTTCCTATTGGAGTAAATTCAGTCTCATATAATGGTTCATTTTTTAATAATATAAAGAATTGACTATCTTCTGTGTTATATTTTTGTGTTCTAGCCAAACCAACACTTCCTTTATCAAAATCAAAAGGAGCATCTACCTCTGAATTGACAGTTCCTAGTCCAGACTTACCAGTCCCTATTTTTCCGTAATCCAGATTATTTTTTTTTCCAAATTCCAAATCACCAGCTTGAATAAGCGCACCTTCAACAACCCTATGAAATGCAACATCATCATACGCTTTAGAAGAAACTAATGTTTTAAATCTTTTCACAGCATTGGGTGAAATATTGGGGTAAAGTTCAATTATGACATTTCCACAAGACACATTTAGAATTACAATATTTTGTGGATTATCAAAACTAATATTTTGTGGATCATAATTTTTTACAAACAAACATTTATCCTTGATTAAAAAGTAAGAACCAAAAAAAAATATCGCTAAAGAAATCAAAAAACCAAAGATTATTTTTTCAGATTTAGTTGCTTTAATTTTATTAATCATAAAATAAAATTTTTATCAATTTTTTGTAAATTTATTATTATAAACTGTATTTTTTTTTCTAAAATTGGATCAATATTTTCTAAATTTGATCCAACCATCAAGTGAGAGAATACTTCAGCCATATCTTCAGATGCTGTTGATCTTGAATATTCGGTAAAAAATCCCATAGTATTTGTGTACGTGTTTAAACCCAATTTATCTGTGCAGGTAGAACATTTTGCATATTTGAATTCTTTATCATTAAAACCAGACCAGACTTTTTCATCAAACAAATTTTTATAACTATCATTAATAGCGTGAAATACTTCGTGATGGATTACTCTTTCAAAATAGTTTTGATTAAAATTGATGTCCAAAATTAAAGTTTTCATTATATGATCGGGTATTCCAGCAGTGTTAATTTTTGATATAGATAAATCTTCACAAAGAACAATGTATTTTAGATTTATCTTTTTTAGGAATTTATGATTATATCTATCTAAGTTCTTTTTAACTGTTTTGTACTTATCGTCTAAATCTTTTTTGTTTGAGTTATAACAATTAATATTATTATTAACCCCAATAGTAAAAGGCTGTTTTGCATACAAATATCTCAGTTTATTTTGAGTTTTAGTTTCATAGATCTCTAAGTTTGGAATTTTTATAAGGTTGTAAATTGTATTAGCCTGAACTTGAATGGTTAATAAGAAAAGTAATAAAAATGATCTAATTATGTTCATAAATTTTAATATAGAAGATATTCCAATTCTAAAGAATGTGGTACATTTTATCTATAAATGAAAAAAAATAGAAATAAAGATCCAATACAACCAGTAAGTGGAACAAAAGTTCCAAGATTTGCTGGACCCTCTACATTTGCAAGACTGCCAGAATTAAGAGACGTTGAAAGTTGTGATGTTGCAATAGTCGGCATACCTTTTGATGCCGGAACAAGCTACAGGCCAGGTGCTAGATTTGGACCAATGAGCATTAGACAAGCATCAAGACACTTAAGAACAAATTATCACCCAAGTTATGATGTTGAGCCATTTAAAGTACAACAAGTAGCTGATGCTGGGGACATTACCTGCAATCCATTTAGCATAGATGAGTCGATAAAACAGATCGAAGCTGGTGCAACAGATTTATTAAACAAAGTTGGTGGTATAATTAGTTTGGGTGGAGACCACACAATTGCTGTACCTTTACTAAGAGCAATTAATAAAAAATGTAATGGGCCAGTTGCATTAGTACATTTTGATGCACATTTAGATACTTGGGATACTTATTTTGGAGCGCCATACACACACGGAACTCCCTTTAGAAGAGCGAGAGAGGAAGGTTTATTTTTAGATGATGCATCAATGCATGTGGGTATTAGAGGTCCACTTTATAGTAGAGATGATATTAAAAATGATGAAAGTTTTGGATTTAAGATAATTCATTGTGATGAATTTCAAACAGAGGGAACTGATAAAATAGCAGAAAGAATTCGAAAAAGAGTAGGTGATAATCCTTTGTATCTATCAATAGATATCGATGTGTTAGATCCTGCTTTTGCTCCAGGAACAGGAACCCCAGAAATTGCTGGTATGACTACAAGAGAGATGGTGAATGTTTTAAGAGGACTATCAGGTTTAAATCTTGTTTCTGCAGACGTGGTAGAAGTTTCACCTGCTTATGATCATGCTGAAATCACTTCTTTAGCTGCAGCAACAATTGTTTATGAGTTAACTAATTTATTTGCAAAATCATAAGGAAAAGATAGTTTCTCAAAATGTTAGATAAGAAAAAATTCTATATTAATAGTGAATGGGTTTCACCAAAAAAACCAAATGACCTCAAGGTAATAGATCCTTCAACAGAGGAAGAGTGTGCTGTTATATCTTTAGGTGGAGTAGAAGATGTAAATAGTGCAGTAAGTGCAGCATCTAATGCTTTTGAAACTTGGGCATTCTCAACAAAAGAAGAAAGATTAAAATATTTAGAAGCCTTATATGATGTTTATAAAAAAAGATGGGCTGATATGGCTAAAGCTATAACTCTTGAAATGGGAGCGCCAATTGACTTTTCAACACAATTGCAAGCAGGAACAGGAGCTAGTCATATAAAATCTTATATAAAAGTTTTAAAAGAATATACCTTTGAAGCAAAATTGGGAGAGCATGCTCTTAACAATAATATTTTACATGAACCAAAAGGAGTTTGTGCGTTAATTACTCCATGGAATTGGCCAATGAATCAAACTTGCTTAAAAGTAATACCAGCCATCGCCGCAGGTTGTACAATGGTTCTTAAGCCATCTGAGATAGCTCCACTATCATCGATAATTTTAGCAGAGATGATTGATGAAATTAAATTACCAAAGGGTGTATTTAATTTAGTTAATGGAGATGGCTCAACTACAGGAAATGCATTAACAAGCCATCCTGATGTAAACATGATTTCATTCACAGGATCAACTAGAGCAGGTGCTTTAATTTCCCAAAATGCAGCAAGCGATTTTAAGAGAGTTAGTCTTGAGCTTGGTGGAAAAGGTGCAAATATTATCTTTAAAGATGCTGATGCTGAAGCTGTTGAAAGAGGTGCGCTAAGATGTTTTAGAAATTCAGGACAATCCTGTAATGCACCCACAAGAATGTTAGTTGAAAAATCAATCTATGATGAAACTGTGGAAAGAGTTAAAAATTTTGCCAATTCAATGAAAGTTGATGTTGCAACAAAAGCTGGAGATCATATTGGTCCCGTTGTTTCAAAAGCTCAATTTGACAAAATCCAAACACTGATTCAGGTTGGTATTGATGAAGGTGCTAAATTAGTTGCTGGTGGAACGGGTAAACCAGAAGGATTAGATAAAGGTTATTTTGTTAAACCTACTGCATTTGCTGACGTTAATAACCAGATGCAAATTGCAAGAACAGAAATATTTGGACCTGTATTATCAATTATACCCTTTGAAACAGAAGAAGAAGCAATAGCGATTGCTAACGATACCCCTTATGGACTTCTAAACTTTATTCAAACTCAAGATCAAGAAAAAGCCAATAGAGTTGCTAGAAAATTAAGATCAGGAATGGTTGATATTAACGGCGCAGGTTTAGCACCAGATGCACCTTTTGGAGGTTATAAGCATTCTGGTATTGGTCGGGAAGCAGGAAAGCTAGGCCTAGAAGAGTATTTGGAAGTTAAAGTAGTTAGTGGTTGGAACGATTAGTTAGCAATAGAATTATTTTTAATTCCATCTAACAAATTTAAACATTTTTTAAGTTCACCCAAAACTATAAATTCATCAATTTTATGGGCTTGTTCAATTGATCCAGGTCCACATACAACAGTACTAATTCCTATTTCTTGAAACAAACCTGCTTCTGTACCAAATGAAACAACCTGTCTAGAGTTATCACCGGTTAAAGTTGAAATTAATTCACAAGCATCTGATTTATCTTCTCTATCAAAACCAACTATTTCTCCAATAATATCTTTTTCAATTGATGAATTTGGAAAAATCTTTTTCATCTCAGGTAATAATACTTTTTTTGCAAATTTATCTATTTCTTTATTTAAAAAAATACCATCTTCTTTAACAACTGGTCTTGTTTCCCAATTAACATGACACTTATCTGCAATTACATTATGTGCAATGCCACCAAAAACTCCACCAATGGAAAGAGTTGAATGCGGTGGATCAAATATAGAATCTTTCGGAGTTCTATCTTTAAGTTTTTCTCTCAATTCAATTAATTTATTTACATATCTTGAGGCATATTCAACTGCACTAACACCTTTGTGAGGAGCAGAACTATGACCAGCTAATCCTTTAAAGTAAGTTGTATATTCATAACATCCTTTATGAGCATCTATAATTTTCATATTAGTTGGTTCTCCTATGATACAAATACCATCTTTAATTTTTCTTTTTTTTAATTCTTCAATTAAAATAGGAGCACCCTGACACGCTGTCTCTTCATCAAAAGTAAAAGAAAAATGAATATCTCTATCTAAATTTGATTTAGAATATATTGGTGCAAATGCTAAAGTACATGCAATAAATCCCTTCATATCACATGAGCCCCTGCCATATAATTTGTCACCTTTAACTGTAGCTTTAAAGGGATTTGTGCTCCAACCTTTTGAGACTGGAACGACATCTGTGTGACCAGATAAAATTATTGGTTTTTTGTTATTTGAATTTTTTGATTTCAGGGTTGCAAATAAATTAACTCTCTTTTTTTCATCATCATAAGTTCTAAAAGAAGTTGCACCTAGTTTTTTTAAGATATCATCGCAATAGTTAATTAACAAACTATTATCTTCTCCCGAAATAGTTTTAAAACCTATTAAGTCTGTTAAAATTTTAACAGAATTATCAAACAAAAATTTTGAATTATTTTCTGTACTCATATTTAACATCCATTATATATTAATTATATGAAAGAACAAATTACCTTTGATGTTTTCGACAAAGTAGATATTCGAGTTGGTACAGTAATCTCTGTAAAGAAAAATGAAAAAGCTAGAAAACCTTCATTGGTAATTGAAGTTGACTTCGGAGAAGAGATGGGGATTAAAAGATCATCAGCTCAAATTACCCATTACTATAATGAAGAAAATCTCAAAGGAAAACAGGTAATTGGTGTATGTAATTTTGCTGAAAAAAATATTGCAGGTGTTGTTTCTCAAGTTTTAATTTTAGGGTCTATAGATAAAGCAGGAAAAGTAATTTTAGTTCATCCATCTCAAAACTCAGAAAATGGGCTTCCAATAGCTTAATTCTTATATGCATCCTGAGTTATTTTTGTTAATTGGAATTTCATTGTCTTTAGGTTTTACGCCAGGACCAAATAATGCTGTAGCATCTTTTTCAGGTTTTAATTTTGGAATAAAAAAAACAATACCATTAATATTGGGTGTTTGGTTGGGTTACACAGCCTTTGTTGTTTTGACTAACTTTGCCTTGATATCAACTTTTATTAAATATCCAATTATACAAGAAATAATTAGAATTTTAGGAACATTCTTTTTAATTTATTTAGCATATAAAATATCATTTTCATCATTATCTAAAGAAGGGAAAAAAGTTAATCCAGTAAAATTTATAGACACTTTTATATTTCAGTTCTTAAACCCAAAGGGAGTGATGGCAGGAATCACATTAATTTCAAAATTTGTGCTAGAAGATGATTATCTTAATAGTTCTTTAGCAGTTATGGTAGTTTGCTCTATGACAGCTTTAACAAGTATTACAGCCTGGGCTTTTTTTGGTAAATTTTTAAGGAAATTTGCTACAAATAATAATTTCATTAAACGATTTAATTATGCTATGTCATTTCTGCTTATCGTTTGTATAATAGGGTTCTACATCTAAAATTAAATGAAACCAGGAAATAAAAATTCTTATAATTCTTTAAAGTCTATTAGTATTAATAATAGTGAATACAAATATTATTCTTTATCCGAGGCTGAAAAAAACGGCTTGGATGGAATTTCAAAACTTCCAAAATCTCTTAAAGTTTTATTAGAAAATTTATTAAGATACGAAGATAATTTATCTGTTACCAAAAATCAAATAGAAGCAATTAAAGAATGGTTAAAGACAAAAAAATCTTCAACTGAAATTGCTTATAGACCAGCTAGAGTTTTGCTACAGGATTATACTGGAATTCCAGCAGTTGCAGATCTTGCTGCTATGAGGGAAGCTGTTAAACAAAAAAATAAAGATCCTAATACTATTAATCCGCTGTCAACTGTTGACCTAGTTATTGATCACTCAGTTCAAGTTGATAAGTCAGCAAGTGCAAACTCATTTGAAAAAAATGTAGATATTGAATTTCAAAGAAATGGTGAAAGATATTCTTTTTTAAAGTGGGGACAACAAGCGTTTAATAATTTTAGAATAGTTCCTCCTGGAACAGGAATTTGTCATCAAGTTAATCTGGAATACTTATCAAAAGTAGTTTGGTCAGAAAAGTTTAAAGATGAGGACTATCTCTTTCCTGATACTTTAGTTGGTACCGATAGTCATACCACCATGGTTAATGGTTTGTCTGTTCTTGGATGGGGTGTCGGCGGAATTGAAGCGGAAGCTGGTATGTTAGGTCAACCAATTTCAATGCTTATTCCAGAAGTAATTGGATTTGAGGTAACTAATAAAATGCCAGAAGGTACAACGGCAACAGATTTAGTATTAACGGTAGTAAAAATGTTAAGAGATAAGGGTGTTGTTGGAAAATTTGTTGAGTTTTATGGAGATGGATTAAAAAATCTAACACTTGCTGATAGAGCAACTATTGCAAATATGGCTCCAGAATATGGAGCTACCTGCGGTTTCTTTCCAATTGATGACGAGACATTAAAATATTTAAGGTTTTCAGGAAGAGATGAAAATACTGTTATAATTGTTGAAAAGTATGCAAAAGAACAGGGGTTATGGGCTAGTGATGGAATTGAATTTACTGACACATTATCATTAGATATGTCTACGATTGTGCCTACAATCTCAGGTCCAAAGAGACCTCAAGATAAAGTTTTATTAACAGATGCTTCAACAGGTTTTAAAAAAGTATTTGAAGATGCAACTGAAAGAAAAGAAAAAAGAATATCAAAAGTATCTGGCACAGATTATGAAATTAAAGATGGATCAATATTAATTGCAGCCATCACTTCATGCACCAACACATCAAATCCAAATGTTTTAATTGGAGCTGGGTTGTTAGCAAAAAAAGCCGTAGAGCTTGGTTTGGAAACCAAGCCATGGGTAAAAACGTCATTAGCCCCAGGATCACAAGTGGTAACTGATTATTTAGCAAAAGCTGGATTAAATGTATTTTTAGATAAATTAGGTTTTAATTTAGTGGGGTATGGCTGCACAACCTGTATTGGAAATTCAGGACCTTTACCTGAAGAAATTGTAAAAGCTATCGAAAAAGAAAATATTTATGCCGTATCAGTATTATCAGGTAATCGAAATTTTGAAGGAAGAATATCCCCTCATATTAAGGCAAATTATCTAGCTTCACCACCACTTGTTGTAGCATACGCTCTTGCAGGACATATGGAATTTGATTTATATAATGAGCCACTTGGAAAAAGTAAAGAAGGTAAAGACATTTTCTTAAAAGATATTTGGCCTTCAAATAAAGAGATAGAAGACACTTTAAAAAAATCATTAAATGCAGAAATGTTTGTTAAAAGATATTCAAATGTCTCTGAAGGTCCTAAACAATGGAAAGAAATCAAAACTGAAAATACAAGTATTTATAATTGGGACTCAGAATCGACTTATGTGAAAAAACCACCTTTCTTTGATAACCTACCTGATAAACCTGAGGGCTTTAAGCCCATAAAAGATGCAAGACCACTTTTAATCCTAGGAGATATGGTGACAACAGACCATATTTCACCAGCTGGAAATATTCAAAAAGAAAGTCCTACAGGGGAATATTTTATGGAACATCAGATATTGCCTAAGGATTATAATTCATATGGCTCTAGAAGAGGAAACCATGAGGTTATGATGAGGGGAACTTTTGCTAATATTAGAATAAAAAATGAAATGGCCCCAGACACTGAAGGTGGATTGACAAAATTACATCCAGAAGGAAAAATTATGCCAGTCTATGAGGCTGTAGTAGAATATAAAAAAAGAGGGACAGATCTAGTAGTTATAGGTGGAAAAGAATACGGAACAGGATCTTCAAGAGACTGGGCAGCCAAAGGAACAAAATTGCTTGGAATTAAAATGGTAATAGCTGAAAGTTTTGAGAGGATTCACAGATCTAACTTAATAGGAATGGGAATTTTACCATTACAGTTTAAAGATAAAATGAATAGAACAAATTTAAATTTAAAAGGATCAGAATTAATTAGTGTTATAGATATTGAAAAAGGCGTTAACCCCTCTGAAATTGTAAAAGTAGAGATTAAATATTCATTAGGTGATATAAAAATAATAGAAGCTCTTTGCAGAATAGATACAAAGAATGAATTAGAATACTACAAGAATGGAGGAATACTCCAGTATGTTCTCAGGAATATGATTTAATTATGGATGAAGATACAGCGATAATCAATAGCAATACTCGAAATGAAAAAATAAAAGATTTTTTTATTAAAAATAAAAAATTGTTAATTTCATTTTTAGTCATCATTCTAGTTTTGTTAATGGGTTACTTTGCGTTTGCAGAATATCAAGACAAAAAGAAAATAAAAATTTCTGATCAATATAATAAAACAGTATTTGAGTATTCTAGTATAAATAAAGAAAATACAAAAAGTATTTTGATTGATTTAATTAATAAAAAAGACTCAACTTATTCACCTCTGGCATTATACTTTATAATTGATAACGCACTAATTATCGAACAATCAACTGTTAATAAGTTATTTGATGTTATTATTGAAGATGTGGCACTGGAAAAGGAAGTCAAAAATTTAATCATCTACAAAAAAGCTTTATATAATGCTGATAATAGTGATGAAAATGAACTATTAGAAATATTAAAGCCCATATTAAATTCAGAAAGTGTTTGGAAGGTACATGGTTTATATTTTATGGCTGAATATTTTTATTCTAAAAATGAAAAACAAAAAGCAAAAGAATTTTTTAATCGAATAGTTTTATTAGAAAATGCTAACCAAGATTTAATAGTAGAGTCACAAAAAAGGTTAAATAGAGATATAAGTGAATAAAATAATTATATTTTTTATTTTTAGTTTTTTTTTGACAGGATGTTCACTTAATAAAAATTCAAAATTTTGGTCTGCTTCACAAAAAATTCCTGAAGAAAATAACCTAAAGTATAAAAAAGTCCTCACCGAAGAAGAAGCCTTAGGTCAAGAATTGAATTCAGATTTAATAATAAAATTAGATGGAAATATCAGCAACAATTTATCTATAAGAAATTATTTTAATAATGATGGTAGACTAAGTTATGATGGTCTTTTAAAAAAATCATCAAGATTTAAATTTTCAAAGATTGAAGATTTTTATGAGTTTGAGCCAATAATTTCTTTTAATAAAAAAAATATAATATTCTTTGATAATAAAGGATCAATTTTTCAATTTGATGATCAATCTAAACTAATTTGGAAAAAAAATTATTATTCAAAATCAGAAAAAAAACATAAACCAAATTTACAGTTTGCTAGCAATAAAAAGTTTTTAATTGTAGCTGATAATATTGCCAAATATTATGCACTAGATTTAATTAGTGGAGAATTAATTTGGTCCAAGTATAATTTAGCACCATTTAATTCACAAATTAAAATATATGATAATAAATTTTTTATAGTTGATTTTTTAAATACGCTAAGGTGTTTTTCTATAAAAAATGGTAAAGAGCTCTGGAATATTAAAACTGAAAATTCTTTAATAAGATCCCAAAAAAAATTATCCATGGTTATAGTTAATGGATTATTATATTTTAATAATTCTATTGGAGATATTAGTGCAGTTGATATTGGTAAAGGTGAGTTATTGTGGCAACTTCCTACACAAAGTAGTTTAATTTATGAGTCGGCTTTCTCTTTAGAAACATCTGATATTATTACGGATGCTAATTCTTTATTTTTTTCAAATAATAAAAATCAATTTTTTTCTATAGATCTTGGGGCTGGAGCTTTTAACTGGGAAAATAAAGTTAATTCAAATCTAAGACCAAGTTTAGTTGGTAATTATTTATTTACAGTCTCAATTGAAGGTTATTTAATTATAATAGAAAAAAATAGTGGAAATATAATTAGAGTTTCTAATATTTTTAAAGATTTTAAAAAAAAAAAGAGAGATAAAATTAAACCAGTTGGGTTTATTGTTGGTTTAAATAAAATTTATCTAACTACAAATAATGGAAGGTTGTTAGTTATAGATATTGCAACAGGTAAAACAGTTTCAGTATTAAAGGTAGACAGTGAGAAAATATCTAGACCTTTTATTTTAGATAAAAACTTATTTGTTATAAAGGATAATGCTATTATCAAATTAAACTAATGTTTCTTAAATTACTGGAAAAATTAGGTAGAAAAAAAGTTGTTTTCGATAGAGGCCCATCTCACCCAAAATTTAATGAAGCAAAACCCTGGATGAATAGATATTATGTATTGTTTAGAAATCGACCCAAATGGTTTCCTTTTAATATTTTAATACACGAAATGTTAGCAGATGATCATGGCGAAGGTGTTCATACTCACTTATGTCCATATATCACAATCATTTTAAGGGGAGGATATTGGGAGACTACTAAAATAGGTAATTTTTGGAGACCCCCAGGATATATTGGCTTTAGAACGGCAAACCATCTCCATAGAGTCGACCTTGAACCAGGCACTAGGCCAATAACAATTTTTATTCCCGGTCCTTTTGGTTTACGAAAAGGACCTAGATCTGAATATGGTATAGATTTTGAAATTAAAAAATGAATTTAAATAAATTATTTATAAATCATTGTAAAAAAAATAATTTAGAGGTAAATCCCAATCAAACATCCCTCATTAAAGAACTTAATTATTTTTATAATCTTAATTTCGAAAAATCATTTCTAAAAAAAATCTTTTCCAAAAAAAATTATAATTCTGGTTTTTATTTACAAGGTGATGTTGGAGTTGGTAAAACGATGATTTTAAATTTTTTTTATGAAAATTTAAAATCTACAAAACAAAGACTACATTTTAATGAGTTTATGATTAGTTTTCATGACTTTGTATTTCAAAATAAAAAAGATAAAAAAGTAAGTGTTATTGATAGATTTGTTAATAAAATAAAAAAAAAATATGAATTAATTTATTTAGATGAATTTCAGGTAACCAATATTGTAGACGCAATGATTTTAGGCAATCTTTTTAAGAAGATTTTTGATGAAAATATAAAAGTTTTATTTTCTTCTAATGTTAAAATTAATGATCTTTATAAAGATGGCCTACAAAGAGATCAGTTTCTTCCTTTTATCAAAGTTATGAAAAATAATTGCTATCAACAAAAACTTAATATTGAAGAAGATTATAGAAAATCTAAAAGTAATAAAAATGAAAGATTTTTATTTCCATTAAATAAAACAATTAATTTTAAAGTTAATAAATATTTTAGACAAATAACCAAAAATATACCAATTAAAGAAAAGATTTTGACCATTAAAGGAAGAAAATTTAATATCAAAAATTACTACGATGGTATTTCGAGATTTGATTTTAAAGATTTGTGTGCAAAAAATGTTGGAGCTGAAGATTATATAAAAATTGCTGAAATTTGTAGCTTTATAATTATAGAAAATATCCCTAATTTTAATAAAAATAATTCTAACCAACAACAAAGATTTGTTACATTGATTGATATTCTATATGAAAAAAAAATACCATTGATGATTACATCTAAATCACAATTAAATTTGATAAGCTCATCTAAAAGTTTAGAGGATATCTTTAAAAGAACTGTAAGTCGATTATATGAATTAACCTCGGTAAAATATAATTAATGATGAAACAAGAGTTTTTTAATTTAGAAATTAAAACAAATGGTCAAAAACTTTATGAGTTTACTGATCAAGCAGTTATTTGGATCAAAGAAAATAATTTAAATAATGGAATTATAAATTTAAGCATCCAGCACACCAGTGCATCACTAATTGTTCAAGAAAATGCTGATCCTGATGTCCAAATTGATCTAATAAACTACTTTAATAAGTTAGTTCCAATGGACAACTCTCTTTACGCTCATACAGCTGAAGGTGTTGATGATATGCCTGCCCACATAAAGTCAACTTTAACAAATAATCAAATAACCCTAAGCATTAAAGATGGAAATCTTTTACTCGGCACCTGGCAAGGTTTGTATCTTTTTGAGCATAGATTTAATTCTCAAAATAGAAGAATTATATTTCACTTTATAGGTAGCTAAATTTTATCTAATATAAGGATTATAAGCCCATTGTAATATTGCTTGCCTTTGTCTTTTTCTACAACTGAGATCACCTTTTTCACAATTTTTTTCAATTGCTGACACATGTCTTCTGAAATTTTTCCATCTTTTGATTTGAATTTCATCTATATGAGTAATTCTTCTACCATTACAGAATCTGCAATACCATTGAAACCACCCCAAAGGGTCTTCCTTAAAAATCCAGCCTTTTTCAATCCAATGCTCTCTTGATAAACCTGAGACAACATTAAATCTATTTAAACTAACATTAAATGTCTTACTAATTTTTGCATTTTTAAACCATGACTTTGGGTATTCTTTTATATCAAGCTCAAAGTAAGCACCTCCAAAAACACCTAATTCCATCATTCTTTTTGGTGATAATTCAGGTTTAAAAATTTTATAGAAATCTAAATTAACAACCTTTTTTTTTAGAATCTTTTTCATTTATGTATTTATACTACTGACTTATTAGTTTTTGATACATTACTTTATCTGTATCACCTTCACATCCGATAACTAATATATTGGACTTTGAGTTTAATCTTAATTTTTCTCTAATTTTATCATCAGCACAACTTGTTATTAAACCAATTATACCAGGAGCTGAGTTTTCTCCTGCTATAATTTTTTCCTCACTAAAGCTAGAATTTCCAAGTAATTTCATAGTCTTTGCAATATCATCATCAGGTAAACTTATACAAAATTTGACAGAATTTTTTAGTATTTCCCATGGAACTAAAGATACTTCTCCACATGACATTCCACCCATTAAGCTTTCTCTTTTAATATCAATCTTTTCAATTTTTCCCGTCTTAATACTTTCCATTACGCATGCAGCACTGTCAGGCTCAACAACAATAGTTTCAGGTACATTTTTTAGATATCTTGCTATACCCGCAACCATTGCACCAGCCATACCACCAACACCAGCTTGTAATATTATATGAGTGACTTGATCATTTTTTATTTGAGCAACAATTTCTTTCATCATAACGGTATAGCCTGCCATAGTGTACCTGGGAACTATCATATAGTCTTTCCAAGCAACATCTTGAACAATTTGCCAGTTATTTTCCGTAGACTGCTTAATACATTCAATTAAAGATTTTTCATAATTACCCTTAACTTTAATTACATCAGCACCAAGATCTGACATCGCCTGACCTCTTGCTTCACTAACAAACTCACTGATAAAAATTTTACATTTTAAACCCAATCGTTTAGCACCCCATGCAACTGACCTACCATGATTTCCAGCTGTTGCTGTTGCAACTACAATATTTTTATTCCCTTTAGTAATTTTTTCTACTGCATACGCACCACCCAATGCTTTAAACGATTTAAGATCAAATCTTTTACTCTCATCCTTATAAAAAATTTTATTTAAACCTAATTCGTTTGAAAGTTTATTTAATTTAATTAGTGGAGTAGGGGTATAACTTTCCCAACTAGAAATACTTGAATATGCTTCATCAATATCTTTCTTTGATAAAGATCCTAAAATTTGATTTTGATCAAAAGAATAATTTTTATTTTCAATAAATTCTGAATATTTCCACAAATATTTGTTAGATATAATCATTACAATCTAACAATCTAAAGTATTATATTTTTCCCATTGTGTTACTGAGCTTTTTTTATCAAATTTTTCGTTTTTATTAAAATCTTCAATTTCCATATTCTTTAATTTTATATAGCTAGTTATGACATCTTCTCCAAAAGCCTCATTAAGTTCTTTACTATTTTGAAGAAAATCTAATGCATCTTGTATTTCATTCGGTAGTTTTTTCAAGTGAGGGTAATTCTTGTAGTCTGTATACATATTACACGATAAAGGTTCACCAGGATCAACCTTGTTATTTAAACCATAAAGTCCAGCTGCAATAACACCTGCTTGAAGCAAATAAGGATTTGAAGAACCATCCATTAATCTTAACTCAAATCTCCCAGCATCTGGAACTCTAATCATATGAGTTCTATTATTTCCAGTATAGGAAATGCTGCTTGGTGACCAAGAGGCACCAGATTTTGTTGGAGGTGCGTTTATTCTTCTGTAACTATTAACAGTAGGATTAAAAAATGCTGAAAGTGGCTGGGCTAAACGCATTACTCCTCCTAAGAAATTATAAGCAAGTTTACTTATTCCTAGTTTATCACTGCTATCTAAAAACTTGTTTACCTTAACATTCCACAGAGAAATATGAGCATGACAACCATTACCTGTTAAATTGTTAAAAGGTTTTGGCATGAATGTTGCTCTTAGACCGTGATTCTCTGCTAAAGATTTTACCATGTATTTAAAAAAGACATGCCTATCTGCAGTGATAAGACAATTGTCATAATCCCAGTTCATCTCAAATTGTCCATTAGCATCTTCGTGATCATTTTGATATGGACGCCATCCCATTTTAATCATGCTGTCACAAATCTCTTTAATTAAATCATATCTACGCATCAATGCTGATTGATCATAACAAGGTTTAGATTGTGTATCTCTCGGATCGGCAATATTTGAACCATCTTGAGAAATTAAAAAATATTCACATTCTACTCCTGATTTCATTTCTAGATTTTTTTTATTTAGTTTATTTATTTGTTCTTTGAGCATAACTCTTGGTGAGGCCTTTACAGGCTTACCACCCATCCATAGGTCAGATGCCAACCAACCCACTTCTTTATTCCACGGTAATTGAATTAAGCTGTCAGGGTCTGGTATAGCAAACATATCGGTATCAGCTGGTGACATATCTAACCAAGTTGCAAACCCAGCAAATCCAGCCCCATTTTTTTGCATTTCATCAATTGCCTCTGTTGGTACCAATTTTGATCTAAGGACACCAAACAGGTCTACAAAGCTAATTAAGAAATATTTAATTTTTTTAGCTTTAGCAATTTTAGATAAATTTTTTACCATTATTTAAAAAATGAAAAAATTATTTCTTTATAATAAATTAAATTTACACCAATTATTATTATTATAGCTGCAATAACTCCATATTTTGCTTTTGGGAAAAGCACACCTATCATCTTACTTGGTCTTTGATCTTCGTTGTTATTTCCTGTCATAATTTTTTATTTATATAAAAAAGGGCGCTACAATTAAGCAGCGCCCAAATTTTTGATTAATATTACCAGTCGGTAATATTGCTTTTATGATCATTAGCACTATGTCTTTTTCTAGCCAATTTTGAAAGTTCTTCACTTTCAGTATGGTTAGTGATGACATGCCAGCCAATCCAGAAAACTAAACCTAAAACAAATAGTAAAGGTTCACTAGATCCAGCTCCTGGGTAAATTGACCCCTGAACTGTTTCAGCACTTAAATGATCTATCCAGTTTGTTATTGTAGCCATATATTTTCTCCTTTACCTAGTTGAAGAGGCGACTGCTTTTTCAGCATCTCTATCGTCCTCCATCATATTATAGTCTAGTCCAGCTATTTCTACTTCACGTGGGATTCTTAATTTACCCATTCCGTTTAGTATCTTAGCTAAAACATAACCTGGTAACATTCCAAGAACTCCGAACATTATAATTGCTCCAAGGAATTGTCCCAGTGGATTGATTGTTGCGTAAGTTGATCCGTCCCACATAGCTCCAACATTATATCCAGATGCTGGGTAACCATTTAAAACAAATCCACAAATTATAAGTCCAACAACACCAGCATAACCATGTACTGCTACTGCACCAACTGCATCATCGATTTTGAACTTACGTTCAACCCAGTAATGCATTTTATAAGCAACAACAACACCGATAGCACCAATAAGCATTGCTTGTATCGGGTGATACAAATCATTACCTGCAGATGCACAGATGATTCCTGCCAGTCCACTTGAGTAAGTCCAGAAAGGATCACCTTTGGCGACCACATATCCAGCCAATAATCCACCTGATAATGACATCAGGAAGTTAAAGGTTATTCCACTCAGTGTGGTTGGAGTTAGATATATATTTGTTGCTGTCCAGTAAGTGACGCCTTCCATTCCATATTCAGGTCCAAGATCATATATCGGTACATTACATGCTGCATAAAATCCCCAAAAACCAGTATAGATTAAAAATAATCCAATAGTTACTAGCCATGGGTTTCTTGGCCCTATATTTCTTGGCTCACCACTTGATGAGAATTTTCCAATTCTAGGTCCTAAAACAATTAGAACACCTAAAGCAAATCCACCCGCAATTGCGTGAATTACACCTGATGCATAAGCGTCATGATACCCTAAAAGTTTGAGCATCCACCCATCAAAGTGCCAGCCCCATGAAGCGTCTATAGTCCAGAATACAGATCCTATTGCAATTGCTAAAATTCCAAATGCAAAAGTTGTAATTCTTTCAATGATTGCTCCAGAAACAATTGAAGCAGCTGTCCATGAAAATAGCAGGAATGCAGCCCAAAAAACACCCATAAGTCTGTCGTCAAGTGTAATAGCCATATACGGACTTCCTGGTGAAGCTAAAGTGTTTGCTCCATAGTCACCTTCCAAAATTAAACCTGTACTTCCATCAACTATTGAAGCCGCAAGGCCAGGACCATTTGGTAATGCCCAGTAAATCCACCAACCAAATAAAAACCAAGTGACCGTTACTAACGGTATAACCATAGTGTTTTTCATTAAAGTGTGTTGGTGATGTTTGTAACGTGACGCTCCAACTTCATACATACAGAATCCGACATGAATTAAGAACATCATTACTACTGTCACCCAGTAGTAAAATTCTGTAAATATAGTTGTAAGAGCACCTAACTGATCAGTCATGTTTTCTCTCCTATATTAGTTATAAGAAAGCTTATGAAATTTTGGAGGGTGTGACAATCTATACCCTACTAAAATAAATAAGGAATAACGTCATAAAAATAATAATAAACAACCCCTGATTGTTGGAAGTTCTAAAATTTAAGATAAGCTTTTTTCAAATCAACAAGTGGGTGTTTTGGAGACATCTGGAACTTGACTAAAAGTTCTCTGGCAATCATATCTCTGTCTTGTTGGTTATCAGGTAGTTTAATTGATTTTGGTATTGTAACCCAACCATTTGCATTTCTACAAAATACAGCAGGCCTATCTTCTTCATAGCCCATGTGAATATCTTCCAACCAATTAAGATCATCCCAGCCCATAGCTTCTATATATTTTTTCAAGAATGGAGTAATCTTTTTATAATCAGGCAATAAGTTAACGTCATATCTATAGCCAATATGTTGACCGATTAGTTTTTCTCTTGCTGTTTCTTTAAAAGTACCAAGCTTTAGTTTTTTTTCTTTTTTAACTTTGCTTTTAACTTTTGTTTTTTTCTTAGCCATAGTTACCCTTATATTTTATGATAGTTATCAACTCCAACAGTGTAATTAGTTCCAGCTAAAGGAACTTTTGCTAAAGCAGAAGATTCTGTAGTTAATGCAGCTAAATCTTCAGGCTCTAATGAATGAATATTAGTTTTACCACAAGCTCTTGCTAAAAGTTGAGCTTCTAATGTCATTGCATGTAGATAATTATAAACTCTTAATGCAGCATCATCAGGATTTAATCTTGCTCTTAGTTTAGGATCCTGCGTTGCAACACCAACTGGGCAACGTCCAGTATGGCAGTGATAACAGTCACCAGCTTTAACGCCCATCTCTTTTTCAAAGTTTGCTTCTGGTATATCTTTATTACAGTTCAAGGCTATTAAAGCACCAGTCCCAATTGCTACTGCATCGGCACCTAGCGCTAAAGCTTTCGCCATATCCGCACCATCTCTAACACCACCTGCATAAATTAGAGTTACTTGTCCAGTTTTACCAACATCATCAATAGCTCTTCTTGCTTCTCTGATTGCAGCAATACCAGGAATACCAGTATTTGCAGCAGCTATGTGAGGGCCTGCTCCAGTCGATCCTTCCATCCCATCTAAAAAGATTGAATCAGGATTACATTTTGCAGCCATACGAACATCATCATAAACTTTTGATGCACCTAGTTTTAATTGAATTGGCACTTTATTTTTTGTTAACTGCCTTAACTCTTCAACTTTTAGAGCTAAATCATCTGGACCTAACCAGTCTGGATGTCTTGCTGGAGATCTTTGATCAATACCAGAAGGTAGAGATCTCATTTCTGCAACTTGATCGGTAACTTTCTGACCCATTAAATGTCCACCCATTCCAACTTTTTGTCCTTGACCAATAAACACTTCAATTGCATCAGCAAGTTGAGCGTGATGAGGGTTAAAACCATATCTTGATTGAATACATTGGTAATACCATTTTTCAGAATATCTTCTCTCATCTGGAATCATTCCACCTTCACCAGAACATGTAGCACTTCCAGCCATTGTTGCTCCTCTTGCTAAAGCAGTTTTTGCTTCATAAGAAAGTGCACCAAAACTCATACCTGTAATATAGACTGGTATATCTAACTCAATTGGGTTCTCACAATTTGGTCCGATTACAGTTTTAGTTTCACATTTCTCTCTATAGCCTTCGATTACAAATCTAGTAAGTGTACCTGGTAAAAAAACCAGATCATCAAATGTCGGAATTTTTTTCATCAATGCCATTCCACGCATTCTGTATCTTCCAAGCTGAGCTTTAATATGAATATCGTCTATGACTTCGGGAGTAAAAATAGCATTGTGACCTAATAAACTTTTATTTCTTTTTCCTTCTTCATGCACATGAACATCAGCTTTTCCACCCACATTACCGTTTGTTTTTTTTAATTTTTTTTCATTTTTTTTAGTTTTCTTTTTAGCCATTATATAGCTCCTTTCTTTTCATGAGGTTCTAAATTATCATAGTTCCAAAGTTTTTTCCCTGCGACTATTTTTGTCATTTTACTGACGTCAAATTTTTCACCAATCTCCGCAACTTTCAATTTTCTTTTTAACCACTCTTGGTCACTATCAGTTAGATCCGCAGGAACTGCATCACTTCCAAAAGAACCAATTTTACCACCAATAAATATTGTTCCATCATACATAGAGTCTCCTAAATTTATCCCAACATCACCTAGGATAATTATTCTTCCTCTTTGCATCATAAAACCTGTAAAAGCTCCAGCATCACCACCAACAATAATAGTTCCACCCTTCATATCGATACCAGTTCTTGCACCAACACTTCCTTTGCAAATCAAATCTCCACCTCTAACAGCTGCACCAAAGCAAGATCCAGCATTTTTTTCTATAACAATTTTTCCAGCCATTAAGTTTTCAGCACAAGACCAACCAACTCTACCATTAATTCTTACAGTAGGTCCATCGCACGAACCCATACCAAAATAACCTAAACTACCTTCAAAAATTAAGTTTAATTTATTAAGAATTCCAACACCTAAACTGTGTTTGCCTTGAGGGTTCTTAATTACAATTGTGCCATAGCCTTTGCTCATTAAATTATCAATTTCTTTATTAGCCTCAGGAGCAGTCAAATCTTTTACATCAAGATCTGTTCTTTTATTAAAATCAACATCGTATGTACCAAAGTAGTAAAAGTTTTCTGCTTCATCAGGATTAAAAAACTTCTGCTGAGTTCTTCCTGTTAAAACTTCTGTGTGCATACCCATTGACTGGGCTTTTGTTTTTGTTTCTGGGTTTTTTATATTTGCCATACTTTTACCTCTCCATCATATGGATCATATGTATCTATCTCTTGTGGTAGAACTGATCTGATTGCTATTTCTTCTGATCCCATTGCAACTAAATCATCTGACTCATAAAGAACCAAAGGTTTTGCTGCCATAGTATCTTTTGCCATACCTAAAGAATCTTTTGTTGCTACAAAATAAGTAAATACCCCGTCAAGACCTGTTAAAGAAGCTTTCATCCCTTCTTCAAGTGAAGCTCCTTCTCTCATTTTTTGAGCAATGTATACTGCAATTAATTCTGAATCACATTCAGACATAAATCTCATACCTTTATTTTCAAGCAACCTTCTGTTGTTCCAATAGTTGGTTAATTGTCCATTATGAACCACGGATACATCACTAAAAGGGTATCCCCAAAATGGGTGGGCAGATTTAATATCAACACCAGATTCTGTCGCCATTCTAGCATGGCCTATTGCGTGTGTTCCAACAACCTTATCTAAACCATATCTGTCACAAACCATTTTAGCATTTCCTAAATCTTTAATTACTTCGAGTGATTTTCCCATAGAAAGAATTTCAACTTCTGGAATACTTTCTATCTTTTGAGAAAACTCTAAAAGGTCCTTTTTGTCATATGAAATTTCATATCTTAATGAGTAGGGAAGTACTCTTTCTTCTTTAATTATTTTAGCACCCAACTCAGATAAGTATTGATCAACAACTTTTTTTCTCTCATCATAAACTGAAACATCTTCCATTATGGATGAACTTCCTTCACCAACGTTTTCTCCAACTTTAAAACGCATGATGAAGTTTTTACCATCTGTGTCTCCGTATAAAGCATAACCAGTAGAATCTTCTCCCCTGTGTTTTAATGCTTGTAACATTCCCTGTAGTTCACTTCCCACATTTGATGATTTCCCTCTATGAATTAAGCCTGCGATTCCACACATATTTTACCCTTTTATTATTGTTGAAGATTACGGTAGACAATCTAGATAAGTATCAAGATCCCACTGAGTTGTTGCACCTAAAAATTTTTCCCATTCATCATTTTTATACCAATGAAAAACTTTATACATTTCATCTGGCATAGCTGATTTAATAACCTCATCATCTGCTAAACGATTTAAAGCCTCACCAAGACTCATTGGCAATTTTTTAACTATTTTTCCAGCAGCTTGAGCCTCATACATACTTCTAGACTCTGGTTTTCCTGGATCAATATTATTTGTTATTCCGTCATCAAAACATTTTAATAATCCAGAACCCATTAAATAAGGATTATGCATTGAATCAACAGATCTATACTCAAATCTTCCTGGAGCAGATACTCTTAATCCACAAGTTCTATTTTGAAATCCCCAGTCAGCATAAACAGGTGCCCAAAACCCTGTATCCCATAATCTTCTATATGAGTTTACAGTAGAAGAGCCAATTGCAGTTAAGGCGCCCAAATGTTTCATTACTCCACCAATAGCTTTTAAACCAATTTTACCTGGTAATTGAATATCATTAGTATCCGGCATAAAGGTATTTGTTCCACCCTCAACATAAGTAAATACCTCATCCATACCTGGAAGAGATTTGTGAGATAGTTTATTAACCACGTCTTTTCCACCTGTCCATAAAGACATATTGGTGTGACAACCACTTGCAGAAACACCCATAAAAGGTTTTGTCATAAAACAAGCTATCAAATTAAATTCCCTTGCGACTTGTGCACAAATTTGTCTGTAGGTAGAAAGTCTATCTGCATTTCTTAAAACATCATCATACATCCAGTTTAGCTCTAATTGTCCTGGTGCATCTTCATGATCACCTTGAATCATATCAAAACCCATTGCTCTAGCATATTTAAATACTTGCATGAAAACTGGTCTTAGAGATTCAAATTGATCTATATGATAGCAATAAGGTTTAGAAAAACCCTTACCTGTCGGTGAACCATCTTCATTTTTAGTTAACCACATCATTTCTGGCTCTGTTCCAACTCTTAATTGGTAACCATGTTTTTTCTTAAACTCTTCAGCGTGTATTCTTAAATTTCCACGACAATCCGAAGTCAAATGTGCGCCTGGATTATCTCTTTCTTCTCTATTTCTAAAGCAAGTAACAAATACTCTTGCTACTTTTTTGTCCCAAGGCAGTTGACAAAAAGTTTCAGGATCAGGTATACCAACTAGTTCTTTTGCCTCTGGTCCGTAACCAATATAATCTCCATGACGATCAACGAATAAGTTTGCTGTTGCTCCATAAACTAATTGAAAACCTTTTTCACAAGTTCTTTCCCAATGATCAGTTGGAATACCTTTTCCAACAACTCTTCCAGTTACAGAAATAAATTGAAAATAAATATATTCAATACCTAGTTCATTAATTTTAGCTCTAACCTGTTTTACTAATTTATCTCTACCGGGTTGTGTAACGTGTTTGTCTAAATCAGTCATCATTTCTCCCTCTAATGAATTTTTTATTTAACGAAGCGTAACTGAAAAAATTATTTGTGTCTAGACTCGAAGTTTAACTCCAAGGGAAAGGACTGTTAGAAGTAGGGTGAAGTTCACCTTTCTCGTATCGGTTGAATCTAAATGGTTTTAATAATTCACTTTCAGTTCCCAGAATTTCTTTTGCAACAAGTTCACCAACACCAATCATTTTATATCCGTGGTTAGCATCAGCTATCATATAAACATTTTCTAAAAATCTATCGAAGATAGGAAAGTTATCTGGCGTCATACATCCAAGACCACCAGAGGGTCCTTTTCTATACAAGCCCGACTTACCTTCAAATCTTTTATGACAATGGGCTAAAGCTGAACACCACATGTCGTTAAATGATTCAGTTGTTTGAAATTCAGGAGAATCGACCCCATAAGGATCAATGTCTATTTTGTCAAAATGCTTATCAACTATGTAAGGAGATGTTCCACCCTGAACACCAAGACCCTCAATATCTGGCTTATAATAAATTCCCCAAAGCTCGTCTGTAATTAGTTTTTTAGTTGTATCAGAATATAATGGCGCAGTTGAGTCGACATGCATTACAGGAGGTTGACCACCGTCATTCATTTTTAAAAAATCTTTATCCACACCAATTACACCTTCTTGTAACATCCAATATTTCCACATATCTTCTTTATGAAATTTTCCATCCTTTCCTTTAATATTAGCAACTTTTGGGAGCTCTAACATATTCCAAAAATCTCTAACCCAAGGACCAGCACCAATAACTATTTGTTCACACTCAATAATTCCTTTATCAGTTTCAACTCCCGTAACTGCTTTACTAGTATTACCTTTTTTGAATCCTGTAACCGTCACACCCTTAATAACTTGAACGCCGTTTGTAGTAGATTTTTCTTCTAGAGCTTTTATAGAAGCTTTGTTGAATGCATAACCACCTTTTTTTTCATGCAATACAGATGTTATGCCTGTAGCTTGCCAGTCATTAAACATACCCTTCATATATTTAGTACATTCTTTTTCACCCTCTATAAATTCTGATTCATATCCAATAGCTTTTTGTTGTTCATAAATCGTAGCAACATCTTCGTGCATAACTTCTGGAGATATCTGTAAGTACCCCACGGCATTATATTTCCACGCTTTGGGATCACTTTCCCAAACAGAAACTGAATGAGCCATTAATTCTCTCATAGCTGGTTGAAAATAATTATTTCTTATAACACCACAAGCTATTCCACTTGCACCTGCTGCAGTATCTTTTTTTTCTAGAATTACAATGTCACCTGGATTTTTATAAGTTTCTGAAAGCTTCCAAGCAGTACTTAATCCATGGATCCCTCCACCAATTATTACTACTTTTGCTTTTGTTGGTAATGACATAAATAGAACTCTATTTTTAGTGATGGGTAAATATATAATTTTTTATATATATAAAAAGTATAAGTAATAGACGAATTGATAGTAATTTGTCTTTAAAAACTCAGATTTTTTAATGTTTGAAGGTATAAACTAAATTCATCAATAAAAGATTTGCTTGGTTTTATAAATCTTTTTCTTTGATCGTTAGAGGTTTTTTCCAAAAAAAAGAATCCTTTTTCACAAGCCTCATTAATCATCAGGGCTGATTTTGGTCTGGATGTTTTAAATAACTTTGTTTTTATTTCTTCAACAGTTAAATTCTCCTTATATTTGTAAGCATTCATAACTAGCAACATCATATGATAATGAGATGGAGATTTTCTAAAAAAATAATTACTAGACATATGAGATAATTTCATTTGATCTTCCCAAAATTCCAATAAATCTTTTGTAGTTTTAGCCATTAAGCTCTTACACGTGTTTTTTGAGGATCGTAGTGTGGAAACGCAACTATTTTTGCGGGTATTCTTTTTTGATGACCATCAATTTTTCCAATTTCGACTTCAGTTCCTATTTCCGAATGGCTAATATCAATTCGGCATAAGGCGATATTTTTCCCTAGGGCTGGTGACAGGCAAGCACTTGTAATTATACCTATTTGAGCTCTTCCAATATGAACACAATCTCCGTGATTAGCTTTTTCTTTTCCAATTAATTCTAGCCCAACTAGTTTTTTTTGGGGATTTTCTTTTCTTTTAATTAAATTTTCTTTACCTATAAAATCATCCTCTTTAGTTTTAAGTGGAACTGTAAATCCAATACCTGCTTCAAAAGGATCTGTTTGATCATCAAATTCATAACCATAGAAAATAAGACCAGCTTCAATACGAACCATATCAAGAGCCTCTAACCCTAAAGGAGTAATATTAAAATCTTTTCCAGCTTCCCAAACTTTATCCCAAACCTCATTAGCATCTTTTGGATGACACCATATTTCATAACCAAGTTCACCAGTGTAACCTGTTCTTGAAATTATAATAGGCGTTCCAGTTTCATGATCTATTCTTGCAATCGTAAATCTGAACCATTCAAGCTCAGTGATGTTGGGCTGTATTGGAGGTGTCCAAACAAATTTTTCTAAAATTTTTCTACTATTAGGACCTTGCACTGCGATGTTGTGAATATGATCTGTTGCAGATTTTATCCAAACTTTATAATTTTTCTTTTTTGCTTGTTCCTTTAACCATTCACCACTGTATTCATCTCCACATATCCATCTAAAGTTATCTTGTCCTAACTTGAATAATGTTCCATCATCTAGCATACATCCATTTTCATAACACATTGCTGAATATACTACCTGACCAATAGATAATTTTTTAACATTTCTTGTTAATATGTATTGCATTAAATTTTCTGCATCGGGACCTAAAATTTCAAACTTCCTTAAAGGTGAAAGGTCAGTTGCAATTGCACTCTCTCTACAAGCCGTATATTCATTTATAGTTCCAGAATTTGTAAAGTTATTTGCTAACCAAAAACCTTTATACTCAACAAAGTTTCTAGTTAAGGCAGAAGTTCTTTTATGGAATCCAGTTTCTTGAGTTAATTTTGGTTCTGAGTCTGTTTTCATTCTAAATGCTATTGCTTTTGAATATTTTTTTTCCTTAGGATAAGTCCTAACAAAAATATCAGTTGGATTCCAACCATTTGCAGGGTCCACATCACATGGGCAAGCAGATGAAACACATGTTAAATCTCTTAATGCTCTAAATAACACATAATCACCGGCTCTTGAATATGGTTCATCAAATGAAGCAACATTATTTCCATCAATTGCGGTATTAAAGAATAGATTAATTGCTGACCAGCTTTTACGGGAATTAATATTGTATTTTTCTAATCCTTTATTAAAATTGTCTGTACAATTTATATGACCCATATAACCCATATCATCATAATACTTAGGTGTGCAAGCAAGGTTAAAAGTATCATGTCTGCCAACTGTATCTCTAACTACTTCAATCATTGCCTGATGATCATCATCATAAAATTTTGAAAATAATCCTGGACCAGGATATGCACCACCCATAAATGTGCGAGTTGATTTATCATTTAACATACTTTCAATTCCATCATTTAATTTATGAGTATCAAAAGCTAAAAAATCAGAACATTGTCTTCCACCAGGATCAATTATTTGAATATATTCACCGGCTTTTACCTCATATGTTTCGGCTGTTCTTCTTTTTACAAGCTGCTCAAAAATTGGATCATTAAGTGGATCTGGCAAAATAAACTGCTCATCTGTTTCGATAAATTGAGCTTTATATAAAAAAATTGTTAAATCAGTCGGGGGTTTTTGCTCATGGACATTCATTACATCACCGGGTGCGCCAATCATTACCACACATTTATCTTTTGAGGATAAAATTATTTTTTCACCCATCAAACAATCTTCACTAAAAATAATTGATGACTTAGCCTTATTAAGATCTAAATTTTTTTTCTTAAATAATTTTGAAATTTTTTCATCATTGGAAATAGTTTTTTTTGAAAAAGCTGCATTTGCATTTTCTTTTAAATTTAAAATTGATGAATCTGATTTACCATCTGAATTGAAAACAATTATTTCACAAATTTGTCTTCCTTCTTCGTTAATTATTTCTATCTTATCATCTGGTGCAACTTCTATTACAGACAGTCCACCACCTTTTACTGAATATCTTTCAACTCCTAGTGGTAAAGTTCTTAATCCCGGGTTTCTTATTTCTTTACTAGTATGTAGCATTGCCAGTGTAAATTTAAATAAATCGAGGTTAGCATAATATAATCAAAGGGCATTGACTATAAATTTAATAAATGAGAACATAACACTTAATTAATATTGGGAGAGAAAAATATGAAAAATAAAACATTACCAATAATTATCGGTGTCGTTGTTATCGCGGCTGCTGTTTTCTTCATGAGTGGAGGAGACAAAAGTGCAAAAAAAGCTGGTGATAGCGCTCAACCTATAATTATTGCCACTCATAACTGGTCTAGCCAAATTGTAATGGCTCACGTTATTGGTGGAATTTTTGAAAGCATGGGAAATAATGTAAGTTATGTAAACACAGACTCACAAGCAGTATATGAGTCAATTCGTATTGGTGACGTGTCACTAGCTCACGAAGTTTGGGAATCTGCTTTTGGTAAATCATTCACTACAGCACTTGATAAAGGTGGTATAGTTGATTGGGGTGATCATGAAGCAAGAACTCTTGAGGATATGGGATATCCTAACTGGGTTACTGATAAAGGATTATGTCCTGGTCTACCAGATTGGACTGCATTAAAAAATCCAGATTGTGCTGCAAACTTTACAACACCTGATTCAGATGGAAAAGGAAGAATGTTAGAAGGTCCACAATCTTGGCATGGAGATCTAATACCTCAAAGAGTTGATGCTCTTGGGCTAGGAGATCTTTGGACAGTTAAATTTGCTGGAAGTGCAGATGCACTTTGGGCAGAGCTTAAAGCTGCTGAGAAAGAAGGAAGAGGAACTATAATATTCAACTGGACTCCAAACTTTACAGATGGAAAAGGTTTCACGTTTATAGATTTTCCTCCATACTCTGCTGGTTGTAGACCAGAAGATGGTGGTGATGGAAAATGTGGATCTCCAGATGGTTATTTGAAAAAAGCTGTTAACGCAGACTTTCCAACAACTCATCCAGCTGCTGCAGCAGTGTTTAAAAAGATGTCATTTTCAACAAGTCATATTGGTGCAATGGCTGCTTTAGTAGACGAAGACAAAATGACTCATGAAGATGCTGCAAAAAAATGGTTAGCCGACAATAAGAGTGTTTGGCAGTCTTTTACCAAGTAAGGGTAAAAATAAATTATAATCTCTCCCAACAAAGTTGGGGGAGATTTTTTAAAGCATACCATCCTATCAAATATTTAAACTACGGATTTATTATTTAAATGATTAAGTATTTTTTATACCTCTCTTTTAGTTTGTTAGCATTTAATTTATCTTTTGCACAAAATGTAGATATACAAGAAGATATTAAACTTGGTTTTGCATGTAAATTAGAAAAAAAAATACTTAAGAACTCAGAATATAATTATCAAACTTTTCTAGCTAAAGATTTAAGTGAAAAAAATTTAGATAAATTTGAAATTGATGCAAAAAAACCAGAAACACTTTTGATAAATGGACTGTCAATGTTTCTTTCAAAAAATACAGAGCTAGATGTAAAAATTGTAAACAAAGATATAGTTTTGTTTAAAGCTTTTGATGAGGAAAAGAATTATTCAGAATCAGGTATAATTAATAGAAAATCAGGTGAGTTAGTTCATGAAGTTACAAAAGATATAAAAAGTGATAATTTTGAAAAGAATATTTCTTTTTATAAATGTAGTTAAAATAAAAAATGAAAAAATATATTTTTTACACAATTCTAAGTTTTCTAATTACAACTTCAGTATCAGCTAGAAAAACGGGTTGTGAAGGAAACTGTGAAAATGGTTTTGGCAAATGGACTTACACGGACAAAACTACTTACGAAGGGAATTGGGTTGGTACACAGAAACATGGACAAGGTATTGAAACTTGGCCTAATGGATACATTTATAATGGTAAATTTAAAAAGAGTGAGTGGAGTGGGCGGGGAATTTTAACCTTCCCTGATGGCTCCATCTATGAAGGCGAATGGGCCAATGGTTTTATGAATGGAAAAGGAAAGTTTATCTGGTCTGATGGAAAAGAAAAAATAGGAATTTGGAAAAACGGTAAATTACAAGAATAATTATGAATGAAGGATACTCGAATAAGTTAAAAGAATTGCTACCCCAACCAATTAGGGAATTTGGCGGTCTTATTTCTTTAATATTTATTGTAATTTTATCTTTTGCTATTTTAAATATTTTTTTTGGTCAGGGTGATGAGCTGGTGGAAAAAATGAAAAAAGAAGAAGCAAGAGTTGCAGAGGCTAATAAACTAAGTGAAATAATTTCTACGCTACCATCAGGAATTTTAACTTTTTATGAAGGAAGTGAGCATTATAAGTTATCTAGAGAACAGTACGAAACAGTCTGCAAAATAACAAAAATTATTCCGCAACGTGCTGTTATGGGTGCTAATTTAATAAATTTTAAAGCCACACAAATATACAATGCTAACGGTAATCAAATTGCTGAAACATTTGTTAATTGGGATAAAAAAGAAAAAAAATGTATTGCTGGTTTTGTTTTAAGTGGAAGTGTTAACGGTGGTGAAAAAGAAAAAATTACTATTAGTGGGGAAGTTTTGAATTTTTTAAGTACAGGAATTGATACAAGAGTTTATTTTATTAAAAATTTTTAAGGAGGAAAACTACAAGTGTTAATAATATAAAAAGTGTATTTTATTTTTATTTCGTATAACTTATTAAAATATTATGACTAATACTGTAATTAAGTGCGATTCAGTTTATAAAATTTTTGGGGCAAACGCCAAAAAAATGCTCCATGATGCCAATGGAAATGTAGACGCAAAAACATTTCAAGAAAATGGATGTATAGTAGGTGTGAATAACGCTTCTTTTGAAGTCTCAAAAGGAGAATTGTTAGTTGTGATGGGTTTATCAGGCTCTGGAAAATCAACACTACTAAGATGTATTTCAAGATTAACAGATGCAACGGGTGGAAAAATTTTCATAGAGGGTCAAGACTTGCTTTCATTAAACAACAAGGAATTAATTGACCTTAGAAGAAATAAAATGGGAATGGTATTCCAAAGTTTTGCACTACTTCCACATAAAACAGTCCTAGAAAATATTGCTTTCCCACTTCAAATTAAAGGAGTTGAAGATCAAGAAAGTATTAATAAGGCTATGGATATGGTTAAACTCGTTGGCCTTGATGGAAGAGAAAATTATTTCCCAAGAGAACTTTCTGGTGGACAACAACAAAGAGTGGGGATCGCTCGATCGTTAGCTGTTGAACCTGATATTTGGTTTTTAGACGAACCTTTTTCTGCATTAGACCCATTAATTAGAAAAGAAATGCAAGATGAGTTTTTGAGACTTCAAGAAAAATTACAAAAAACAATTATGTTTATTACACATGATTTTGATGAAGCATTAAAGCTTGCTGATCGAATTGCAATTATGAAAGATGGAATAATTGAGCAGCTTGATACACCAGCTAATATTGTATTAAACCCAGCAACAGAATATGTCAGAAAATTTACCCAAGAGGTGCCTAGAGAAAAAGTATTGAAAATAGAAGATATTATGGAAAAACCACATAATGAAAATTTAAGTGATTTAAAAGTTTCGAAAAATGAAACAATCGAAAATGTAGCTGAAAAGATTTTAACTCAAGAAAAATCTGTAGGAGTAATTGATGAAAATAATCAAATTGTTGGAACTGTTCACCCTTCAAAAATAATTAATACTGTTTTTGGTGGAAAAAAAAATAGCGATTAAAATATGGAGCTAATAAAAAAAAATCCAAAATTATTTCAATGGTTATTTTTATTAATTGTATTTTTCTTTTTATGTTTTGCAATTGAAGTTCCCGAAACCTACAAATTTATAAGAGGTCAGGCCGAATTCATTAAAGACCCAAATCAAAGCACTTACACACTCTTTGGTGCAGAAGTAAGATACTATGCATTTGATGTTTTTTGGAGGTTGCCTCCTCTACTCGGATGGCTGCCTATTTGGATAAATGATTCCTTATTTTTTTTAATGAACGAGTGGATGCCAATGGAGTTTTGGAATGAAAGTACTCAATCATACAAAACTCGACCCTTAATTTTGCAATTAACAAGAAACATGACTGCGTTTATGACTTTTCTTATTGAATTAATTAGAGAAATTATGTTAGGGGGCGTTCAAACTGTCGTTGCATTTACTAGTTGGGACTGGATAGATGCAAATCCATGGGCAAAGCTGCCGGGGTTACCCTGGACAATTGTTGCAGCTGGTGCGGTAATACTTGGGTATAACTTGAGTGGAAAAGGTCTGGCATTATTCGCAGGTATAGTCATGATTTATATTTCTATATTTGGTCAGTGGAAACCATCGATGCAAACTCTCTCTTTTATATTGGTTGCGGCGCCACTTTCTTTTGTTTTTGGCTTAGGCCTAGGTATTGCAGCTTTCAAAAGTAAACGTGTTGAAAAAGCCTTATCTCCAATACTTTTAGTTATGCAGACTATGCCTCAATATGCAGTATTAGTTCCTGCAATTGTTCTTTTTGGTGTTGGTGATCATGCAGCTGTCATTATAACTATGGTTGTTGCAGTTCCCCCAATGATATTATTAACATTGTTAGGTCTTAGGGGAATATCCCCTGAAGTTATTGAAGCTGGGAGAATGAGTGGATGCAATAATTGGCAACTCATGTTCAAGGTATTAATTCCAACTGCAAGACGAGACATACTAATAGGTGTAAACCAAGTGATTATGGTGTGTTTTTCTATGGCAGTTATTTCAGCTTTTATAGGCGCCAAAGGATTAGGTTTTAATTTATTGCTTGCATTAAATCAATTGAACATTGGATTGGCACTAGAGGCAGGTTTATGTATTAGTTTAATTGCAATACTTTTAGATAAAATGTCTTTAGCTTGGGCAAATAAGCAAATAGATTATTTTGGCAATCTAACTTTTTTTGAGCAACATAAAAATAGTTTATTTTTTGCTGGTACCGTATTAATTGGAATTATACTTGCTTATGTTGGATCTTTTTTCTTTAAGGAAGGTTTTAATTACTTGTATGAAGTTCCACACAATAAAGGAATATCAACAGCAGATTTTTGGAACAGAGGTGTTGATTGGATTTGGGATACTTTTTTTTATACTTTAAAAATATTCAACACTTGGTTAATCACAGAAGTTCTTCAACCAATGAGAGCTTTATATTTAAGAATGCCAGCAGTTGCTACTTTAGTATTGGTTATTGGCGCAGGCTATATAATAGGCGGAGTGCGTTCAGCTTTTGTAGTGGGTGGATTAACATTATTTATAGCACTAAGTCCATGGTGGGATAGAGCTCTAGTCACTACATACATGGCAACTTTTGGAGTTATTATATCTTGTATAATTGGCTTTACTGTTGGAACTTTGTGTTTTCAAAACAAACATACTACAAGTTTTATGTTGGGAGTTTGTGACATTTTTCAAACATTTCCGTCGTTTGTATACTTGATTCCTGTAATGATGCTTTTTGGAGTTACAGATACGTCTGTGTTAATTGCAGTAGTTGTTTATGCTACCATACCTGCCACAAGATATACCATTGAAGGATTGAGAAGTGTTCCAGCTGCTTTACATGATGCCGGCTCAATGTCAGGTGTAACAAAAATACAAAGGTTAATGAAAATAGAATTTCCTTTAGCCTTTCCACATATGATGCTTGGTTTAAATCAAACAATTGTATTTGCTTTATTTATGGTAATTATAGGAGCATTTATTGGAACAGAGGATTTGGGACAATACATTCTTAAAGCTTTATCGGACAAAAAGGGTGCGGGTATAGGATTAACTCTTGGTATTTGTGTTGCTTTTATAGGTCTAATATTTGACCATTTAATTCGAACTTGGGTAGAGCAAAGAAAAAAACATCTTGGTATAGCTTAGTTAAAATATTCAACTTCTGAAAAACGATCTGTTGGAAATATCCAGTAAAACTTTAAAGTTTCTTTTCCATTATTTTTTAAACCATGTTTTGCATTTGCTGCTATATAAACTAAATCACCTTTTTTAATTTCTTCAAATTTACCTGATTTATTCAATATTCCATTACCATCAGTAACTACATATATTTCTGCAGGTGAATGATAATGAAGGGTTAATTCACCGCCTGGTGCAATTTCAGCAAAACCAAGTGAAAGTCCAGAACTTCCTGTAAAATCTGCATCAATTAAAAATTTCCACCTCACACCAGGATATTTTTCTGTAGTTGACCATTCTTGATCAGAAACTGATTTAAGATTGTTTACAAATATCATGCAAAATTACAACTTTAGGCTTATTTTTTAGGCTGATCTAAAAATGTTTTTAAAGAATCATCCATTGCAACTTCCCAGGCTGTATGATGTTTTGGACCAATTGATCCAGTTACAGGTGAAGAAAAAGACTTATTTCTATATGTCATAATATTTTCTACTTTATGGTGCTCCCATTCTTTAAAAATTTTTCTAATTAATTCAAAATCAATTTTTGGATAATCAGATAAAGCATGAAGTTCTTTTGTATACTCAGTCTGAAAATCTATCATTTGATCAGCACTTTCTAATTTTTCTTCCATCGATACCCATTTATTTATATCTTTTTCTATTTCTGAACTATCTGGAACTTTAGTCTTGCCCATTATAACATCTCTTGCAAACCAAGCCTGACAATCAAACATATTAAAAGTATGAAATTGATCTTGCATGCCCAGGTAAATTAATTTGTGATTATTTTGCCAAACCACACCTTTATACAACTTTGGTGGATACAATCTATTTCCTGTATTTAATTTTAAGTCTTCAGATAAAAAAGGAAAATGATGAAGGTAACCTGTGCATAAAATTACAGCATCTGCTTCTTGCACATGCCCATCTTTAAAAATTGCTTTATTGCCTTCAAGTCTATCTAGGTGATAAACTTCTTTCATTCCTTTTGGCCAAT
>Ga0209709_10000341_pt1 | contig 44577 bp, 46 predicted proteins | sample ArcticOcean_MG_C_2_FD_187435 | JGI IMG/M metagenome (GOLD analysis project Ga0209709, IMG submission 187435) | Marine microbial communities from western Arctic Ocean - ArcticOcean_MG_CB4_136 (SPAdes) (version 2) | ecosystem: Environmental > Aquatic > Marine > Oceanic | place: Arctic Ocean... | reverse complement strand
TGTTATTACCCATTATCAGACAAAATAAAAAAGTTATCACTGGCATTGCTAAGCACAAGTAAAAAACAATTTTACCAAGTTCAGACATTTATCTATTTATTATTATAGTTGACATTAGAAATCACTTAATATATTACTAACGATAATTAATGGTTATCAATACAAATAGATATGAATAAAATAATAACAGATATAAAAGCTTTACAGGAAGAAACTTTAATAAATTTAAAGAATTCTAAAGCTAGAAATACTATTAGAGCTTATAAGTCTGATTTTAATGATTTTTCCCTATTCTGTGTTAAAAATGGATTTAAATCATTACCATCAGAACCTAAAATTGTTTCTCTTTATTTAACTCACTTATCTACAAAAGACGCTAAAATGAGTACTTTAAAAAGACGATTAGTATCTATCGGTGTCATACATAAACTAAAGGGACACTATCTAGATACAAAACATCCTTCAATTATTGAGAATATTATGGGTATTAAGCGAAGAAAAGGTAGCATTCAAAAAGCTAAAAAACCTATATTAATCAACAGTTTAAAAACTATAGTTGATGTAATTGATCAACAAAAGAAGGAAGAAATTAAAAAACTTAGAGATAGATCGATTATTTTAATTGGCTTTTCAGGTGGATTTAGAAGAAATGAGATAGTTTCATTGGATTATGATGATCTAGATTTTGTTAAAGAAGGTCTAAAAATAAATATAAGAAGATCTAAAACAGACCAATTTGGTGAAGGATCTCTCAAAGCACTACCCTACTTCGATAGCACTCAATATTGTCCAGTAGTATCATTGCTAAAATGGATAAAGATATCAGGGATTAATTCAGGCGCCTTATTTAGAAGGTTTAAAAAAGGATCAAATTTAACAGAAAATCGATTAACAGATCAAACAGTAGCTTTATTAATCAAAGAATATTTAAATTTAGCTGGTATAGACAGTAAAAATTATTCCGGACATAGCTTAAGGTCAGGATTTGCAACATCAGCAGCCGAGTCTGGCGTTGAGGAAAGAAGTATTATGGCTATGACAGGTCATAAATCTACTGAAATGGTAAGAAGATATATTAAGGAAGCTAATTTGTTTAAAAACAATGCTTTAAATAAAATAAAAATATAATGAATAATTATAAACAATTAACAATTATATTAGTTGCATACAAAAGTGAAAAAAAAATAATTTCTTTTATAAACAAAATACCAAAAAAATTAAAAGTAATAATTATTGAAAATTCAAAGAATTATTTATTAAAAAAAAAATTAGAAAAAAAATATAAAAATATAAAAGTTTTTGTAAAAGAAAATGAGGGAGTTAGTTCATCAATAAATTATGCGGTTAAAAAAATAAAAACAAATTATTTTTTGCAAATAAGTCCAGATATTATTTTTAATTATAATGACATATCTGTATTTTTTAAATATGCAAAAAAACTAGATGATAGATTTTCTGCTTTAGGCCCAAGATTTACTAATGTAAATGAAAAAAGTCATATTCAAATAAATAAGAATATAAATATTGGTGAAATTAATTCGGTACATGGTTCATGCATGTTTATAAATAAAAAAAGATTTAATGAAATTGGAAGATTTGACAAAAATTTCTTCTTATACTTTGAGGAAACAGAATATTGTTACCGTGCTAAAAAAAAAAATTTAAAAAGCTATCAGATAAATAAAATTAAAGTAAAGTCAAAAGGTAGAACTGTATTAATTAAAAATAGAATAGAGAAAAAAAAATTAAATAATATACTTATATGGCATTTTATTTGGTCAAAATATTATTATAGTAAAAAAAGATTTGGAAAATTAGTTTCTTTAATGATTTTTATTCCAATAATAATTAGAACAAATTTTAAAATCCTTATTAATAAACTTGCAAATAATAAAGAAAAGTTGGAAAAATATAAAATAAGATTAGATGGTCTAATGACATCTATAAAAGGTAAAAAATCAAGTTTAAGACCATAATAATTACAATCCCCATGATTTTAACTGAGCTAACTTTTGATCCTCGGGATTTAGTAATAAATATTTTCGAGTATGTTTATCTGAGATAATAGATTTAGTTTGATTTAAAAAATTGTAAGTTTCACTAAATTTCCAGTTTTTTTCTGAGTACTTTTCACCATCAGAGTTAATAACATAAATATTAAAATCCTTTTTTTTTAAATAGTTAGTGAGACCATTAAATCCACTTTCAATTTTCCAAGTATCCTCTTTATTATTTATTTTTATGTTTTTGATATAATCAAAAAAATATCTCCCTCTAATCAAGAAACTTGAGGTTCTAATATGTGGATTAGGAAAATCAGAAAAATTTTTTTTACTCCTATATCTCTTAAGTAAGTAAGAAAAAAATTTATATTTTTTTTTTAATTTAATTGAATTAAATAAACTTTCATTAGATGCGGATGTGCCAATCAGTGTCTTTTCCTCTTTAAATTTCATTAGTTTTTGTAACCAATCATCACACATAGGATATGAATGACTATTAATAAAAAGGATATCTCTCTCCATAAATTTTTTAGATACTCTTTGGTAGGTGCCAAAATCATAATCATTTTCAGTAAATGGATCTATAAACTCCTGATAATCAATATCCTGTAATTTTTTCTTTAAATCGTTAATTTTAGATTTATCAATAAGTTTATAAGAAATTATTAAGTCATGATCATAACCTGATTTATAATTTAGATAGTTATTTTTGAAATCAATTAGAGATTTATCCTCATCAAATTTTGTAAATAAATAGCATACTATAGGTTTTTTTTTCATAGAGTTATTTTATACAAAAAGTTAATTTAACTATCATTCATCAAAATAGATTAAGTTAATATGTTCTTTATGTTTCATAAAAAAAATTTTTATACTTATCATTAGTTTTAAATTATCTTTGGAAAAGGTACATGAGTAATAAATTTTCCACCATTTTTAATAAATTTTTTTTCTTTATTGAATATCTCATTTTTAAAGTTCCAAGCTCCTAGATAAATATAATTTGCATTATTTAATAGTTTTTTACTATATTTCATTATCTTTATATTTTTACCAGGCATAAACTTATTTTGTTTATCGGGAGTTGTATCAATAAAATAATCAATAATTTTATTATCTAGGTTACAATAATTCAATACCGTACAAGCTTTAGCTGTAGCTCCATAACCTATAATTTTTTGTTTTTTGTTTTTTAAATCTATAAATATTTTTATTAATTTTTTACGGGAATTTTCTACAGCTTTACCAAATTTGACGTAGGTAGAAAATTTTTGTAGTCCAAATTTCATTTCCTTAGAAATTTGGAATGAAACACTTTTTTTGATTTTAATATTTTTATTATCTTTATGTTTAATGTAATATCTAAGAGAACCTCCGTGTGTAGGAAGTGGCTCTATATCAAATAATTCCAAATTAAATTTATTAATTATGTTTTTAACAGCTATAGCAGAAAAAACATATATATGTTCATTATAAAATTGGTCATAAGAGACTTTTTTAATACATTCTAGAAATGATGGATCCTCAATTATGAGAACGCCATTTTTATTCAATAAGAAGGAAATTGAATTAAATACATCATTTAAATTATTTATATGTGTTAGTGTATTTGCGGAATAGATAACATCAACTTGATTGAATTTTTTTTTTATCTTTTTGGCTAAATTCAAATTCCAATAATCATTAAATGTTGTGTAACCTTTTTTTTTAGTCATTTTTGCTAAATTAGAACAAGGCTCAACACATATCACTTTATTACGATCAAAATTTCTTATTAATACCCCATCATTACTTCCTATCTCTAGAAACATCTTGGGTTTGAATCTTTTTTTTATTTCTATGGATAATTTTTTAAACGAATTAATCATAGTTTTTGACATTGATGATTTGTAAGGATATGTACTGTCGAACATTTTTTTATCTGGAATCTTCTTTAAAAGAGATACAAGCTTTGTTTTTTTATTAAATCCAACTTTTAATCTGTAGTATTGCTTACTGTTATTCGAATTGTTTGTTTTTGTTAAGTATTTGTTAGCCAAAGGTTGCAATCCTAAATCTAAAAATTCATGATTCATTATTTTATTAGTCAAGGTCACTTAAACTTAGCCCATTAGAATCTTTATTTGATAAAATCGGGTTTTTTATTGGCCATTTAATATTAATTTTTTTATCTTTCCAATTAACCGTTCTCTCATATCTTGAATCTCTATAATTTGAACATTTATAATTTATAGTACAGGTCTTTGATAAACATAAAAACCCATGAGCAAAACCTTTTGGTATATAAAATGAAAAATCATCTTTATCTGATATTTTGATAGAAACATACTTTCCAAAAGTTTTGGAGTTTTTTCTTAAGTCTACTGCTACATCAAATATACTCCCATGAGTAACAGTTATTATCTTGGCTTGAGAATTTTTAATTTGTAGATGTAGGCCCCGTAAAACATTTTTTTTAGAAAATGACATTACATCAAACGGAAACTCTATATTTTTTAAAATATTCTTCCTATAAGTTTCTTTAAGAAAACCTCTTTGATCACTAAAAATTCTAGTTTTAATAATTTTAGGACCCTTAATTTTGGTATTTATTAATTTCATAAAATATTTAATTTATTGCGGTTTTTAAAATTATACACATATTTAATGTATAAATAATTTAATTTACAGATAAAAAAATTCATTAAATAAAAAAAACTAATCTTGGGATTGGCTAGTTTACCTTCGTATAATGTGTCAGATTTAAGTATATATCTTTTAAAAAAATTTATTGTAATGCCCCATTTCAACAAAAAGATTTTCCCCCCCCTGCTACCCGATTCTGTTTTAATTGTAGGATGGTTTTTATATTTACGAGTTACAATTGAACCAAAATGATAAACTTTAAAATTGTTAATTCCTTTAAAAATTCTTACACCCTCTTTCCATAATTTCATGTTAAGATCAGGATCTGAACCAGTTCCTGGAAAAAATTCTTCACTAAAACCACCAACTCTATCCCATAAATCTTTGTGTACTAGGTGGGGTGCCCATGTTGAGCCTTGAAAATCATAATAATTATGATTATCAATATTATTAATAAACTTTTCTTCATTGAAGGATTCAAGGTTGTCACCACAGTTAAACTTTATCTGTCCATTATTAACCATAGTTCCTGATAAATAAAAATAATTACTTTTTATTTTTTTAACTTCTTCATATAAAATTAAGTCCCATTTTGGACAAAAATAAAAATCATCATGAGCATAAAGAATAAACTTAGTATTAGCTATTTTGGCAGCCATGTTCATTCCAGTACAAATCCCTGAGTTATAATTTGTATGAGTAAATTTAATTTTTTTAGATTCTAAATAATTAATTGTTCCGTCATTTCCAATATTAACATGAGGTATTATTTCATTGTCAAAAATTGAATTTTTTTTAATACTCTTAATACATAGTTGTAAATATTTTAAGTTGTTAAAAGTTGGAATTATTATCGAAAACATTATATTTATTTATCCCAAATAAAATTCTTTTTATTATAGATACCAAAAGTCTTATCAAGAATGTACTGACTAACTAATGTAGAATTAAATTTTTCAAAATAAACTTTTTTTCCATTGCGTGCAATTTCTACCCTTTTTTTTTTATCTCTTTTATATTTATTTAGTTTATATGTTAAATCATCAATGTTTTTGTAAAAGATCATTTCATTATCTGTAAAGAAATCTTTAAAATATGTTTTTTCATCAATAAAAGTCAATAAACCATTCCCCAGAAGTTGAGCAATTCTATCACTGCTATAATATTTTATTGGTTTTCCCCTGCTTAAATTTAAGCCCATAGATGAATTTGATATTTTATTTATAAAATTATTTCCCCAAACAGGTACAACGTTATTCATTCCATAAATATCAAACTTAATATTTTTGTTTTTCCTAATAAGTTTATTAATATAGTTTTCTCTGTCATCAATTTTACCTCTTTTTAACCCTCCTCTGTGAACACCGTGGCTCATTGCAAAAAAAACATCATTTTCACAAGAATTTTCATAGTTTTTTAATATTTCAAAAGAATGGTCACATGGATTGGGGATAAAATAACTATTTTTTATTTCAACAGCTAATGACTTTGGATCTGTTGTTAAAAAAGTAGCATCCATCAATGAATTTTTATCAAGTATTCTATTGGTATTTTTCGCATGATCTGGGCCATATCTGCTTAACGGGTCTAAAAACCATTGAGAAATTTTTAAATTTTTATCTTTGCTTTTGAGATAATCTAACGTTTTTAATGAAACAGCGTCTGCATGACCTAATATAATCGTATCAGGTTTAAAATTATTAAAAGATTCAATTATTGTATTTTTTAGTATTCTATTTCCACTTGGGTCAATAATATTTTTTCTTTTATTAATTACATCTCTATCGCTAATTGTTAATACATTATGTCCAGATCTGATAAAGCCATTATTTAATCGTCTACCTGTATTATAGTGTAACCTACCATTAAAACGATCATTGAAATTAGTTATATGTAATATTTTTAATATTATATTGGATTTAATATTAAAGTTTTTAACATTGTCAATTATAGCAAATTGGTTTCTTATTTTGTCAATTATTTGAGTAATAAATTCATGTGTAAACTTAAAATTTTTATAATTTTTTTTTTGTAAATTGATTAATAATTTTTTATTTTTGATTAAATTATCAATAGTTTTAAAGACGTTGATTATATCCAATTTTTTTAATATTACAGCGTCCTCAGCAGTTTCAGGCAAGCCTCCTTTATCACTAATAATTACTGCTGACCCCCTACTTGCAGCTTCTAAACTAGTTCTACCAAATGGTTCATTCCATCTAGAGCAAACTACAGAAATACTAACTTTTTTTAAATAATTAAGAATAAATTTATTATTTTTAAAGCCACTAATATTTAAATTCTTATGTTTAAAAATGAGTTTTTCTCTAGGCTCATCGCCTATAACTACTGCTTTCCAATCCTTATGTTTATTTAAAATCTTTATTATGGCACCTCCAAATAAATCATATCCTTTTGCAGTATTTAATTTACCTATAAATGTGATAATTTTTTTTTTTTTACTAAAATCTATTTTTTCAACTGGTGCTGACTGATAACATACTGAAGTTTTTTGAGATAATATTTCACTATTATTTAGGTCAAGAAAAAACCTTTTTTTAGACCAATTACTATTAAAAATTATTTTATCTATATTGTTTAATAAATATAAGCGATCTTTTTTTGCCTTAGAGCCACTCATTGTAAGTGGATCGTTATGAAAATATAATATTATTTTACTTTTATTATCTTTTTTTAAATATTTAATGTAATTAGGCCTATTGTGAACCTCAATAATATCAGAATTAATTTTTTTCTCATAATTAAGAAAACTTTCAACATATTGTTTACTGGAACTTTGATAAAATTTCTTTTTTAGATCTATATTAATATAATTTTTAGATAATGTTTTCTTACTATTGGTATTTCCAAATATATATGTATTATTTCTATATTTGCTTTGCTTTGTTATATCATTCACAAACAGTGAAACTGCACCAGCATAATTTGGTGTGAAGTTTTCTTTATATGGTAATAAAATTGATATTTTCATTTATTGAATTTTTCTAGGATTTTTTTTCTTTCATTTCTGTTTTTTTTAAGCTCATATTCAAATGACATTGCTTCATTCTTAGTTTTAAATTTTTTACTATAGATTAACAACCATTTATATCCCTTTGTAGATTTTGCACCTCTATTTGTATTGTGCTTAATTAATCTAGATTCTACATTATTTGTATAACCGACATAGGTTTTCTTAGTACCAGGTATGACGGATTTAAGCATATATACGTAATAAAACATATTTAGTGGCGGTCCCTGGGGGAATCGAACCCCCCTTTGCAGGATGAAAACCAGCTGTCCTAACCGATAGACGAAGGGACCATGATGAGATCTTTTATTTTAAAAGCACTTATTTATCAAGTTTAATTAACCTATAAGATCAGATCTCTTATAGTTAATTGTAGAGTTTTTTTGTTATTCCAAAAATTTTCATTGATTTGGCCAACTACATTCAAATTTTTTTTGTAATTTATTAAACACTCTCCAATTTTATTATTAATAGAGTTAAAGCATATACAGTTAATAGAATAGCCAATTTTTGACTTTAATATTACTGAAATGTGTTTCTCATCCAAAACTGTCCTTTTAATTATTTTTAAATCTTTAAAGAAAAATGTTGGGACTGGGTTTCCATTACCAAATGGCTCAATTCTCTTAATATCATTAAAAAAATCTCGATTAAAGGCTGTAGATGAAATTTCCGCATCGTATTTAGCTGTATGTATAAATGAAGAAGTATTTAAGCTAAAATTTTTTAATATAAAATCTTCAAAATTTTTCAATTTAATATTTTTCAATGTAAAGCCCGCTGCCATATTATGTCCACCACCACCTAAAATTATACCTTTATCAAGTGCATTTTTAATGGCAAGACCTATATTATAATCATAAATAGATCTAGCAGACCCTTTTAAAAATTGATTTGATTTTGTAATTACAATTGAAGGCTTGTTAAAATAATCTTTTAGTCTTGCGGCTATTATTCCTATCAAACCTTCATTTATATTTGGATTATAATAAATAATTACACCTTTATTATCATTTTCAATTTTGTTAAAATCAATTTCATCAAGTATCAATCTTTCAATATCTTTTCTTTTATTATTTAACTTAATTAGGTCATTGGATCTTTTTTTGATAGTTTCTAAATTATCTGAAGACAATAATTCGGTGGCATAACTTGATTTACCCAATCTACCCCCAGAATTTAATATTGGTCCTATTAAATAACCAAGGTCATTAATATTAAGTTTATTTCTTTTATTATTTAAATTAAACAATTCTTTAAACGCAATATTTTTATTAATATCAAAATTTTTAAGTACTTCGGAGGCTATCAATCTATTAAGTTTTCTTAATGGCATTACATCACAGACTGTTGCTAATAAAACATAAATTAAATAATCAGAAATCTTAATTTTATTTTTAAATTTTTTACTTAGCAAATCTAAAAAAAAATAAACCAAAGTTGTTGCACAAAGATAATCATACTGAATATAACCAATATCTTTTTTTGGATTAATAATTATATTAGCTTTTGGGAAGGGTTTATTAATTTCATGATGATCAATAATTAAAGATTTAATTTTATTTTCATTTAAATAATCTATGGCTTCATTAGAAGTTGATCCACAATCAACCATTATAATCAATTCAGGCTTTTCTAAAATTAATTTTTGGAATAATCCTTTAGTAGCTCCATAACCATCTTTCTCTCTATCTGGTATATAAAAAAAAAATGGTTGATTTATACTTTCAAAAAACCTAACAAATAATGATGTAGCTGCAGATCCATCAACATCATAATCACCCAAAATGCAGATTTTTTCTTTTTTATTAATTGATATAGAAACAAGCTCAACAGATTTTTCAAAATCATTATTATCTAAAAAAACATTATTCAAATTGAAATGATTATCTACGCTACTTAATTCTGTTTCGTCATATTTCCTTGAAATAACTAATTTTGATAAAATATCACTAAAGTTATAATCTTGTTTAATTTTTTCTATAGAATTTTTATTAGTTTTTTTTTCTTCCCAATGTTTACCTGAGACAGAAATCATTCTTTTATAGGGTGTGTTCTCTTAATAATTTTTTTAAAATTTGAGCCTTTATGTGTGACGAGTGTTTCGGATGTGTAATTATTATGACCTATGTTTATACCTGACAATACATCGCTGGTGGTTATACCAGTTGCACAAAATATAGAATCACCTTTTACAATCTCATTTAAATCATATTTCTTATTTAAATCTATTATTCCCATTTTTTTTGCATCACTAATATCTTTATCACTATTAAATATAAACCTACCTTGGAAATTACAATCAAAGGCATCTAGCGCAGATGCAGCCAAAACCCCTTCTGGTCCACCTCCTATACCCAAATAAATATCAATATTAAATTTTGGATTTGATACATAGAGTGCACCAAGAACATCTCCATCTGTAATTAATTTAATTTTAACTTTCAATTCATTCAATTCGTCAATTATTTTTTTATGCCTTGGTCTATCCAAAATGCAAGCTGAAATTGATGAAATGTCTTTATTCATAAAATCTGCCAAATTAGTTATATTTTTTCTTAATGGATAATCTAAATTAATTAATCCCTTCTCTACTTTGCGAGTTGCAATTTTGTCCATATAGGTTTCTGGTGCGTTAAAGAGATTTCCTTTTTCTGCAACTGCTATTACTGATATTGCACCAGGTAAATTGTTTGCTGCAAAATTAGTACCTTCCAAGGGATCTACGGCTATATCAAAACTTGGTCCTTTTTTATTGCCAAGTAATTCACCGGTATATAACATGGGCGCCTCATCTAGTGTTCCCTCACCTATCACCACTTCACCTAACATCTCTATCTTATTTAATTCAGATCTCATCGAGTCTACTGCAGCTTGATCAGCTGCAATCTTGTCTTTTTTTCCAACTAAATATGATGAAGCTAAAGCTGCTTTCGATGAAACCTTAATAAATTGATCAATATATTTTTTATCAATTGTCATTAATCTTTTTCAGTTATTACTTCGCTTGAATTTATTTTTGACTCAAATTCTTTTAAACGTTTATAAACACTTGCTAACTCTATAATTGTAGGCCATGATCTAAAAATATATTGCATAGATCCCTCCACCCTTCCAAAGGCTCTTATGATTTGCTGCATTACCCCTAAAGTTACAACACCAGCTACTATTGCTGGAGCTAAAAAAACATAAGCTGATAGAACATTGGCTTGTAAGTAAGTTATACGTCCAAGATTAAAATAAAAATATCTTATATAAGACTTAAAGTGTATTTTTCTAACATCATCAAAAAGTTCCTCTAAGTTTTTTGGCCTTATTGTAATATCATCTTCAGCTATAACTAATAATTTTCTGTATGAAGCCTCATTTTTTTGTAGATCATACTCAACACCAACCAATCTCAAAATTGATCCTAGTATAATCAAAAATAGAGTTCCACCAATTGTCCAAATAAAAGCTCCAGTTACCAATCCATAACTCCAATCACCAAAAAATAAAATTGGTATTCCAACACTTAATCCAAATAATATAGGTGTAAACTCTATAAGCATCATTATTGCTTCGATAAAGCTTGTTCCCAGACCTTCCATAATTCTTGAGAATTTTATTGTATCTTCTTGAACCCTTTGAGATGCACCTTCAATTTTTCTAGCTCTGTCATATACACTGTGGTACCATTCAATCATTGCAGTTCTCCAACGAAACAAATAATGAGATGTAAAAAAAGCCACTACTGTAGCTAAAGCAACATATATACCGGCCAATGTAATAAATGATAGTAAGCTAGCCCAGTATTCACCAATAGTTATTGAGTTCGGTGCAGCTAAAGCCTTTTGTATCATGTCATAGAATTGACCAAACCACTTATTTATTTTAACGTCAATTTGTACTTGCACCCAAAGAGATGAAAGAATTACAAAAGAACCAAGCCATGACCATAATTGCCATTTTTTTTGTGTAAAAAATTTAAACATTAAAATTATTTAAGAAAGTTATCTGCGTATGATTTTTTAACAGTTTTTCTCTTTTGAGGTTCGATTAGTTCAAAATCTATTTTATTTTTTTTAGCATACTCAATGGCTAATTCTTTAGTTGTAAATTCTAAATTTAATTCTGAAAGAGTATTAGAGCTTGTTTCCCAACCCATTAAAGGATTAACACCAGTATTTTCTGTTTCATATTTGATAACCCATTTATCGGTCTTGCCAAGGCCGGATTGCATGGAACTTTTAGTTGGTATATAAATTTTAGCTTTATACATAATAATGGTCGGGGCGGCAGGATTTGAACCTGCGACCCTCTGGTCCCAAACCAGATGCGCTACCAGGCTGCGCTACGCCCCGATTGATGTACTAATACAGTACATATTAATATTTTCAAAGGATAAAGAACATCTAATACAAGAAATTTTAGTTAGAATCAGATATATAACAAATAATGATAATTAGTTGTAATAACTGCAATATAAAATTTGAAATTAATTCAGACTTAATACCTGATTCTGGAAGACTATTAATGTGCAGTAAATGTAATAGTCAATGGTTTTACAAAAAGGAAGTTGTAAGAAATGAAGTTATAATAGATGACATAATATCAGATGATGTTTTGGTAAATAATGATAATATAAAAAAAGATCTTTTAAAAAATGATCTTGATGATGAAGATAAAGATAACATTTTAGCAGAAAATCAAAAAAAAGAACAAACTTTAAAAAATAAAATTTCACCTAATATTTTGTATAAGATATTAGTTTTTATAATTTCTATGTTGGCCTTAATTATTTTAGTAGATACATTTAAAGGTTTTATTAGTCTTTTTATTCCAAATATTGAATTTGTTTTTTATAATTTATATGAATCAATTAAAGATATAGTCTTATTTATCAAAGATTTATTTAAATAATTTATGATTAAAAATTTATCAAAACCTTTTAAATGGTTTTTTGAACTAGAAGCAGCTAGTGGACTAATTTTATTAATAGCTGCAATAGTAGCTTTATATATAAGTAATTCTATATTTAATGAATTTTATTTTTTATCTTTAAACAAATATTTGTTCATTGGAGTAAATGAATTTGGCCTAAGATTATCTATTTTACATTGGATCAATGATGCCTTGATGGCTATTTTCTTCTTCTTTGTAACCCTTGAAATTAAAAGAGAATTTATACAAGGTGAACTATCAAATATAAAACAAGCTTTATTACCGATAATAGCTGCTGTTGGAGGAATGTTAGTACCTGCTCTTTTTTACATATATTTTAATTTTGGTGACAAAGAAACATTAAATGGTTGGGCTATTCCATCAGCTACAGATATCGCCTTTTCTCTTGGAATATTATCTTTACTTGGGTCTAGAGTCCCAATTTCTTTAAAGATTTTTTTAACTGCTTTAGCAATTATAGATGACCTTGGTGCAATTGTTATCATTGCTTTTTTTTACTCAGGTGATTTAAGTGTCAGCTATTTAAGTTTAATTTTGATTTCTTATATTTTTTTACTTATTTTAAATAAATTTGGAATTAAAAATTTTTTACCCTATTTAATTATTGGACTTTTTATGTGGTTTTTTACATATGAGTCAGGCATTCATGCAACAATAGCTGGTGTTCTTTTGGCTACAACAATACCTCATCGAAAAAAAACTAAAGATTTTTCTTTATTGGTTAGAGTTGAACATTCGATAAGTCCCTATGTTGCTTTTTTTATAATGCCATTATTTGCATTTGCGAATGCCGGTGTTTCATTGGAGGGTTTAACATTTTCATCTCTTTTATTACCTGTTCCTTTAGGCATTCTATTAGGTTTATTTATCGGCAAACAATTAGGTGTTATGCTATTTTCTTACGTTTCAATAAAACTTAAATTTGCACAAATGCCAAATAACGCAACCTGGTTAGGTTTTTATGGTGTTTCTGTGTTAACTGGTATTGGCTTTACAATGAGTTTATTTGTTGGGAATTTAGCATTTGTTGAAAATTTAGAGTACGCTGATGGTGTTAAAATTGGAGTTTTGTCTGGTTCATTACTTTCAACTCTCTTAGGATATTTTATATTATCACTAACTCCAAAAAAATAATTTATGTTTACAAAAAATAAATTTTTAAAGTATATAGTTATATTTATGGCTTTATTTACAAACAATTCATACGCAAAATATGAAAAATTATTTTTTGATTTAAATATTAAAGATATTAATGGAAAGGTAGTTAATTTTTCAAAATATAAAAATAAAACTATTCTAATCGTAAATGTTGCAAGCAAATGTGGTTTTACAAGTCAATATAATGATCTTCAAGAACTTTATGATAATTATAAATCTAAAGGTTTAATTATTATAGGAATACCATCAAATCAGTTTGGTGGGCAAGAACCAGGTACGGAAAGTGAAATTAAAGATTTCTGTGAAGTAAATTTCAATATTACTTTTCTAATGACAAGTAAGTACGATGTTAAAGGTGAAAATGCTCACCCAGTATATTTATGGGCAAAAAAAAATCATGGAAAATCAACTATACCTAAATGGAATTTTCACAAAATCTTAATTAATAAAGATGGCAAAATTGAAGATACCTTTGTTTCATTTACAAATCCAATGTCAAAAAAAATTTTATCTAAAATAGAAAAAATTTTATAAATTTATACTTAAGCCATCGTAAGCAGGTATGATATTTTTGGGTAATATTTTTTGTAAATATTTATAATCTAATTCATGTGATAAATTAGTTAATATTGCTTTTTTTGGTTTAAATTCATTAATTAATTTAAGGCATCCCTCTAAGTTCAAATGAGATGGGTGATTCCGTATCCACAAACAGTCTATAATTAGATATTTTAAATTTTTAAAATATTTATAATCTTTTATTTGAATATTATTGACATCACTAATATAAGCTAATTTTTTATCTATAATATAACAAATGCTATCGACATTACCGTGATTAACTTTAACAGTTTTTATTCTTAATTTTTTATTACCGTCTTTAATAAATAAATTTTCAGTAATTGAATTTAATTTTAATATAGCAGGATATTCTTTAGTATAATTCTTAAAACAGTATTTAAAGGAATTCATTAAAAATTTTTTTGTAGGGTCATCTGCATATACAGGAATAGGCTTCCTTTTTTTCATAAAGAAAATTCTTAAATCGTTAATACCGTGTGTTTGATCAGCATGCATATGCGAATAAAAAACTTTATCTACAGATTTTATATTATTGTTAAGTAATTGCTGTCTTAAATCGGGAGAAGTATCTATAAGAGCTATTTCACTCTTTGTTTTAATCAAAGCAGAACATCTTAATCTATTATTTTTTTTATTTTTAGGATCACAATTACCATAAAAACCATCTGTTCTTGGAACACCCATCGAACTACCACAGCCTAATATTATAAATTTCATAAATTAATTAAATAAACTGTTAAAATTCAATGTAGTAGCTGAAATTAGATCTTTGGTAGATATATTTTTAATACGGGCTAATTTTTCAGCGGTATATTTTACAAACGAGGGTTCATTATTTTTTCCTCTGTTAGGTTCTGGGGCTAAAAATGGGCTATCTGTTTCAATTAATAAACTTTCTAATGGTATAAACTTAAATGTTTCTTGTAATACTGTTGAATTTTTAAAAGTAATAATGCCACTAGCAGAAAAGTAAGCATTTAAATCTAATAACTTTTCAGCAAATTTTGTTGAACCAGTAAAACAATGCATTAAAATTTTAAGGTTATCATTTCTATAATTATTAAAAATATCTAAAGTTTCATCTTCAGCATTTCTCGAATGAATAATTAAAGGAATATTCAATTCTATTGAAGCACTAATGTGTTCTTCTAAACTTTTGACTTGATCTTGTTTGTCACTATGATTATAATAAAAATCTAGTCCTGTTTCCCCTATGCCAATAATTTTTTTATTATCATTAATTTCTTTAACTATTAAATCTGAAGTAACCTTATTATTTTTAGCCTCATGAGGATGAATTCCATAAGTTCCAAAAATAATTTCATCTCTTACAACTATCTTTTTAATTTTGGTAAAGCTTTCCAGGGTTGTGCAAATTGTTAAAATCTTGTTAATTCCAGCTTCTTTAGATCTTTTAATAACGTCATCTAAATCACTTAAAAGTGGCTCATGATCTAAATGACAGTGCGAATCAATCATTTTTTTTTTCAATCTTTTTAAAAAGTATATCTATTTTATTTATCTTACTATCGGAGTTTAAATAATTATGGTTATCCAATGTCGTAAAATCTATTTGATTTTCGTTGAGATCAAAAATTTTTAAAGCATTTAAAGTTGACTCAGGAATAATTGGGTAGAGCATGAAGCTAATTTTTCTTACTATTTCTAAAGTTGTATAAACAATGGTATTAAGTCTTATTTGATTATCTTTTTTTTTCCATGGTTCTTGATCATTAAAATATTTATTTGTTTCAAATAAAGATTTAACAATAAAATTTATATAAAAATTAATGTCTTGATTGTCAATCTTCTCTCTAATTATATTTAAATTATATTTAAATTTGTTCAAAATTTCTAAATCCTCCTTTTCAAATTTTATATTCTTGGGTATTTTGGCCTCACAATTTTTGATTGCAAAAGCTGTAACTCTTTGACAAAGATTTCCATAGTTATTAGCTAAATCACTATTTATACAATTTTCTAATCTTTCTTGTGATATATTTCCGTCGTTACCAAAAGAAACTTCTTTAATTAAGTAATATCTAAGAGGATCTAGACCATATTTTGTAATGATTTCAATTGGATCTAAAATGTTCCCCTTTGACTTTGACATTTTTTCGTCTCCTGAAAGGATCCAGCCATGACTATAAACTTTTTTGGGTAATGGTATATTTGCAGCCAATAAGAAGGCTGGCCAATAGACTGAGTGAAACCTTAAAATATCTTTACCAATTAAATGAATTGAAGCTGGCCAAAATTTTTTAAATAAGGGATCATTTATATTTGGATAATTTAATGCACTAATGTAGTTTGCAAGTGCATCTAACCAAACATAAATTACATGTTCTTTATTTTTAGGCACAGGAATGCCCCAGGAAAAACTTTTTCTACTAACAGAAAGATCTTTTAATCCACTCCTAACAAAACTAATTACTTCATTTTTTCTAGATAATGGAGATAAAAAATCTGGATTTTTTTGATAATACTCAAGCAATGGTTTTTCCCATTTAGATAATCTAAAAAAATAAGATTCTTCATCAATCCATTCTACGGGGGATTTAGATGAAATTGATTTTTTTTTTCCATCTATTTCTTCGATCTCACTATCTGTATAAAAAGCTTCATCTGAAACAGAATACCAACCAGAATATTTTGATAGATAAATGTCATCATTTTTTTCTAGTTCACTCCATAAATTTTGAACAGATACCTTATGTCTCTCTTCGGTAGTTCTGATAAAATCGGTATTTGAAAGATTAAGGATTTTTGACAAATCTCTAAAAGTTTGACTAATTTCATCACAAAATTTTAAGGTTTCAACTTCTTTTTTTTCTGCTGCTCTTTGTATTTTTAACCCATGCTCATCAGTTCCGGTTAAGAAATGAACATCGTAACCATCAATACGCTTAAATCTTGCAAAAAAGTCTGCAATTATACTTGTATAAGCATGACCCATGTGAGGTTTGGCTGACGGATAATAAATAGGAGTTGTTATATAAAAATTTTTATTCATTTAATAATTTTGATTTAAATTCTAAAAATAAACTTTCATCATCTAAGTTAAATGTTTCATTATTTTTAATTTTATTAAGAAAATTTTGATAAAGGTATAATATTGAATTTTTTGTTTTTGATGTTTTATATTTTTTTAAAAAATATAATTCAATTAAGTTAATTATTAAATCTTTTACATATTTATTTTTTTTATAGTAAACATTATCTATTAGTAAGCTTAGAAGATTGAGTAACGTAGTTTCTTTCAGGTTTATCTTTTTGGTACTTGCAAAATCAATTAGTCTTATGAATTCACCAGGTGTATTATAGTAACTAATTAGGTCGTCATTTAAAAGTTCAAAAATATCACAATCAAGTAATAGGTTTGTAATTTTTAGCACTTCGTTGAATGATAAATTAATATTAAATATCAAACATCTTGATTTTAAAGTTGGTAAAATTGTTTGTTCATTATTATGAATTAAGATAAAATAAATATTATCATTTGGCTCCTCAATTATCTTTAATAAAGCATTTACTGAATTTTTATTAAGGTTTTCTATGTTGTCGATAAGGATAAACCTTGGTTTATTATTGAAACTTGATTTATTTGTATAACTTATCATTTCTCTAATTTGTCCTATATCTATAGTTTTTTTTTCCACAAGTAGGTCTATTAAATAAAAATTTGGATGTGAGTTATTATTTATTAATTTGTATGACTTGTTATTTTCATTAATGGTTAATTCGTTTTGATTATATTTGTTATCTTCTTCATCAGATAAAATATAATTGATAATATGATAGGCTAGAGTTGATTTTCCTAGTCCCTTTTTACCTGATAATAAAATTTTATTAGGCATTTTTTTATTGATATGAAGATTTGTTATTTCATTAAAATAATTATTTAAACCATAAAGTTTTGTATTTTCTGAAGGATTAATATTCATTATTAAACTAAATTATCTATTTTAATTAAAATTTTTTTTTTATTTTTTAAAATATCTAAGTTTGAGTTTATTTTCATATATTTTTTGGGATTTTTTTTTAAAATATTGAGAAATCCATTTTGAACTTTTTTGTAAAAAAAGCTACTAAATTTATCATATCTATTTAATTTTTTTCTTTTTAATAATCTTTTCTTTAAATTTTTTTCATTAACAAGATTCAAAAAAGTAAATGTTACATCAATCTCTTTTAATAAAAAATTATTTATCATTTGAATGAATTTTATATCTATGCCCATTCCATAGTGTTGATAGGCCAATGTAGAATCTGTAAATCTATCAATTAATATTATTTTTTTTCCCATGTTCTTCCTAATAAGTTCAATATTTTCACTTCTTGAAGACATGTATAGAAGTAAGTCTGTATTCTTATTAAAAGTTGATTTGTTATTAAGTATGAGCCTTCTAATTTTTTCGGAATTTTTGTTACCACCGGGCTCTCTTATTTTGATAAAATCTTTATTATGTTTTCTTAAAAATTGAGCAACATTATTTATATGATACGATTTTCCAGTACCTTCAATTCCCTCAAATACAATGATGGGTTTTTTAGACATCGCCCCAGATCAGAAAATTAATAGATTTAGCTAATCTAGAAAAGACATTTAATCTTTTGATGTTTTCAAATGCCAATAGATCATACTGTTTTATTAACTCATCATCATAAAAAAGATTTAACTTACCTAAGACTTGATCCTTATTAATGGGAGCTTGAATTGGACCATTATAATTAATTGTCACCTTTAATAGCTTTTTTATGGCTTTAGGAATTACTTTATAAATGTCCTCTTTAACATATGTATCAATAAAATCTTTTTTTCCCAACCACACTTCAGCTTTTTCCAGGGGCGTATTTGCTTTAGCAATTTGAATTAAATTAAAATTATTCATTCCCCATGTTAATAATTTTGCACTCTCTCTGGATCTTGAATTTTTAGTTTCAAAGCCACTAGCAACAGCAATTAATCTTCTATTATTTTTTATTATTGAAGATGCTAATGAATATTTTTCAACAGCTAAATAACCAGTCTTAATACCGTCTGCACCTAAATTTTTATATAATAGTGGATTTCTATTGCCTTGAGTAATTGGATCTCCTCCTGTTCTTTCCCAGGTAAATTCTTTTTCTTTAAAATACTCATAATAAACTGGGTGTTTTTTTATTAAGTAATTAGACATAATCATAATATCTCTTACTGTAGAATTGTTATCAACGTTGTTTATACCGGATGCATTAGCAAAATTAGTGTTTTTCATTCCTATTTCAATAGCCTTTGAGGTCATCATTAAAGCAAATGCTTCCTCAGACCCAGCTATACCTTCTGCTAAAGCCACGCAAGCATCATTACCAGAAGCAATAATAATACCCTTTAATAGTTCTTCAACAGAAACTTCATCACCAACCATAATGAACATAGAAGAATATCCAGCAGTAGAAAGTCTCCAAGCATTTTCAGATATAATAAATTTATCATCTAAGCTTATTTCACCTCTTTTTAGCAAATCAAAAGTGACGATGGCAGTCATAATTTTTGTCATTGAGGCTGGATAGATTACTTTGTCAGCATCTTTTTCAAAAAGTATTTCCCCAGATATAAAATCCTGAAGTATTGCTGTTCTAGCCTTTATTTTAAATTCAGCATTAGCACTGAATGATAATGTTAAAAAAGTTATTAAGGTAATAAATTTTAATTTATTCATTTTTTTATAATTTCTATATTCTCAAAACCCAGTATGTTTATATCATTATGTGATTTTTGTAGAGAATTAATGTTCATAAAAGGACCTATATAAACTCTATATTTTTTATTTGATATTTTTTCAATTCTTGGATCTTTAATTGTTGTTTCTAGCTTGATTCTCTCGATCATTATTAAAGCCGTTTTATTAAAATAAAAATCACCTATCTTAATTATGTAAGAAAATTTTTTATTTTTAATTTTTTTTTTCTTAACTTTAACAACATTTAAGTCATTAACACTTATATTTTTTACGGGCGCTTTGTTGGCAACATACTTTTCTTCTTCATATGTTTCTGCTCTTTTGGCAATAAACATAGAATTTTCAGATATTGAAAGAATTTCAATATACGGTTCACTTGAATTGATTTCTAGTTCGGATGCTATTCTGTATGAAATTACAGAATTATTAAAAGATGGATATAATGAACTGCTGCCAACTTTAGCAATTAATGATTTTTTGTTTAAGATATTTGTAATTTTAACACTTGTACCTCTTTTTAAATTTTTTTGAAAAATTAACAAACTTCTTTCGTCTAATTTTTTTGAAATTAGTTTTTGTTCATAAAGTTTTTTATCATAAATTAATGTAAAACCTTTATTTGTAAAATTATTATCATAAATTAAAGTAGGTTTATTATTGATTAGACTGTTTGTTGTACAGCTAGAAACTATAAAAAAAAATAATATAAATAAACAATTTTTATAATTCATTTGTAAACTTACTTTTTAATGTGCATACAGCTAGCGCAAATCTTAAGGATCTATTCCATTGTAATATTTTTTCATAATTTTCAAAAACAACAAAGGCTGGGATTAAGTTTTCAGAATTTGGAACTATATCTTTGTCCGGTGTTATTATGGCACCAATATAATTGTTATCAATTATATATTTTTCATCATTAATTATATATTTTCTTAAATATTTAAATTTTTTTTTATTATTAATATTTTTTGCTGATGTATTAAGTAGATTCTTGGGTGTATTACTTTCTAACTCTACCTCAATAAAACAGGGTTTATTTTTATTCCATCCAATGAGATTGATATAATTTGCAGCTGAGGCAAATGAATCTTCTATGTTTTTTAGTTCTATAATATTATTTTTATCATAATCGATTGCATAATTTTCAATAGTAGAAGGCATAAACTGAAAGTTACCAAAAGCACCAGCCCATGAACCATATAAAATTTTATGATCTACAATTCCCTTTTCAACTAATTGAAGTATTGTAATTAACTCATTGGTAAAAAAATCACTTCTTCTTTTATCAAAACTGAGTGTTGCCAGTGAAGAAATAATGTCCATTTTTCCAAGATAATTTCCAAAATTTGTTTCAATGCCCATTAAAGAAAGTAATAATTCTTTTTCTACAGAAAATTCTTTATCTATTTTATCTATAAAATTTTTGTTTTTCTCATATATTTGAATACCTTGTTTTATTTTTTTTTTTGAGGTTCTTTTTTTTATATAAGTACTTGTATCTTCGTAAAACTCAGGTTGGAAACGATCATATTTAATTACTTTAGGTAGAAAAGTTACTTTAGACATTGTTTTGTCAAAAGTTTCTTCAGAGATATTCTTTTTTAAAGCATATATTTTGAAATTTTTTATCCACACATCAAAATTGTGATCATTGGCAAATGATTGATTATTAAAAGTTATTACGATTAATAAGAGTATTATCTTAATTATTTTCATACAAATCTTTTAGATAAATAAATACAGCAATCCAAATCAAGATAAAACTAAATAATTTTGTAATAGAAAACACCTCATTATAATAAAAAAAACCAAGAATAAATTGAAAGCTTGGAGTTATATAAAAGATCATGCCAGTGGGTCCCAAGCCACAAAGCTCAACACCCCGGACATAAAGAAATAATGGTATTACAGTCATTGGTCCAGCTAATAATAAAATAAGCATTAGTGGGATATTCGAAAAACTAAAATCATTAAAATTATTTTGGACAATGAAGTAAAATATAATACTAACAAATGGTAAAATAAATAAGCTTTCAATTAAAAGGCCTATGTCTGTATCAACATTAATTTTTTTTCTCAACAGATTATAAAAGCCCCAACTTAGAGCAACAACCAAACCAACCCAAGGTATTGATTTAAAATTAATGATAATTAAAAAAATTATTGATATAAGAACAAGAAGAATCGAAATGATTCTTTTTTTATTAAGTTTTTCTTTAAAAAAAATATATCCTAGAAAAACACTTAAGATGGGCATAATGAAGTAACCAAAGCTAGCATCAATAATCCGATTTGTAGAAATTGCATAAATCCAAACAGCCCAATTTATAAAAATTAATAAGCCAGAAAAAAAAAGTATTATAATTGTATTTTTATTTTTAAAAGTTTTTATAAATATATTCCATTTTGAAAAATATGTTGTTGTAATTAAGAGAAATCCTGATGTCCAAATACATCGATGAATAACAACTTCTATATGTCCTGCGAACGAAATATATTTAAAGTATAAAACTCCTATAACGCCCCACCAAAATGAACCAAGGGCTGTTAATAGCATTCCTTTATTAAAGACATTATTATTCATGATAAATAAATTTAAGTTTATAGTTCATTTATTAACAATTTTGTCTATTTTATTGTTGAATTAATAATTTATGATAATAAAACCTTGCTAACGGAGAGATGGCTGAGCGGTTGAAAGCACCGGTCTTGAAAACCGGCATGGGGGCAACTCCATCCTGGGTTCGAATCCCAGTCTCTCCGCCACTATTCATTTTTAAATTTAAATTTTTTAAAAAGTTCACTTATTTTATTATGTTCAATCTTAATTGATGTTTTTTGTCCTTGATTAAATTTATAAAGATTCTCATCATCTAAATCTAATAAATCATTTAAAAGTAACAATTCAGATTCGTTTAGATTATCGATATTTTTTTTAGTAAAAGAATATAATATCTTGTCCATCTCCTTGGTCCCTCTATAAGTCGACCGATATATAATCTTTTTTTTTAAATCCTTTATATTAATGATCATAAAATTTTATATATTGTATTTACCATGAAAAATAAAAATAATTATGATTATTTATTATCAGACCTAACAAAATTGATTGGGGTTGGTAAGAAAACAATGGAAATATTGAAGAAAAAAAAAGTCAATAATATATTCGATTTATTGTGGCGATTACCAAAATCTTATACTGATAGAAGTTTAACAACTAAAATAGAAAATCTTCATATTGGTAAAACTCAAACAGTAAAAATAGTTGCTACAAAATATCTATTTCCTCGTATTAGAAACTTACCCAATAGAGTGAACTGTGAAGATGAAACTGGTAAAATCGATTGTATTTTTTTTAATAGTTATGAGGGATATGTACGAAAAATTTTACCACTAAATAAAGAAATAACAATTAGTGGTAAAATAGGCTTTTATAAGAATAAATATCAAATCACAAACCCCACATATTTATCTCAAGATAATTCAATTATTGAAACAGTGCATAATAAATACTCTCTTACTGAGGGAATTACAGAGAAAACTTATAATAAAATTATAAGTCAAATTTTAAAAAATTTACCTTTATTAGATGAATGGCATGATCAAAAAACACTATCAATTTTTAATAATGAAAGTTGGAATAATTCAATTATAAAATTACATGACCCAATAAATATTGGTGATTATAAATCAAATTTTTATAAAAGGCTTGCTTATGACGAAATACTAGCTTCTTTTTTGGTTAACTCTGAAATTAGACAAAAAATTAAGAAAATTAAAAAAGATTCAAAAAAATTTAATAATGAACCTTATAAATTGATTTTAAAAAAAATAGATTTTGATTTAACTAATGACCAAAAAAAATCGTTAAATGATATAAATAAGGATCTTATATCCAAAAGTAAAATGTTTAGACTTTTACAGGGTGATGTTGGAAGTGGAAAAACTATCGTAGCATTAATCACTGCATTAAATGTGATTAGTGCAAAATTTCAAGTTGCATTAATGGCTCCTACGGAAATATTGGCAAGACAACATTATACTTTAGCTAAAAAAATTTTTCCAAAAAATATAAATATTGAGTTGTTATCAAGCAAATGTGAAAACTCAAATAAAAAAAGAATTATTCAGCAGCTTAAAGATAATAAAACTCATATGGTTTTTGGAACACACTCTATATTTCAAAAAAAAATTCTTTTTTCCAATCTTGGTTTTATAATTATTGATGAACAACATAAATTTGGTGTAAGACAAAGAAAACTTTTATCTGACAAAGGTGGAAAAAATTGTGATGTTTTATTAATGTCAGCTACTCCCATACCAAGAACTTTAACAATGTCAATTTACGGCGATATGGACGTATCAATTATTAGACAAAAACCAAACAATAGAAAAGAAGTTAAAACTTACAGTAAACTAGAAAGCAAGATTGATGATATAATCAAATTTGTAAAAAAAGAAATTTTAGATGGAAGTCAAATTTTCTGGGTGTGCCCTCTAATTGAAGAATCTAAAAAAATAGACCATGAGTCCTCTATAAATAAATATAACTTTTTAAATAATATTTTTCCAAATAAAGTAGCACTACTTCATGGAAAAATTGATCCTGATGAAAAAGAAAAAATACTGACTAATTTTTTGAATAAAAAATATTCAATACTGGTTTCAACAACTATAATTGAAGTTGGAATAGACTTTCCAAATGCTAATGTAATTATAATTGAAAATGCAAATAAATTTGGATTATCACAGTTACACCAGTTAAGAGGAAGAGTTGGAAGAGGTTCAAAGCAAGCAAGTTGTATATTAATGTTTAGATCAAACTTAAGCATAAATGCAAAAAAAAGAATTAATATTTTAAAAAATACAAATGATGGATTTAAAATATCTGAGGAGGATATGAAACTACGTGGATTTGGAGATTTACTTGGATTTAAACAAAGTGGTGTTAAAAATTTTAGATTAGCTGATCCAATTCAAAATGAAGATCTTTTTTTATTAGCTGAGAAAGAAATTAAATATATGGAAAAAAAAAATTTTAATATTGAAAAATATAGAGCTTTATTAAAATTGTATGATCAAGCTGATATAATAAACGATTTAGTCTAATTTTTTGGATTTGATGTTCCTGCTGAAACAATAAATTTTGAAGCTTCTTCAAAGGTCATATCAAGGTAAATTACATCTTCTCTTGGAAACATTAATAGGAAACCACTTGTCGGATTTGGTGTTGTTGGTACAAAAATATTAATGAGTTCTTTGTTTGTTTTATCTTTTATTTCACCTTTATTTTCTTTAGTTGCAAAGCCAACAGCCCATGTACCTTTGCGTGGGTACTCAATTAGTACAACACTTTTTTTATTGCCCTCTTGATTTGTAAAAGATTCAGTCATTTGACCTATTGCTGAATATATAGTCCTTAGTATAGGAATCTTCTTAAATAAATCATCAATTATTTGAAGAAATTTTTTTCCTAAAAATGACAATGACAAACCACCTACTATTGTGATAAACAAAACTGTAAGAATTATTTCAATCCCTGGTATAGAATATGGTAAATAGGTATTGGGATTTAATCCCACAGGTATCAACTTAGTTGACAGATTAATCAAAAATTTACTTAAATATAGGGTAAAACCAATCGGTATTAAAACTATAACTCCAGTTACAAAGTAGTTTCTAATTCTTAAGGCTATAGATTTTTTCTTTTTTTTAGACATACAAATTTTAATTATAGCTAGAGTAGATTACAAATAAAATTGCTATAATAAAGAGAACAGCTAAAATTTTATTGTTTAAAATCATATAAATAAGTAAACTTTTTTATCAAAATTTTATAAAAATGAATAGAAGAAAATTTCTAAATTTAATGGGTTGTGGATGCTGTGGCGTCATTATGAATGGTTGTTCAACAACACCCATAACCGATAGAAGACAATTACGAATTATACCTGAGGCTAAATTAAATGCCCAGGCTGCGAAAATTTATGAACAGATAAAGCTAAAAGAAAAAATGAGTGATGATAAGAAAACTCTTAATCAAATAAAAGAAATTGGCAAAAAAATGGAGGATTCTATTAGTGAATATTTTAATCAGTCAAATATTGAAGACCCAACAGTAAATTTTAATTGGGAGTATATATTAATTGACAATGAAAAAATGAAAAATGCGTGGTGTATGCCTGGAGGAAAAATTGCCGTTTATACTGGTATACTAGATGTAACTAAAAATAAAAATGGCCTTGCAGCAGTAATGGGTCATGAAATAGCTCATGCGGTAGCAAAACATTCAGTAGAAAGGGCAAGCAGAGGTGTACTTTTAAATACAGGCACACAATTAATTGACATATTTACAGGTGGTAAATTATCACAAGTTAATAGAGTAACGGGGATGAATACTGTTGGCCTTTTATCTCAAATAGGAATAATGAATCCTTTTACGAGAAGTCAAGAAACTGAAGCAGATTATCTAGGAATGATTTTTGCATCACTGTCAGGTTACGATATAAGAGAAACAAAAAGACTTTGGGAAAGAATGAAAAAATCAAATAAGGGTAAAGAGCCACATGAGTTTATGAGTACTCACCCCTCTTCTACTAATCGAATAAAGAATTTAAAAGAATGGGAAAATTCTGTAATATTGGATTATCCACCAATTAAATTAGGTTAATTTAAATTTTTTCTTTTAAGAATCATTATCTTGTCATTATTCCATCCTCTAGAATATTTATTGATATGATTACACTCAACAAATAAAATTTTTTCAAAAAATTTTAAGTTATGTTTTAAGGCTTGAATATATTTTTGTTCAATATTTTTTTTATAATAAATATCTTCTATTATAAGAATACCACCAGGTTCTAAAAAATCTTTGCAATTTTCAATTACTCTTATTTGATCGTCAAATTCATGTGTAGTATCTTCTATTATTATCTTAAATTTCTTTTTTAATTTCTTAAAATTATTGTATATATCTTTTTCATACTTAACATTCATATTGGCATAAAAAGTATTTTTAAGTTTATGTGATTTGGCATTAGAAATTAATTTATTATCATAATCAAATGCATAAATTTTTGCTTTTTTAAAATAATACCTAAACATTTTAGTTGAACTGTTTCTGAATATACCCAATTCAGCAAAATTAAATTTTTTATCTTTAAAACCAGAAAATAATAAATCATAAATTGCTGTGTATGGGTGTCTATATCCATTCTTATTAAACGGAGACTTGTCAGTTCCAAACTGTGTACCGATTTTACATAAATCAGTATAATAATTTGACGTTTCAATTTTCATTATATTAATTTTATCTGTTGGTTTAGAAAAATAATATTCATTAGCTTCATTTGAATAAGTTAAATCTTTTAGAAAATTTTTTGAAAAATCAGGTAAAAGGTAAAATTGAAAATTATTTAGTATTAAATTTATTATTTTTAATATTATAAGTTTAACTTTAAATTTTATTAATTTTTTTACTTTTCTAAATTTTGAAGCCATTTTATTAAATTTAATTAATATTAATGCAAAATACATTTAATGTAAACTTGGTCAACACTTTGATTAATATTATTGAGATATTTTAACTATTCTATAACTATCGTTATTGACTGTTTTGGTGAGCCCTGATGGACTCGAACCATCGACCCATTCCTTAAAAGGGAATTGCTCTACCAACTGAGCTAAGGGCCCACATAGAAATTAATAAAGTTGAGATTACTGTTTTTTTTTATCTAATTTTAAAAAAAAACTTTTGGTGAAGTCTTCTTTAAAATTTTTAAATTTCTTTACACTTAAAAATCTAAACAATAAAAAAATATCTAAACTTAAATAATTTTTATTACCAAAAACAATTTTTTATTCCATAAGTTGGGTAATTGCAAATATTTAAATTACAACTTATCAATGTATTCATCATGAAATTTATCAAACGTTCCTTTTTTGATATTCTCTCTAATTTCAGACATTAATTCTTGATAAAAATTAATATTATGGAGAGTAAGCAATGTTGAGCCTAATATTTCATTTGTATTAAAAAGATGATTTAAATAGTTCTTTGAATATTTATTTAAGCCTAAGTTTGAACAGTTTATATCTAGTGGTTCATTATCTGTTTTAAATTTATTGTTTTTGATATTTAAACGTCCACTCCAAGTGAAGGCTAGCCCCGTTCTGCCTGACCTTGTAGGCATAACACAGTCAAACATATCGACACCTCTCTTAACTGCACCCAATATGTCAGTTGGTGTACCAACACCCATTAAGTATCTTGGTTTTTCTTTTGGCATAGATTCTTTAATATCATCTAAGATATTAAACATTTCACTTTGCGTTTCACCAACTGCTAAACCTCCTATGGCATATCCATCAAAATCAATTTTTTTTAGAGCATTAAGTGATTTAATTCTTAGGTCTTTAAACAAACCACCTTGAACTATTCCAAATAGCCCTTTGTGTGGATTTGACCCAAAGGCAATTTTGGATCTTTCAGCCCAATATATTGATAATTCCATTGATTTATTAATAATATTATAGTCGGTAGTTTTTTTTGGACACTCATCCATAATCATTACTATGTCTGAACCTAAGCCTTTTTGTATTTTTATACTTTCCTCAGGACTTAGTATAAATTTTTTTCCATCAACATGAGAATTAAAAATAGCTCCTTTTTCTTTGTCTACTTTATTTAATTTAGAAAGAGACATAACTTGAAATCCACCTGAATCAGTTAGTATTGGAAGTTTACAATTCATAAATTTATGAAGACCACCCGCTGATATAATTCTATCAACACCAGGTCTAATCATTAAGTGATATGTATTTGATAATATTATTTCAGAACCAGTTTTAATAATATCATCAATTAAGCAAGCTTTAACAGTTGCTTGGGTACCAACAGGCATAAAGGCTGGAGTTTGAATATTACCCCTATGAGTCTCAATTAAACCAGCTCTTGCGAATTTATCGTTATCTATAACATTAAATTTAAAATCTTTTAATGCCATAAATTTTTATGGTATTACTTAAAACTAATAATTTTATCTGGATCGGATACTGACCCATTATTGTTTTGATCCCCTCTCTTAATTTTATCAACAAACTCCATACCCTCTATAACTTTTCCAAATACTGTGTATTGCCTGTCTAAAAATGCAGATTCTTTAAAACATATAAAAAATTGACTATTGGCACTGTTTGGATCTTGTGATCTAGCCATAGACAAAGTACCTCTTTCATGTGGTAGGTCGCTAAACTCTTCTTTAAGATCTGGCAAATCAGATCCACCCATACCAGCTCTATTCAAATCAAAATCAGTAGAAGAAGAGTTACCGAATTTAACATCTCCAGTTTGGGCCATAAAACCATCGATCACTCTATGAAAAACTACATTGTCATATTTTCCTTCTTCTGCAAGACTCTTAATTCTCTTAACATGATTTGGTGCAATATCTGCAAATAACTCTATTTTAACACTGCCATCTTTAAGTTTTAAAATCATTATATTCTCCTCTGCTATTATATTGTTGGTTTGTAAAAAAAATAAAATTAGAATATTAATTATTAACTTATTCATATTTTTCTTTTAAAGATTTTATTGTACTTTTGGTAGTAAAATTTTTTATGTCTCCATTTAATCTAGTTATTTCTTTTACAAATCTTGAAGAAATAATTTGATTTTCTACGTCTGACATTAAAAAAAGAGTTTCAATATTGTTGTCTAATTTTCTATTCATGCCAGCTAACTGAAATTCATATTCAAAGTCAGATACAGCTCTTAATCCTCTTAATATAATGTTTGATTTATATTTATTGCAAAGATCTGTTGTTAAAGATGTAAAAATTACAATTTCTATCTTTTTTTTATCTAGTCTTAAATCAGAGAAAAGAGCTTTCTTAACTATGTCTACTCTTTCAATGGCATTAAAAAGATAATTTTTATTATTACCTTCTGATATTGCTACAACAACTTTGTTAAATAATTTTAGGGCCTTTTTAATAACGTCAATATGACCATATGTTATTGGATCAAATGTACCTGGATAGATAGCAACTTTTTTCATTATAATAAGTTATCATCAATTTTTATAGCAGAAACTACTTTTTCATCTCCAGATAGTTTTATAATTCTTACACCTTGTGTATTTCTTCCAGCTGTTCTAATTTCTTTTACAGCAACTCTTATTACCCTACCTTTATTTGTAGAAATCATTATTTCATCACCATCAAATACAGGAAATGAGGAGCAAATACTTCCGTTTCTAGGGGAGTTTACTATTCCTATAATCCCTTTCCCTCCTCTATTGGTTACCCTATAGTCAAAGTGTGATGTTTTTTTACCATATCCATTTTCAGTAATTGATAAAATAAATCTTTCTTTAGCTCTTAATTCAGAACTTTTATCTTTTGTATTTTTACCATTCTTTTTAATTTTATCTTGCTCTACTATTGATAGTGAAACTATTTCATCGTTTGGAGCTAATTCAATTCCCTTGATACCTTTGGAAGATCTGCCCTTAAATATACGCAGTTTTTTAGATTCAAAGCGTATACATTTACCAATTTTTGTACTTAACATTATATCTTGATACTCTTTACATATTTTTACACCAACAATTTTATCATTTGAATCAAGTTTCATTGCTATTTTTCCACCTGAGTTAATTGATAAAAAATCTTCAAGACTATTTTTACGAACCTTGCCTTTTGAAGTGGCAAAAACTATCTGTAAGTTTTTCCATTCATTTTCATCTTCAGGGAAGGGCATTATTGAACTAATTGATTGATGGTTCTTTAATGGTAAAATATTAAATAAAGACTTACCTTTTGATGAAGAAGATCCCTCAGGTATTTTCCATGCTTTAATTTTATAAACAAGACCCTCTGTAGAAAAAAATAAAACTGACGTATGTGTGTTTACAGAAAGGGTTTGAGTTACTGCATCTTCATCTCTTGTTGTAATCCCTGATTTTCCTTTTCCACCTCTTTTTTGCTGCTTAACACTACTTAGGGCTCCCCTTTTAATATATCCTTGTAATGTAACAGTAATTATAACAGATTCTTTTTGAATTGTTTCTTCTATATCGTAATTTAATACAGCATCAATAATTTTAGTTCGTCTAGGTACAGAAAATTTTTCTTTAATTGTTTTTAACTCTTCACTTATAACTTTTAATAGTTCTTTTTTTGAGTTGATAATTTTTTTAAGACTTTTAATAAGATCTGATAATTTCTTAATCTCAATTTCGATTTCATTTATTCCAAGTGCTGTTAGTTTTTGAAGTCTAAGTTCTAAAATAGCAAGAACTTGCGGTCCAGAAAATGAATATAAGTTTTTTCCTTTTTTATCCTCTACAAGAGAAATAAGTTTTAAGGATTTGTTAATTTTCCACTTAGTATTTAATAAGAACTTTTTTGCATCATCAGGTGTTTTTGATGACCTAATAATTTTAATAATCTTATCTAAATTTTCAACAGATACAGATAGACCAATTAAAATATGAGCTCTATCTTCAGCTTTTTTTAGATCAAATTTTGTTTTTTTAATTACTACATCTTCTCTAAAGGTTAGAAAATTAGTTAAGAAATCTTTTAAATTACAGGTTTTGGGTTTACCATCAACAATCGCTAAAGTGTTAAATCCAAAAGAACTTTCAATAGAAGTATTTTTATAAAGTTGTCTTTTAATGGTTTCTGGCTCTACACCATTTCTTAAATCAATTGCCACTCTTATACCCTCTCTATTAGACTCATCTCTAATATCTTTTATACCTTCGATTTTTTTTTCTCTAACCAGTTGAGCAATTCTTTCATTTAAAACTGATTTATTAACTTGATAAGGTACAGAGGTTATTATTAATCTTTCTCTTCCATTTTTAATTGGTTCAACTCCAATTTCACCTCTTATTTTAAAGGAACCACGTCCTACATTATAGCCATCTTTAATAATACTTTTTCCAATGATAACACCGCCTGTTGGAAAGTCTGGTCCAGGTATATGATTCATTAATTCTTTAATTTTAATATCTTTATTTTCTATCAAGGCTAACGTTCCATTAATTATTTCTCCTAGATTGTGAGGGGGAATGCTAGTGGCCATACCAACGGCTATACCACCTGCACCATTTACTAATAAATTTGGATATTGTGCCGGTAAAACTGAGGGTTCTTTTTCAGTTTCATCATAATTGCTTTTAAAGTCAACGGTATCTTTATCAATATCATCTATTAAAAATTGTGAAACCTTTGATAATCTTGTTTCAGTATATCTCATAGCTGCTGCTGGGTCTCCATCAATTGAACCAAAGTTACCTTGCCCATCAACAAGAGGTAAGCTCATTGAAAAATCTTGTACCATTCTTACTAAGGCATCATAAACTGATTGATCTCCATGTGGATGATATTTACCTATAACATCACCAACTATTCTTGCAGATTTTCTAAATTGCTTTGACCAATCATATCCACCTTTATGCATAGCAAATAGTATTCTTCTGTGAACAGGTTTTAATCCATCTCTTATATCTGGAAGTGCCCTGCTAACAATCACACTCATTGCATAAGATAAATAAGACGAACTCATTTCATCATGCATTGAAATAAGTTTAATATTTTTGTCTTTAGGTATTTCTGTTTTTTGCATAAAAACTAAAATGGAATTTCGTCATCCATATCGTTTGAAGCTTGGGGTGTATCTTCTAGATTATTAGCTGGAGCTTGGGTGTTATCATTTTGAATACCACCACCACTGTTACCACCACCAAGCATAGTGAGTGATGAATTGTATCCTTGTATTACAATTTCAGTTGAATATTTGTCTTGTCCAGATTGTTCGTCTTTCCATTTTCTAGTTGTTAACTGCCCTTCAATATAAACTTGGGCACCTTTTTTTAAATATTGCTGCACAACATTAACTAATCCATCATTAAATACAACTATACGGTGCCATTCAGTTTTTTCTTTTTTTTCTCCTGTTGATTTATCTTTCCAGGATTGGCTAGTTGCCAAGCTAAGTCTAGCAACATTTTTACCGTTAACCATTTGCTTAATTTCAGGGTCTGCGCCTAAACGTCCAATTAATAATACTTTATTTAAACTTCCAGCCATAATATTTTAAAATTGTTAATTTATTTAATTAGTTTTATATCACAATTTAACCTGAATATTAATTTTATTAATTTAAAGCAACAAAAATTATGATCAAAAAGATAGTTATCAAGGGTGCAAAAGAGCATAATTTAAAGAATATTTCTGTTGAAATTCCCAAAGATAAATTTGTAGTAATAACTGGTCTTTCTGGTTCAGGAAAATCTTCATTAGCTTTTGACACAATATATGCAGAGGGTCAAAGAAGGTATGTTGAAAGTTTATCAGCTTATGCAAGACAATTTTTGGATAAAATGAAAAAACCAAATGTTGATCTTATCGAGGGTTTAAGTCCTGCTATAGCAATAGAGCAAAAAAATACATCAAAGAATCCAAGGTCTACAGTGGCTACTGTAACTGAAATATATGACTATATGAGGGTCTTATATGCAAGGGCTGGTGTCCCTTACTCACCATTTACAGGAAAACCAATAACCTCTCAAACAATTACCCAAATCGTTGACTTAATAAAAAAATTACCAAAAAAATCTACAATTTTTATTTATGCTCCAGTGGTAAGAGGTCGTAAGGGTGAATATAGAAAAGATATACTTGGTTATAAAAAAAGAGGTTTTAGAAAAATTAAAATTGATGGAGTTTTATATGATATTGAAAAATCTCCTAATTTAGATAAAAAATTAAAACATGATATATCAGTTCTTGTTGATAGAATCGTATTAAACTCAAACCTTGGAAATAGATTGGCAGAAAGTGTTGAGGCAGCAGTTAATTTGTCAAATGGCCTCGTATTTGCTGAATACGAAGATGAAACTTTACCACAAAAATTTAGAAAAATTGAAAAGTTAATATATTCAACAAAATTTGCTTGTCCTGAAAGTGGTTTTACAATTGAAGAAATTGAACCAAGACTTTTTTCCTTTAATAGTCCGTATGGAGCTTGCGAAGAATGTGAAGGCATTGGAATGAAATTAAATGTTGATGCAAACTTAGTTATACCAGATGATAGAAAAAGTATTGCTGATGGTGCTATTGAGCCTTGGGCTAAATCAACAACACTTTATTATGCACAAACACTTGCCTCAATAGCAAAACATTATGGGTTTTCTTTAGATGAAAAATGGAAGAAACTTTCAAAAAAAATTAAAGATGTGATTTTATTTGGATCTAATGATGAGGAAATAAAATTTAGTTACGATGATGGTTATGAAAAATATTCACATAAAAAAACATTTGAGGGAGTAATTAATAACCTTGAAAGAAGATTTTTAGAATCAGATAGTGAATGGAAAAGAGAAGCTATAGCAGAATATCAATCAGATTCAGCTTGTGAGGGATGCAATGGTGATAGGCTAAAAGAAGAAGCTTTATGTGTTAAAATTGACAATATTAATATAAGTGAGGTTACAAAAAAATCTATTCTAGACGCGGCACAATGGTTCAAAGCTTTAGAAAAAAATCTAGATAAAAGACAATATAAAATTGCTGAGCATATATTAAAAGAGATAAATGAAAGGCTAAATTTTTTATTAAACGTTGGTCTTGAGTACTTAACATTGTCCAGAGAGTCTGGAACGTTGTCAGGTGGAGAAGCACAACGAATAAGACTAGCTTCACAAATAGGTTCTGGATTGACGGGAGTTTTATACGTTCTTGATGAACCATCAATAGGATTACACCAAAAAGACAACGTAAAACTTATAAATGCACTTAAGAGACTTCGGGATCTTGGGAATACGGTCATTGTAGTAGAACATGATACAGAAACAATGGAGAATGCAGATCACATTATAGATATGGGTCCTGAAGCTGGTACCAATGGTGGACAAATTACAGCTCAAGGAACATTTGATGAAATTAAAAAAGATAAAAATAGTATTACGGGTCAATATTTATCTAATAAAAAAAGAATTGAAGTACCAAGTTCTAGAAGATTAGCTAAAAATGGAAGGTTTGTTGAAATCAATGGTGCTAGTGGTAACAATCTTAATAATGTTAATCTTAGAATTCCAACTGGTTCATTCACGTGCGTTACTGGTGTTTCTGGTAGTGGTAAATCAACTTTAATACTACAGACTTTGTATCACGCCTTAAACTTAACACTTAATAATAAGGCAAGAAAAATTCCAAAAGCATTTAAAAATTATAAAGGTGTAGAGCTTATTGATAAGATCATTGATATAGATCAATCCCCTATTGGGAGAACTCCTAGATCAAACCCAGCTACTTACACTGGTGCCTTTGGTCCTATTAGAGATTGGTTTACAGCTCTACCAGAATCAAAAACTAGAGGATATAAGCCAGGAAGATTTTCATTTAATGTTAAAGGTGGAAGGTGTGAAGCTTGTGAGGGTGATGGTGTAATTACATACGAGATGCATTTTTTACCTGATGTTTATATTCAATGTGATGAATGTAAAGGTACTAGATATAATAGAGAAACTCTTGAAATAAAATTTAAAGACAAAAGTATAGCTGATGTTTTAGATATGTCTGTTGATGAAGGTTGCGAATACTTTGAAAATATATCAAATATTAAAACAAAGTTATTAACACTTAAAAAAGTTGGTTTGGGATACATAAAAATTGGTCAACAAGCTACAACTTTGTCCGGTGGAGAAGCGCAGAGAATTAAACTTGCTAAAGAATTATCAAAAAGATCCACTGGTAGAACTATGTATATCTTAGATGAACCAACAACTGGTCTACACCAACATGATATTAAAAAACTATTAGAAATACTTCATACATTTGTAAAACTTGGAAATACAGTAGTTGTAATTGAGCATAATTTAGATGTTATTAAAACAGCTGACTATATAGTTGATATGGGTCCTGAAGGTGGTGTTAAAGGTGGAAATATAATAGCAGAAGGAAAACCAGAAGAAATAATTAAGATAAAAGGTAGTTATACAGGAGAATTCCTAAAACCATTATTATAAGATATGCAAAAAAAAAGGTTAAAGATATTAAAAATTAGTGTATAAATGATTTAATATAATGAGCAATTTACTTTCATCACTTCCTAAAACAATTCACGCATCTTTAGCGTTAGCTATAATTCTGTTTATGGGATTATTTTATAATAATGGAGGTTTTGATTTTGACACAATTTTTTGGAGTTGGTTTACTAGACTAATACATGTGACTGTAGCAACCATGTGGATTGGCTTACTCTGGTATTTCAATTTTGTACAAATACCAAATATGGCTAAAATCCCTGATGAGCAAAAACCAGCTATAGGAAAAGTCATTGCACCAGCTGCATTATTTTATTTTAGATGGGCCGCATTACTTACCGTTGTTTCAGGGTTAATCCTTGCTTATTTAAATGGTTACGCACATGAGGCTATGACATTAGGAATCACTTCTGGTGGTGGAAAAAATACAGCTATCGGAATTGGTATGTGGCTAGGTTTATATATGGCTTTTAATGTTTGGTTTATAATTTGGCCAAATCAAAAAAGAGCTCTAGGTATAGTTCAAAGTGAGCCTGAAGTTAAAGCAAAGTCAGCAAGAACTGCAATGATATTTTCAAGAACTAATACACTGCTTTCACTACCAATGTTATTATCAATGGTAGCTGCACAAAATCTTTATTAATAATTATTCAGATTCTTCTTTTAGGATAGTTTTTTGTGAAACTCTAAGTTTTACAAGTATTGGGTTAGCAATATATATTGATGAATAAGTTCCAAATACAACACCCATAATCATGGCTAATGAAAAACCTTTTAATATTTCACCACCAAATAAATAAATTGAAAATAGTGCAAGCAATGTGGTGAGTGATGTAATTATAGTTCTTGATAGTGTTTCATTAATTGAAATGTTTGTAAGATCAAAAATTTTAATATCAGAAAATTTTTTGAGATTTTCTCTTACTCTATCATAAATTACTACAGTGTCGTTCATTGAATAGCCCACTATAGTTAATACAGCTGCAACAATTGATAGATTTATTTCTAGATTAAATAAAGAAAAAAAACCTAATGTTATAATTACATCATGAAATAGTGCTAAAATAGCACCTAAGCTAAATTGCCATTCAAATCTAATCCATATATAAAATAGCATTGCAGCTAAAGATAGGGCTATAGCTATAATACCAGATTTCAATAATTCAGAACTAACTTTAGGGCCAACATTTTCAACTCTTCTAAAACTAAAAGAACTACCAATAACTTTGATTAGGTCATTTTTTATAATTTCGATAGCATTTGCACTTGTGTCTTTTTTTTCTATTTTAATAAGAAAGTCGTCTCTATTGCCAAATTTTTTAATATTAACATCTCCTAAATTCATATTTTTAAAAGAATTTCTCAATGAGGTCACAGTAATATTTTTATCGTTAGCTCTTAACTCAATTAAAGTCCCACCCTTAAAATCTATGCCAAAATTAAGTCCTTTAAAAAACAATAATAAAATTGAAATTGTAACTAAAATTATAGATATTAAATTAAATAGTTTATAAAATTTGTTAAAATTAATCATCTATATCAAATCAACTTTTTCTTTATTTCTCACAACGTAAATGGCAGTAAGCATTCGTGCAATAAAATAAACAGAGAATAATGTTGTAAATATTCCAACAGCAAGTGTAATGGAAAACCCTTTAACTGGTCCTGAGCCCATAAAAAATAAAATAATAGCTGCTATTAATGTTGTTATATTCGCATCGATAATTGCAGTTTTGGATTTAATATATCCGCTATCAAAAGCTATAATATTATTTTTTTCATTTTTACTTTCTTCTTTAATTCTTTCAAAAATTAGCACATTTGCATCAACAGCCATCCCCACTGTTAGTATTATCCCAGCTATACCTGGTAATGTTAATGTTGCTTCAAATAATGTTAAAATACCAACTAAAAAAAATAAATTAACCAAAAGTGTTATGTTGGCTATCAAGCCAAATATTTTATACTTAAAAAACATAAAAATGATTACTAGTATAAAGCCTGTAATAAGAGCTATAACGCCAGCATTAATTGAGTCCTGACCTAGATCTGGCCCTACTGTTCTTTCTTCAATTATTTTAAGTGGAGCAGGTAGAGCTCCTGACCTTAGCAATAAAGCTAAATCAGTTGCTGATTGAAATGTAAAATTACCACTTATCTGACCATTGCCACTTGCTATTGTGTCTCTAATAACTGGTGCGCTAACAATTTTACCATCCAAAACAATGGCAAGTTGTTTGCCAACACCTGTACTCGTTGCTTTACCAAATCTTTTAGCTCCAACTCTATCAAGTGTAAATGATACCACTGTTTCATTCGTTTGGTTATTCATTTGAGGTTGTGCGTCTAATAAATTTTCTCCATTTAATATTATTCTTTTACTAACTGTTGCTTCACTTATGCCATCTTCAAATTTAAGTACCTCAACACCAAATGAATCATTATTATTTTGTGTAACAAATCTAAATGTTAAATTTGCAGTTTTGCCTAATAAAGACTTTATTCTCATTGGGTCATCTAAGCCAGGAAGCTCAACAAGAATTCTATTATTGCCTCTTTTCAATATATTTGGTTCATTTGTTCCAACCTCATCGACTCTTCTTCTAACTATTTCAAGAGCCTGATCTTGTGAAGAAGTTTTAATTTCAACAAGACCATATTTAGACAATTTCAAAATAAATTGATTTTCTTCAACAAGTAAATCAAATTGATGTGATTTATATTGTGGGTAATATGGATTTATTTGACTATCTTTATCTGTAAAGATTAGTTCTACTTTTTCTTGGTCTACTTTTTTAACAGTTAATAAAATACTTTGATTAGATATGTTTAAGTTACTAAAGCTGATATTTTCTTTTTTTAAGAAATTTCTTATAATCGTTGTAGTGTTTTGTAATTTTTGAACAATAACAGGATTATTGTCAATTTCCAATAAAAGATAAGATCCGCCCTGTAAATCAAGACCTAAATTTATTTTTTTACTAAAAAAATTATCATCAAATTTAATAAAGTTTGAAGAGGCTATATAAATAAATAACAAAGATATTAATGAAATTAAAATTATTCTAAATTTAGAAAAGTATAACACTTTTTTTTATGTTATTTTTTAACTTCAGGAGTATTTAGCAAGCCTTGAATCCCTGTAGATTTAATCATTTCAACATTAACATTTTCAGCTATTTGAATTTCTACTTTATCATTTTCTAAAATTCGTTCTATAGTTCCGACTATACCGCCAGAAGTAACAACTTTATCTCCTCTTTTTAAATTATCGACCATAATTCTGTGATCTTTAACTTTTTTTTGTTGAGGTCTAATTAAGAAAAAATAAAATATTACGAATATTAATATTAGAGGTATAAATTGACTAATTCCATTTTCCATGTTTCTCCTTATTTTAAGGAATACTTATACTATCTGTTTTATTAAAACAACTTTAATTCTTGGTAATTTTTTCAATATTATTCATGTAGGGTCTCAAAATCTCTGGAACAATAATTGACCCATCACTTTGTTGATAATTTTCCAATATTGCAACAAGAGTTCTACCAACAGCTAAACCACTTCCATTTAGAGTCCCTACAAAAACGGTTTCATTTTTGTCATTTTTATATCTAGTTTTCATTCTCCTTGCTTGAAAAGAACCACATGAAGAGCAGCTAGAAATTTCTCTATATTTATTTTCAGATGGAAGCCAAACCTCAATATCAAAAGTCTTTTCAGCACTAAATCCCATATCTCCAGTACATAAGATTATTTTTCTAAAAGGTAAATTTAAAAGTTCTAAAATTTTAGTTGCACATTTTGTCATTCTATCTAATTCATACATACACTGATCACGTTCAACTATACTTACCATTTCAACTTTATAAAATTGATGTTGTCTAATCATGCCTTTTGTGTCTTTGCCATAACTACCTGCTTCTTTTCTAAAACAAGGTGTTGAGGCTACAAGACGCATGGGTAGATTATTTTTATCTAGGATTTGATCTTTCACTATATTGGTTAATATAACTTCAGCTGTTGGTATCAAAAACTTCCTTTCAACAGAACTTTCAAGTTTAAGTTCAAATTGATCATTTTCAAATTTAGGAAGTTGACCGGTGCCAAACATTGTATTTTCTGAAGCTATTAATGGAGGTGAGATTTCCTTATATCCATTATGATTAGTGTGTGTATCAAGCATAAAATTGGATAATGCACGCTCCAATAAAGCTAATTTATCTTTAACAAAAACAAATCTAGAGCTTGTGGTTTTTGTTGCCATATCAAAATCTAACATATTTAAATTTTCTCCTAATTCGAAGTGTGATTTTGGATTAAATTTAAATTTAGGAATTTGCCCATGTTTTGAAATTTCTAAATTTGAATCTTCATCTTTTCCAACGGGCACATCAACATGTGCAATATTTGGTATATTTGATAAAATATTATCTAATTCAGTTTTTACATTTAATTGTAATTTTCCAATTTTTTCAATTTGAGTTGTAATATTTTTTGATTTTTCAAAAAGTGTTTTATCTTTTGATTTAGAGATAGTTTTTTTTTCTTTTTCAAGAATTTCTTTTTCTTGAATATATTTACGGTTAATCTCATCTAGTTTTAAAATTTTATCTACATCAATATCTAAATATCTTTTTTTTAAAGATTCTTTAAAACTATTAATACTATTTCTAATTTCTTTTGTACTATGCATCTTAATTATTCTTTTTTTCAATAATATTTACAGAAAATATAGATAATTCATATAAAATCAATAAAGGTATGGCTAAACCTATCTGTGTAATTGGATCAGGAGGTGTTAATAATGCTGCAACAGCAAATATTATAACAACAACGTACTTTCTTCTTTCTTTTAAAAACTTAGAATTAACAACACCTACTCTGGCTAACAAACTAAGAACTACCGGAAGTTGAAAGCTAATACCAAAGGCAAAAATTAATTTCATTATTAATGATAAATATTCATTAACTTTAGCCTCTAATTGAATTGGCAAGCCAGTTGTAATACCACTACTTTCAAATGAAAGAAAAAATTTAATTGCTAATGGCATTATTAGGTAATAAACGAGCATTCCTCCAAGAAAAAATAATATTGGTGTTAATGCTAAATAAGGAACAATTGCTATTTTTTCATGTTTATACAAGCCAGGAGCTATAAATTTCCATATCTGCATTAATATAAAAGGACATGTAACAAAGAAAGCAGCAAAAAAAGAAACTTTTAAATAAGTTAAAAAAGTTTCTTGTAGAGCGGTAAAAATTAACCTTCTTTCAGTTCCGTCATCTTTTACAGCATTAGCATATGGCTCTACAAGAAAACCATATAAATGTTCAGCAAAAAAATAACATACTATAAAAAAGATAATTAAAAAAACAAAAGATTGTATTAACCTCTTTCTTAACTCAGCAAGGTGACTTATAAAGCCACCATCATTGTCAGGTTTTTTCATTATTTTTATCTTTATCTTTATCTTTAATTTTAGGCTCTTCAGTATTAATATTTTCTAAGTCAAGATCTGCCACTTCATTTTGTACACTGCTAATATATTTTTTTATTGTGCCAATCCACGATCCAGCTTTTTTAAGCATGAATGGAAAATCCTTAGGTCCTATAACAACTATAGCGACAGCAGCTACAATTAATATCTCAAACCAGCCAATTGTGGGCATTTAATTTATTCTTTGTCTTTTGTATTTTGATTGTCTTCAGAAATATTCTTAGGTTCTTCATTTTCATCAGGAATATCTGTTGCCATTCCCTTTTTAAAACTTTTAATACCTTTTGCTACATCGCCCATCAAACTAGATATTTTACCTCTTCCGAAAAGTAAAACTATCAGAACTATAACTATTCCTATCTGCCAAATACTTGGTGCCATAATTATTTTATATCCTTAATATCTATATTTTTAAAGAACTATATTAAGCATCTTCATCTTTTTTAAGTGTGCTACTCAACATTTCATCTATATTTTCGTAGATGTCCTCTTTTTTTTCTTCTTGTTTTTCTTTGTAAAATTTACCAGTTCCAAATATTGAACTATCTATACTGCTACTATCTATTAAACCAGCGGAGCCTAATTCATCAACAGTCGGTAAATCTGATAATTTTTGTAAGTTAAAATGACTAAGAAAATCTTCTGTGCTAACGTACTGAATTGGCTTACCAGGAACATTTTTTCTACCTTGGGGTTTTACCCAATTTAATTCCATCAATATCTCTAATGTATTTGTCCCAAAAGCAACACCTCTAATTTCCTCAATTTCAGCTCTTGTTACAGGTTGATGATAAACTATAATTGATAATGTTTCTATAGCAGCTTTAGATAATTTTTTTTCAACAGTTTTCTCCTTAGACATCAAATTAGATAAATTTTCAGAAGTTCTAAATGACCATTTTTTAGATATACAAACTAAATTAATGCCTCTTTGAGAATATTCTTTTTTTAGCTTTTCTAAAGTTTTTTGAACATTTAATTTTGTAGAGATTTTAGTTTCAATCGTATCTACATTTAAAGGCTCGGCTGCAGCAAAAACTATGGCCTCAACCTCTCTTTCACCTGCGGTTAACTTAGATGGAAAATTTAAAATAGTATGAGATTTTATTTTTGTCTTATTCATTTAGTTTCTTTAATATAGAGATTATCAAATAATTTTTCTTGCTTAATTGTTATGTTTCCTTCCTTTACAAGTTCAAGTGACCCAGCAAAAATTCCTGCTGTACCACTTTTCTTGTTTTGTAGACTATTTTTAAAATTTTCCGGTATAAGATCATTAATATTTTTCCAATCTATTAAGTTACCGAAAAACTCTTTAATTCTTTTTATGCCATCTTCAGTTGTGTAAACAGGTAATTTTGGAATATTCATACGGTGAAAATCTTTTGTCATTATGATACTTGAGTAGGTTTTTAATAATTCATAAAGAGTTAATTTATATTCGGCATTATAAATGCCACCCATTTTATTTTTTATACCACACATATATATATCACGGCCTAAGCGATTTCTTTTTAACATTTGATCTGACAGCAAACGTATTAATTCTAGTTTTTTTAATTGAAGTTTAAGTTTTGCCGCAACCTCAAGAATCTTAAACTCTTCCTCAGGTGTGCCTGGCAATAATAGTTTTGATTTAAGGTAAGTTAACCATGTTGCCATTAATAAATATTCAGATGCAATTTCCAAATTAAGGTTTTTTTCATTCAAAATATACTTATGAAATTGATCTGCAAGTTTAGTAATCGAAATATTTTCTAAGTCAACTTTTTGTGCCTTAGCCAAGTCTAACAATATATCTAGTGGTCCTTGATAATTTATTAAATTTACATTAAAATTATAAGAATCAATTTTTTTCATTCTAAATATTAACTTAAAATTTTATATAATTGTGATGTTTTTTTATTTATAAAGTCATTTACTAAAGGTGAGTTTTTAGCTACAATTAACATTTCCTTGTAATTACCATTGCAATGCATCACCAAATTACAACCAGCGTTAAATGCTTTTAATGCATTTTCTTTAATTGAATATTTTAAACTTTTCATAGAAATATCATCAGAAATAATAATATTATTAAATCTTATATTTTTTCTAATTAGCCGAATTACTTTTGTGGAATGTGTTGCGGTATTTAATTTGTCTATATCGGTATACACAATGTGAGCTGTCATAGCTAAAAGGCTTTTTTTATTACTAAAAACTGAAAAATCATTTTTTTTTAGATAGTTAAGTTTTGCATTAACAGCTGGTGTTAATTTATGACTATCCACTTTAGCCAAACCATGACCAGGTATATGTTTAATTACTGTGCCGATATTGTTTCCATGAAATGATTTAATGCTAAAATCACCTACCTTGTTAACTACATCTACTTTATTTGAAAAGGAACGGTCACCAATAACGTTACTAGAATTTGTTATCCTCAAATCTAATACAGGGTAAGTATTAATGTTTACACCAATTTTTTTAAGTAAATCTGAAGTTTTATTTATAAAAATTTTATAATAATTATGAAATTTATATTGGTCTTTTTCAAAAAGGTCTCCAAAATATTTTGAAGTTAATGAATCAGCATTAAAAAATTTACCCAATCTATTAACCCTGCCTCCTTCTTGGTCTAGTAGAATAGGATAATTTTTATCCTGAAAAATCTTTCTAATATTACTAGTAAGTTTTCTTGTTTGTTTAAGAGATTTTATATTTCTTGAAAAAAGTATCACCCCCCAAGGTTTGAAATTTTTTAAAAATTTTTTTTCGTTATTGGATAAATTTGTTGATTTAATGCCAATAATAAATGATCTTCTATCAATTATTTTCATTTAATAGTTCCCAAAAATTATATTTTTTTTTATTTTTATTAATCTTTTTTTCCATATATTTAATTATATTATTTGTATCATTTTCTAAAAATATTAATTTTTCTGAAAAATTTTTAATTTGGAT
>Ga0209709_10000338_pt1 | contig 44805 bp, 48 predicted proteins | sample ArcticOcean_MG_C_2_FD_187435 | JGI IMG/M metagenome (GOLD analysis project Ga0209709, IMG submission 187435) | Marine microbial communities from western Arctic Ocean - ArcticOcean_MG_CB4_136 (SPAdes) (version 2) | ecosystem: Environmental > Aquatic > Marine > Oceanic | place: Arctic Ocean... | reverse complement strand
AGCACCTCCCCGACATGATGGCGAGCCGTGCGTTCGTCGCCGGATCTCGATGGCGCCGCTCCGCCTCCCGCCCCGGGTCGACGAACCATCTGACGGTCTATGAAATCGCCGGTATCCCCGTGGAAGAAGCAATCGAGCGGTCGGCGGCCGTGATGCCGGGCATCGCAGAGCGGGGCCGTAAACACTCGAGCCACACCGGCGGGCGGACCTGGGCACTTCGCCTCGAATCATGAACCGATTCATCAGCGTGCTGGTCGTGGGCGCGGCATTGGTCTCAGCCTGCAGGTCGGCCGTCGACGGAGCCGCCCCGCGGTCAACCACCACTACCCCCACGTCGCTCACGCCGAGCACAACCACCACGCCATCGACCACCAGCACGGCAACAACAACCACCAGCACGGCAACAACGACGAGCACCACGACGCTGCCACCAAGCCTCATCATCGAGGGGTCGCCGATGGTGAGGTTCTCGGTGGAAGTCGGCGACGACGTCGATCTCGACCGCGACGACCTCGCCCGCTTCATCGTCGGAACACTGAGCGACCCGCGCAGCTGGATTCGTCGAGGCGTCGGTTTCGAGCTCGTCGCGGAAGGCGGACTCTTCACCATCATCGTGGCGGAACCGGCTCGGGTCGATCAGCTCTGTGCGCCCCTAAAGACGAACGGCCGCTTCTCCTGTGCCCGCAACGGTTGGATCGCCTTCAACTCATTGCGCTGGTTCGGGGCTACCGACGACTGGCCCGCCGATCTCGAGACCTATCGCCGCTATCTAGTCAACCACGAGGTCGGCCACTACATCGTGGGTGGCGGTCACGCTTCCTGCACGGGTGCTGGAGAACTCGCGCCCGTCATGATGCAACAGACCAAGGGCCTCGACGGCTGCGAAGCCAACGGTTGGGTCGATCCCTGACTCGCTGAAAGTAGCTGTTCGGCGCTCTTCGTGGCACGCTAACGATCGTTTACTTGTCACGTCTCGGCGGCCGCCGAGCAGCAATCGCCCCAGGAGGGGTTCCACATGAGCAAGCTTCTTGAGGGCAAGGTCGCCCTGATCACTGGCGCCGGCCGCGGTATCGGCCGTGAACACGCCCTGATGATGGCCGAACACGGCGCCTCGATCGTCGTCAACGACCTCGGCGGCGACATCCACGGCGAGGGCGGCGACGCCTCCCCCGCTCAGGAAGTCGTGGCCGAAATTGAGGCCATGGGCGGCAAGGCAGTCGTCAATGGTGGCAACGTCGCCAAGTTCGACGAGGCCAAGGCCATGATCGATCAGGCGATCGACGCGTTCGGTGACATCCACATCGTTGTGAACAACGCCGGCATTCTCCGCGACCGCATGCTCTTCTCGATGACAGAAGACGACTGGGACGCCATCATGGCTGTCCACCTGAAGGGCACCTTCGGCCCGGCCCACCACGCCGCCGTTCACTGGCGCGCCAAGGCCAAGGCAGGCGAAGAGGTCTACGGCCGCATCATCAACACCACGTCGCCCTCGGGCATCTACGGCAACGTCGGCCAGACCAACTACGGCGCCGCCAAGGCTGGCATTGCCGCTTTCTCGGTGATCGCCGCGCAGGAGCTCGTGAAGTACGGCGTCACGGTCAACTGTTTGGCCCCGACCGCCGTGTCGCGCCTGACCATCCCGCTCATGGGTGGCGAAGACAACCTGACCGACGAGGTCATGGAGGCCATGTCGCCTCGATGGATCGCTATCGTCACCACCTGGCTAGCCTCGCCGGAGGGCGCCAACGTCACCGGCCGAGTCTTCGACATTCGTGGCCCCCAGCTCGGCATCGCCGAGGGCTGGCATCTCGGCCCCGTCGAGACCCAGACCGACGAGCCCCAGGACCTCGGCCCAGTAATGGCCAAGCTCATGGATCGCGCTCGCCTCAACGCCAACATGAACGGCACTGATCACGAAGGCGCCGGTTTCCCCGGCAAGTCCATCTGATCCACCCGCACTCCGAAATTGATGCGAGTCGGCCACCTCAAAGGTGGCCAGCTCGCATCAGTTTTTGGTTTTAGGCGTCGGTGAGGTCGAAACTCACCTGGCAGACGCCGTGGTTGCAGTAGCCGCCGGGGTTCCGGTGAAGGTACTGCTGGTGGTACTCCTCGGCGAAGTAGAAGACGGGCGCATCGATGATCGTCGTCTCAATGTCGCCGAATCCGGCACCGTTGAGGGCGTCCTGATAGCGAACCTGGCTCGTTGCCGCCGCTGAACGCTGATCGTCGTCGTAGACGTAGATCTCGCTGCGGTACTGGGTGCCGATGTCGTTGTGTTGACGCATGAACTGGGTGGGGTCGTGGACCTCCCAGAACACCTTCAACAGTTCGTCGTAGCTCACGACGGCCGAATCGTAGACAACGAACACCACCTCGTTGTGGCCCGTGCGACCTGAGCACACCTCTTCGTAGAGCGGGTTGGGCGTGTAGCCGCCGGCGTAGCCGACTGCGGTGGTATGCACGCCGTCGAGCAGCCAGAAGAACCGCTCCGCCCCCCAGAAGCAGCCGAGCCCGAACATAGCCGTCTGCATCCCTTCCGGGTACGGGCCGGCGAGCGCGGTGCCGAGCACCAAGTGAGCGTCTTGCACGAGGACCGCCTCCGGACGACCCGGCAAGGCATCGGTGGGATCGGGCATGGTCTGCTTGTCTCGTCCGAACATGATTTCCTCATTTTCTCGGTCAGGAATGACCCTACGCTGAGGAAACGCCGAGATTGACAAAATCGTTCCTCGAGGCCACCTCACCGCTAGCTTCACCACCGTGACCGATCTCCCCGTATCCCCGCGCAGCCTCCCGTCTCAGATGGGCGCACACATGGGCCAAAACGGCGACGATGTCGACTGCTGGCTTCAAGTCTGCGACGACATCTCGAGCCACGGGCACCCCTACGGCGCCACCCTCGTGATGCTCGTCGACGTCGGCGCCGGCTGGGCCGCCGAGAGCTCGGCGGGCGACGACTGGACCTTCACCGTCGACATCGGCCTTCGTCGCGCGCTGGCACCAACCGAGCGCATCCACGGTCGACCGACCGTGCAGCGGACGGGACGAACAATCTCGATCGACTTCCCGATGTGGGACGCGTCCGGTGCCGTCACCGCCGCCGGTGCGGCGACATTTATCCGTCTCCCCCGCCGGCCCAACGACCCGCCTCGACCCGTGTTCCCACTCGACACGATGGCCATCTGGTCACCACCCGACGGCCCCCTCGCCGAACTCCTCGGTGCACGAAAGACCGACCGAGGCCTGGCCGTCGACCACCGGCCCGAACTCCTCAATCCCGCCGGCATCCTGCAAGGCGGGGTGAGCGCCCTCCTGGCCGAACTCGCCGCGCAGGCCGCGCTGGAAGAGATCGCCGGCCGATTGCTTGTCAGCACAAGCTTCGACGTTCGGTATGTGACCATGGGCCGCGTTGGGCCCTTCGAGGCCGTGGTCGAACCGATTGGCACGGACAGCGCCGTGGTGAAAATTCTCGACAGTGGTGCCGGTGATGCTGTGGTCACCCACAACCTCATCAGCTTCACCGCGGTCTAGTTCGGCAGCTGAGCGGCGTCCCCATCGAGGGTGACCATGACATCGCCCGCGAAGTCACGCGACGAGCGACCCACCACGATCCGATACTGACCCGGATCGACATACCAACCCGGTTCGGCACGATGGAGGCCATCACTGTCGGCTGGCACCGGCATCCCAGACTGCAGTTCTTCCCAAACCGGATCGCCGACGTCGTAGTAGGCGAACGCGCGGGCGTCGAGCTCGAGCGTGACGGTCTGCACCGCGCCCGGTTCGAGCGTCACCTTTTGGAACGCCTTGAGCTCGCGAACCGGTCGGGAGATTTCTGGGTCGATTGGTTCGACATAGACCTGCACGACCTCAGAGCCGCTGCGGTCGCCAGTGTTCGTGACATCTACGGCAATCGAGAGCATGTCTCCCGTGGAGGCGCGGCTCGCCCCGCGGGGCGCACCAATCGAGAACGAGGTGTAGCCGAGGCCATAGCCGAACGGCACAGCCGGCTCGATGTCCATCACGTCGTGGAAACGATGACCGGTGAAGAGACCTTCGCCGTAGCGAACGACGCTGTTGTCGCCGGGATAGTTCGGGTAGGCGCCGAAGTGCTCGTAGCGGGCACCGATCGTGGTCGGCGCTCGACCGCTCGGCTCGACATCACCGAGCAGCATGTCGGCAACGGCGTCGCCCAGCTCCTGCCCACCAAATCCAACGCTCAACACAGCCGCTGGATCTTCGATCCAACTCATGTCGTGGGGAGCACCAACGTTGAGCACCACGATGGTGCGGGGATTCGCCGCGCACACTCGACGGATCAACTCGGGTTGATCACCCGGGAGTTCCCAAAGCTCGCGATCGCGTCCCTCCGTTTCCCAGTCATCGTTGGTGCCGACGACAACAATGGCGACGTCACTCTCCGCCGCCAGTGCTTCGGCCCGGCCGAGGAGATCCTCTTCGACCAGCGACAACAGACCGAGCTTGAACCCGGTGAGCAGGATCGCCCCGCGATTCGAGTATTCGGCGACGATCTCGATCGGCGTTCCCGCGACGAGATCGATCTCGCCGGGAATCTCCTCAGAGCCCATGCCGAAGAACGCCGACCCTCGTGGGTACTCACCTTCGGTTGCGTCGAGGGAGACCTCACCATCCACCATGATCTTGACGCGGCCACTCTGGATCAAGCGGAACTCGTGCGTTCCGGAGACCGTCGGCACGACGGTGGCCGTCACCCGAACCGAGTAGGCCTCGGACGAGACACCCGGAGCCGGTGTACCAAAGGCCATGACTTCAAATTCGGGGCGCGTGTTCGAGATGATCACTTCGCCGCCGAGATCGTGGCCGTTGAAGTACTCGGTGACAATCGACCCCTGCACGGCCGGACGGGCCAGCGCTGGTGTAGTGCGATCGATGTCGCAGCCCTTTTCCCAACTGACCTCCGCGTTGGGCAGACGGTCGCGCAGCGCATCGACCGGCGACGTCGCCCGATACGAGGCCACCTTCGCCGAGCCGCCGCCCATAACTTTGGCGTTCAACCCGTTCGGGCCAATCACGGCAACCTTGCTGAGGGTCGAGCCATCGAGCGGCAAGACGCCGTTGTTTCGAAGAAGGACCGAACCCGCCGCCGCCGCCGCTCGGATGAGCTCACGATCCTCGGGCCGATCGAGCGTTTCTTCGGTGAAATCGCCGTCGCCGTCGAACGCGCCGGTGCGCTCCATCGTGCGGAGCACATCGAGCGTGATCTTGTCGAGCGCCGCTTCCGTCACGACGTTTGCTTCAACCGCAGCAACGAGCTCAGGGCCGTACCACTTACCTTCTCCCGGCATCTCGAGGCTGAGTCCAGCGTTGGCGGTGTCCGCCGTGGACCGCGCCGCGAACCAGTCGGTGACCACGAACCCGTCGAAGCCCCAGTCATAGCGCAGCACGGTGGTGAGCAGCCACTCGTGTTCGGAACAGAAGGTGCCGTTGAGCCGGTTGTAGGCGCTCATGATTCCCCACGCGCCTCCGTCCTTCACGACATACTCGAACGGGACGAGGTATGTCTCGCGCAGGGTTCGTTCGTCCACCTGCGTGTCGATTGAGTTGCGCTCGAACTCGGAGTCGTTGCCGACGAAGTGCTTAGCGGTCGTGGCCACACCCTTCGACTGCACGCCACGGACGAACGCGGCGGCGAGCCGACCGGTGAGGATCGGGTCCTCGCTGTAGCACTCGAAGTTCCGACCACCCTTTGGCGAGCGATGCAGGTTGATCGTGGGGGCGAGCAGCACGTGCGACTTCTTCGCCCGTGCCTCGTCGCCCAGCAACTCACCAAGCTGCTCGATGAGCGCGGGGTCCCAGGTCGAGCCCAGCGCGGCACCTGATGGAATGCAGGCCGTCTGAGCACCGGTGCCCATGAGGCCGTCGCCGCGGGCGCCGTTGGGGCCGTCGGTCACCTTCATCTGAGGGATTCCGAGCCGCTCATTCGGCCGGGTATGCCACATGTCGTGACCGGTGACGATGTCGACCTTCTCTTCGAGAGACATCTGGGAGAGAAGGGACTCGATACGTTCGCTCATGGCGCTGAGCATCCCAGGAATGCTCGCTGATCGCTAGTTCGCGCCCATTGGAGGGGCGCGATACCACGGCGAAAGCTCACGACTCGTCAGAAACCCGCCGTTTCCCATACCATGAGGCGCAATTCTCGAACCGGGGGACGATCAAATGCTCGACGTCATCATTAAGGGCGGGACCGTCGTTGACGGCACCGGCACCGCAGGGGTCCGCGCCGACATCGGCATTCGCGACGGCCGCATCGGCGCGATCGGCGACGTCACCGAAGAGGCCACCGAAACCATCGATGCCACGGGCCTCACGGTCTGCCCCGGCTTCGTCGACCCCCACACTCATTACGACGCCCAACTCTTCTGGGACCCGCGGGCCACACCATCGAATTACTTTGGCGTCACCTCGATGATCGCGGGCAACTGCGGCTTCACCATCGCCCCGCTCGGCGATGCCGAAGACGGCGAATACTTGAAGCGCATGATGGTCAAGGTCGAAGGTATGGCTTACGAGGCGCTCGACCAGGGCGTGCCCTGGAACTGGAACACCTTTGGCGAATACCTCGACCGCGTCGAAGACAACGGCACCGCCATCAATGTGGGCTTCCTTGTTGGCCATTGCGCGTTGCGCCGCGTCGTCATGAAGGACGACTCCGTCGGCAACGAAGCCACGCCCGAGCAGGTCGCCGAGATGCGTCAGATCCTGAAGGAATCGATCGAGGCGGGCGGCATGGGCTTCTCGACCGGTCGATCGTTCACCCACAACGACTGGGACGGCAATCCCGTGCCGAGTCGTTGGGCCGCCGAAGAAGAGGTGCTCGAGCTCTGTCGAGAAACGTCCAAACACGACGGCACCACACTCGAGTGGGTGGCCGATGGCTGCCTCAACGGGTTCAACGACGACGAAGTCGAACTCATGACCAAGATGTCGGTCGAGGGAAATCGCCCCCTCAACTGGAATGTCCTCACCATCGACTCCGCTCGCCCCGAGGCCTATCTCAACCAGATCCAGGCCTGCGAAAAGGCCAATAGCGAAGGCGCCAAGGTCGTAGCCCTCACCATGCCGATCCTCGTTGGCATGAACATGAGCCTCGGCACCTTCTGTGCCCTGCACCAGCTGCCCGAGTGGAAGACCATCTTCAACCTCGAATACCCAGAACGCATGGAGAAGCTGCGCGATCCGAAATTGATCACGTGGCTTGAGAATCAGGCCGCACTTCCCGAAGCCGGCGTGTTCTCTCGGCTCACCGGTTGGGACAACTATCTCGTCGGCGACACCTACAGCGAGGCCAACGAGGGCCTCAAGGGCCGACGCCTCGGCGACATCGCCCGCGAGCGCGGGCAGCGAGCCTTCCACACGATGGTAGAGATCGCCCTCGAAGACGACCTCAGCACCGTCTGGTGGCCACTGCCCACCGACGACGATCCCGAGAGCTGGCGTCTGCGGGCCGAGGCCTGGGAGCACGAAGCCGTGATGATCGGCGGTTCCGACGCCGGCGCCCACCTCGATCGGATGGCCGGAGCGTCCTACACCACCACCTGGCTCGATGATTGCCTCCGCGGCCGCAAGCTCACCACGATGGAAAACGCCATCCGCCACCTCACCGACGTGCCGGCCCGGCTGTTTGGTCTGCGCGATCGCGGCCGGCTCGAAGAAGGCTTCTTCGCCGACATCGTGATCTTCGATCCTGACGAGGTCGGCGCCACCGACATCGAGCTCGTCAACGATCTTCCCGGCGGCAGCCGACGCCTCTACTCCGAGGCCACCGGTATCAAGCGCGTGATCGTCAACGGCCAAACCACGGTCATCGACGGCACCGTCACCGAAGCGCTCCCCGGCAAGGTGATGCGCTCTGGCACCGACACCGACACGGTCCTCGCCGGCTAGAACACCGTCCTCGCCGGAGAACAAGCGCCTGGCGACTACGCCAGGATCCGGGCGAACTGGGTGAAGCCGATGTTGCCGCCTGACAGCGTGACACCCACCCGCTCGCCGGGGTCCCTCACCCGGCCCGCCATCAGCGCGGCGAGGGCACACGCGCCGCTTGGTTCCACCACAACATTGAGTCGTTCGAAGAGGAACCGCATCGTCGACCGAATGTCGTCGTCGTTTGCCACGACGACCTCATCGACGTACTCCTGCATGACCGCGAAAGTGAGCGGTCCCACCGCGGTGGTCTGCTGGCCGTCGGCGATGGTGGACGGTGTCTCGATAGTGACGATCTCGCCGCGCCGCAATGACTGCCGAGCGTCGTCGCCGGCCTCCGGCTCGACTCCCACTACCCGCACTGGTCGATATTCGTTGGCCACCGTCGCACAGCCGGAGATCAATCCGCCACCGCCGACACACACCATCAGGGGGTCGAGCGACTCGACCTGTTCGAAGAGTTCGAGAGCCACGGTTCCCTGGCCGGCCATCACCTTGGGATGGTTGAACGGAGGAATCAAGGTTCCGCCGCGTTCGGCAACAACCGCTGCGCCAACCGCCTCACGATCCTCGTTGTAACGGTCGTAGGTGACCACCGTCGCGCCATACCCTTCGGTCGCGGCACGTTTCGCGGTGGGGGCATCCAGCGGCATCACAATGATGGCGGCTATGCCGTGCAGGGCCGCGGCCTTGGCCACGCCTTGGGCGTGGTTGCCCGACGAAAACGCGACAACACCGGCGGCGCGTTGCTCGCGGGACAACGATGCCACCGCGTTAAAAGCGCCTCGAATCTTGAATGATCCTGTTCGCTGGAAACACTCGGCCTTGAGAAACACCTGCGCCCCGACGACCTCGTCGAGGATTCGACTCGTCAACACCGGCGTGCGGTGGACGACACCAGACAGTCGCTTCGCCGCCTGCCGGACGTCCCTAATGTCAATCGGGAGGGCGGCCGCCACGCCGATCAGTTCACGGCCGGAATCTGGAAACCGCGGGCGACCTCGGGCCGCCGCAACTTCCAGATGAGCCCGTCGTAGAACAGGTGCATCCCGCCAATCGTTAAGAACACAAAGGCGTAGACCTCGTAGGAGCCGAAGCTACGAATCGCCCAGATCAGCGCGACGATTCCGACGGTGTAGATCACCATCAGGCCGAGCGGCCCGGTGCGACTGCGAACGGCTCGGCCCAGCGGCGCGCCGCCATCGGTGGCGTCGTCGGGATAACGATCGGCGAGATGGTTGTGCACGATCAGGTAGTACTCGGCCGCATGCGAGCCGATGTAGCCCACGAATCCAGCGAGCGGGGAAATCATCGTGAGGCCGATGAGGGCCGTCGTCGACCCGAGATACACCCACTTGGCCGGGTTCACTTCGATGGCCTGGAGCTCTTGTCGAACCCACTGCACCAACAGCACACCGACCACGATCAGCATGACGGGCACGAGATACTTCGCGACGGGCGCCGCGTCGGTTAACACGTCGAGGCCGCGCTGGTTTCGGCCGCCGAGACCCGCTGAGGCAATCCGATCCGGGGTCGAGGCTTCGGAGGCCGCCACCACCAGCGCGAGTCCGAGCATCGACCAGAGCAAGCGGTGCTCGATCGTGCCGTCGCTCTGCCCGACCTTTCGCCCATAGATCCGGGTGATGCCGTAGCGCTGTTGCAGCGTGTGGCCCGCGTTCCATACGCCAGCGATCACGGCGATCACGACGGGGTCGAGCTGCAAGCCGATCAGCACCAGCCCCACAAAGATGAAGGGTGACAGCCGAAACACCCGGCGACGCGAATTCATCACGTGGGGGTCGGCGTAGACCAAGGGCATCGTCAGCGGCTGGTGCGAGACCGAGAAGATGAGCGTGGCACCCACCAACCATTCGAGACGACTGGTTTGGCCGGCCCAGACCAAAGCCAGGACAGCGAACGGAACCCAGGAGAACGCCATCAAGGCATCCCAGGCGGGACGCCGAATCCATCGGGTTTGAAGGCGGGTCGGGGCCGCCGGCTCGAGTGTCTGCATTAGCCCCAGACTGCCACGAGGTCGTCGGACGAAACCACAGTTGCCAGCAGACCGATCGAATTTGCCATCACAGCCTCGCCATAGGCGACGGGAACACCGACCACTGCGTCGGACGGAACAACGACCTGATAGCCGAGATCGACAGCCGAGAGCACTAGCCCCATGATCCCCACATTGATCGAGTTGCCCACCGCGATCACGGTCGTCACACCCATGTTGCGCAACAACTGATCGAGCTCAGTCGCGTGGAACGGCGTGAGGCCATGTGTGCGTTCGATGCGGAGATCGCTCGGCTGAACATCCAATTCAGGAATGTTCTCGGCCCCCAGTCCGCCCACATCGAGGGCGTGGTCAGCCAACTTCATCGACGCCGCGAGCATCCGGCAATTCGCCACCGAACCCTGTCGATCGGGCCGAAACACGGCATTGCAGTGCACGACACGAGCACTGGATTCGCGGGCCGCACCACAGATGCGCCCCGCATTCGCCGGCATTCCGACCTCGACCGCGGCATCTCGCAGGTCGGGAAGGGTCGCGAGATCGCCGACCACCGCGCGCTGGAGCTCCATCGTGACAACCGCGGTGTGTTCCGGGGCGACCAGTGTCGCCAGTTCAAGCGGCACGTCAGCCGCCCGTCAGGGCCGACATGTCGAAGTAGTCGCGCCATCGGGCGATCTTTCCGTCACGAAGTTCAAACGTTCCCATCACCTTGATCGCCGTTGGATTCCCACCAATAACAAAGGTGTCGACCCGCTCGTTCATGACGAGGTTCCCATCGGCTACCTCGTGCAGGGTCTCGAAGACAATGGACTCCGCCATACCCACAAAACCGGCGATCACTTCCCTCACTGCGTCAGGCCCCTCGGCCGACTCCATCGGGATGTTGTGGTACACGATGTCGTCGGTGAAGTGCCCCATGATCGCTTCGATATCACGTGCTCCCCAAGCATCGGCCAGGGACTGCACGACGGCTTGATTCTCGCTACTCATCTCTTTGTCCTCATCTCTCGTTCGGCTTGCTCATCACGCTTCGCCCGAGTTTCGCGCACCAAACCTGGGTCGTCCGACCCAGCGGGGTCAGGAAGTTGAGTCCAAAGGCCCCCTGCCACCCACCACTTTCCGCTACACCTGCAAGCTTCACAGTCCGAAGAAATGGAGTTGAAGAAATCGAGTCGCTTGGATGCGGCTCACGAGAAGGGATCGGAGGTGCACGATGCAACACCGCACTGGCAGCGTCTACCTCGACGCGCCCCGTCGTCCCTCTCGCAAGGAAGAGGCCGTCAGGGCCCGCCGTCCCCGCGCGATGATCGCCGGCATTGCGCTCTTCATCGGACTTCTCTCTCTGACTATCGCCGGACTGATCGCCAGCGTACGAGCGGTCGTGCTCGACCCTGATGCCATTGTGACCGCGTTTGAGGTGACGATCGATGACCCGATCGCTCGGGCCGAGCTCGAACACGAAGTCGCCGAAGGTATCGAGGAAGGCCTTGTTGGTCCAGAGTTCGTCGCTATCGCGACCGCATTCGACCTCGACGTTGCCGCCGAAGCTGAACGCATCTCACTCCTCGTGCTCGATGACCCGGCCGTACGGGAAGAACTTCGCCTGCTCATGGCCGAGCTCCATGGCCGACTCGTGCTCGAGCGGAGAAATGGCGACATCGACCTTGCGCCCATTACGACCGCCGTGACCGACGTAATCGCAGAAGAATCGCCGCGTATGGCGGCCATCATCCCGGCCAACTCGACGTTGTGGACCATTGAAGGCAGCGCCCTGCCCGATCTCACCGGACCCGCGGAACTCCTCAATCCGGCGCTCCTCGTCGCCCTGGCGGGAGCCCTCCTGGTGCCGATCGCCACGGCGATGCATCCACGACGTCATCGCGCCGCTGCCTGGGTCGGCCGCTGGGCTCTCACAATGGCCATTCTGTGCGGCGTTACGGCAATCGGGTTTCCCTACGCCGCGGGCAATCTCTCCGGCTGGAGCACCGTTGAGATCACGGTCCGTGCACTCTCCATGAAACTTTTCGCTCCCGCGGCCGTCGCCGCGATTATCGGCACGGGTTTCGTAACGTTCGCGGCGGTCATCAAGCACCGTGAAAGCCGCCGCACCACCGATGAAGGCGCGGCTGCGGCCATGGGTCGCTTCGACGAGCCCCGATTGCTCGGTGGGCCGAGCGCATCGACGTTCGATCTCGCCAAGCGTGGCCTGACTGACGTCAACCACCCCCTCACCAGCATCTAACCCTCTCGGAGTCGCTGGCCCGCGCCATGGGCGCCGAAGATCACGTTGGCCGCGCGCATTCCACCCTGCAGACCATCCATCATTCGGTTCATCACGTAAACCGCGGTGGTCGAGTTCTCCACGTCGACGACGGCCATCGAACCGCCCCAACCCGCCCACCAGAGCGTGCGGTCGTTGACGGCAACCGGCATCCCCGGCGACAACAGGCCAAAGCCGATACCGAACTTGGCGTGGGTGCCCAGCACATGATCGACACCATCGGCCTGCACTTCAAAGCAGCGCTCGATGGTTGCGGGCGACAGAAGGCGATGGCCATCGACGACCCCGCCCCGGGCGAAGCACGAGACAACCTTGGCGACGGATCGAGCGTTGCCGTGACCACTGCTAGCTGGCTGTTCGAATCGACGCCAGCGGTCGCTGTTGACCATCGAAGCGTGGGACGGCTCGCCCCGGCCCACTCGAGCGGCGATCGTGTCGCCGTCGGTGGCCGCGGGAACAATCTCATCCGTACGCATCTCGGCGACACGAGGGAAGGCCGCGTCGGGTGTGCCGATATGGAAGTCAGCCCCGAGTGGTTCTGCGACTTCATCGCGAAAGAATGTCCCAAGGCTGCGACCGTCGACGCGCCGCACAATCTCGCCGAGCAGCGGGCCTTGGGTCGAGGAGTGATAACCCGATGCCGTGCCCGGTTCCCACCACGGCGCCTGAGCCGCGAGCCGGTCGAGACATAGCGGCGTGTCGTACATCTCCTCTTCGGTGATCGGCGTGTCGAACCCGGGTATACCCGCGGTGTGGCTGAGCACGTGCTTGACGAGCACGCCACCCTTTCCGTTGGCGGCGAACTCTGGCCAATAGTCGGCAACCGGAGCGTCAACATCGAGCTGGCCGCGGTCGTGCAGCATCAGCGAGCAGAGCGCCGCCATCATCTTGGTGGTCGACCAGACGTTGACGATTGTGTTCTGCTGCCAGGCCTGCGTTCGCGCCACGTCGCGATGGCCCGCCCAGAGGTCGACCACCGTTTCTTCGCCGTGGATCACCGCGCAGGAAGCGCCGAGATCACCGTTCGCAAGGTTCTTCGCGAACCCAGCGCGAACGTCTTCAAAGTCGGGTTCACAGAACCCGTGAATCTCGGTCTCCATCAGTACTTCATCTCCATCAGTACCCAAGCCAGGTTCCCTGAAGCGGCACCTGACCAACTCCGCGAACCGTGTAGTCACACACTCCTTCGGCGAAGATCGACAGCAGTCGGTCCCATTGGCCGTCGGTGAACTCCGCCGCGTAATCCGTCACGTCGGGGGCCTTGGTGGTGCACTTCAAAATGTCGTTCACGAGATCTTGGCCGGCCGCCGTTCGAGGGTCACCGAAGTACGGGTACGCCTCCGCGCACGGCTGGCCAGCATCGAAGGCATCGTCGCCAACGATGCGAACACCATCGACAATGCAGTCATCGGCCACACCCTCGGGTCGCTCGCCGGTAGTTGCCCATTCGGCGAGCAGATCAGCGATATCGGTCGGCGAAGGCACGGACCCTTCGCCTTCATCAGCGATCCCTCCACCGTCATCGCCGCCACCCACAAGCGTCAAGAGCCCGGAGCCGCCGCGGGTCCAGATCACCCGGTTTCCAGGTGGCGTTTCGTCGTCACCCGACATTCGAGCACGGATGGTGAAGAGGCGGAATCGGTCGTGAATGTCGTATCCGAGATCGCTGTAGAGGTCGACGTCGACGATTGGGATATCGAGCACGCCCGAGTCGCCGCGCAACACTCGGCCGGTGGCGTAGGCATGCTCGATCAGGTCGGCATCGGCCACGGTCCGTTCCTCGACGATGTTGCCGTCGAGGTCATAGCCACCAACCGACTCGTTGAGGTCCAGGAACTGGTCGACGGTGATCACGCCATCGTTCAGCGCGTTCCGCCCGTACTCAACGCCAGCGTTGTCGAGCGGACGGCGCCCAAACCCGTTCTCGTCGACGCCGAAGAGGTTCGATGCGGAGTCTTGAAGCGTGCAGCGAATCCCGGTGGGGTTGGTGTCGGCGTTGTAGATCTCGTCGACGGGGACCGCTCCGTCGCAACCTCGATCGGCGTAGACGCTGGGGAGGAACAGGGCCGCCCAGGCCCGACAGAACTGCACCGTGCCGTGGCCGTTGACCGCGAGGCGCTGCTCGGGGGTGAATGCCTCACCCGCGGCAGAGTCGTAGTAGGCGAGCAACAGACCGCAGTCAGTAACACCACCCGAGATCGATGCGCTGTCCGGGAAGCTCACGCTGGCATGAACAGCGTCGAGCAAACCCGGGTAGTTCTGGACGATCGAGTACTGCTGGATGGCGCCACCCGAGCCACCACGCCCGATCGTCAGGTTGATTGGACCAACCGCTTCGTTGACGCGTTCCTGCGTCATCATCAGTGTCTCCGCAGACAGCACGTCGTTGCAATGCGCCTGAAAGATATTGAACGTGGATGTCGCTACCACGTACCCCGCGGCCAGAGCGGCCTCGTCAAGCACGGTGCCACCGGCGACGAGCCCGGGTGACTGGGTGTGGCCGTTGCCGCAGCCGCCACCGAAGGTGTAGATCAGGTCTTTGCCCGCCGGGATCGACTCGGCACCATACGAGGGGTCGGCAACGGCGATCGAGTAGATCCCCCGATTGATTGTGCCCATCTCAAGGCGAACCACGGTCGAGCCCGCTGGGACGTCGTCGGTCTCAACGAAGCCCTCCTCGCCGATGTAGCCGTAACGGACGACCGTCTCAGCCGAGCAATTGTCGTCGCCGGTCGGCGCGAGTCCGAACGTGTCCAGCGCGCAGAAGAGCTTGTCCTGGTGCGGCCCGGAGAAGACCGGACCGGTGATCGGATAGTTCGTCACGTCGACTGATGTGTCGCCGGCAGCAATGGTGGAGTTACCCTCGGCCAAGCCCACCAAAAGGTAGACGCCGTCTCCTCGAGACTCTGACGAAAGGGCCGCACCGTCGACGGTGAAGGCTGGCTCCTCGCCCGAATAACGAACGAGCACGTCACCGCCAGTCACATACTCAGCACGACCAATGACCTCGAACACCGGCGCAGGGCCGTCGGGTTCGATCGGCTCCAAATCGGACGCGGGCTCGTCTGCTGGACCATCGGTCGGCGGATCGGACTCGCTCGAAGTGTCATCGCTGCACGCGGTGGCGAGCAGTGCGAGCAAAAGAAGGCAGAGAAACAAACGGCGGAACATGACCCCCGCGCTAGTCGCACGCGGGACCGAGGGCAAATGGCAAGTTAGCCGTCGAGTAGACCGAGGTCCTTCACGAGTTCTTGGGCGTAAACGATGCCGCCACGGAACCGGTCCGCACCGGGATCGGTGCACACCCAGGCGACGGCGGCGCCGATCGCTTTCGGCGTGCCCGCGGTGAAGTTGCCTTCGTACTGTTTGGCCCGGCCCGCGGCCACTTGTCGCTCGGTGGGGACATGACCGGGATCGATCGAGAACGCCCGCAGGCCCCCGTCGCCGAATTCAACTTCAAGCATTGGTGCAACCCGAGCGAACGCCGCCTTTGTCATCGCATAACCCATGCCCCAACCGCCCGAACCGATTCGGTTCTTCGGGGTCGTGTAGGCCGTCGCCGAGATCATGTTGATCACCGTGCCGCCTTCGCCTTCGAGTAGGGAGGGAATCGCGGCGCGGGTGAGGCCGAGTTGGGCGAAGAGGTTTCCCTCGAAGAGATTCGCGAGCTTCTCATCATCAAGATCGGGGAACTCCACCATGGCGCCGGGTCCCTGGTAGATCGCGTTGTTCACCAGCACATCAAGCCGACCGAACACTTGCAACGTCTCGTCGAAGGCGTTCGTGACCGACGAGCGATCCAAGACATCCATGTAAATCGGCACTGCGACGCCACCCTGTTCGACGATGGCGGCCGCGGTGGTGTCGAGCCCGCCGGGCACGACGATCGAGTCGTCGCCTTCGAGGCGCCGATCGCCGTCGGTCAGCGTTCGCGCGGTGATCGCAAGGTCGTAGCCCACGCCCGCAAGTGCGATCGCGATCGCCTTCCCGAGACCTCGGCTCGCGCCGGTCACTAACGCAACGGGCCGCTCACTCATCGCAAGGTCAGGCGCTCAAACATCGGTGCGGTCTTCCGGCGCCTGGTCGAGCTCGAACGCCGCGTGCAGCGCGACGACGGCGTCTTCAGCCTGCGACTCCCGCACGACACAAGAGATGCGAATCGCCGAGGTGGAGATCATCTCGATGTTGATGTCGTTGGCCGCCATCGTTTCGAACATCGTTGCGGCAACTCCCGGGTTGGTCTGCATGCCAGCACCAATGAGACTGACCCGGGCAATGTTGTTGTCGGTGACGACCGCTTCGTAGCCCAGCTCATCGCTGATCGAGGAGACGGCGGCGCCTGCGGTGTCGACCTGCTCGTGGGGAAGCGTGAAGCTGATATCGGTGCGACCCTCGGCCGACACGTTCTGCACGATCATGTCGACGTTCACTTCGGCGTCGGCCAGCGTACGGAACAGACAGGCTGCGACGCCCGGCCGATCATTCACCCCGGAGACGGTCATCTTCGCCTCTGACGTGGCGTGAGTGACCGCCGAGATAATGGCGCGTTCCATGGAAGTCTCCTCGGTAACCCAGGTGCCCGGGACCCACGAGAAGGCGCTGCGTACGTGCAACGTCACCCCATGAGAGCGAGCCAACTCAACCGACCGCATGGCCGGTTTCGGACAACCGGTTGCGGTCATCTCAAGTAGTTCGTCGAATGAAATGTGGTCCATCTTGCGAGCATCAGCCACGACCCGGGGGTCGGTGGTGAAGACGCCGGGAACATCGGTGTAGAGCTCACACGCATCGGCACCCAACGCGTGGGCGAGGGCGACAGCGGTGGTGTCGGAACCGCCACGACCGAAGAAGGTGACGTCGTTTTCAGTGGAGACGCCTTGCGATCCGCCGACCACGGGAACCTTGCCAGCGTCGAGCGCTTCGCGAATCCGGTGCGGATTGACCTCGAGAATCTTCGCGTTGCGGTGTGTCGTGTCGGTGAGAAAGCCCGCCTGGCTACCGGTGAACGAGGCGCTCTCGATGCCCTTGTCGTAGAGCGCCATCGAGACGAGCGCGCATGCCTTGCGTTCACCGCCGGTGATCAACATGTCCATCTCACGACCAGGTTTGGTGTTCGAGACTCGATCCGCCATCGCCAGCAGCTCGTCGGTTTCTTTGCCCATGGCCGAAACGACCAGCACCACCTCATCGCCACGTTTACGACAACGGGCGACATGATCCGCAACTTCACGGATGCGGTCGGGGTCACCGACGGAGGTACCGCCGAACTTCTGAACGTACAGAGCCACGCCAAAAGGTTAGCGGCCTTGACCGCCCCTCAAGCCCGACTTCTCGATGAAGAGTTCGACGCTCCACGAGCCATCGGCCCGCCGGCCGGTCGCGAAGGAGCGCGCCTCGTGGGTGATATCGGTGTCGGCTGGCATATCAAGGAGCAGCGCCACCTGCGTTGCGTCACCCAAAAGAACCGCATGGGCAGCCCGAGCGTCGACTCTTGAAGCTTCAAGCGCACCGGCCAATCCCGGAGGCACGCGAGTGACCTCGACGCCGGGCAACCACTCCGCTTCTTGTTGCCAGGTCGGCTTGTTGTGCCGATCGCGAAGCCCCGTCTGCCGAAGTCGCACGACGAGTTCTCGACTGCCAATCGCGAGCGCACCGGCCTCGAGCGTCCGATCACGATCGACCGTGTGAACGTCGTAGTGATCGCCCTGGAATCCGAGTCGACGTTTGCCAAGCGCTTGCGCGAACTCGTGCAATTCCTCATAGCTGTGATCGCTCACCAAGTGCGCCCACTGGTGCCCGCGCCATGCCCAGCGCGCTTCGTCCACCAGAACAGCCATCGCCCACGATGGACCGTGCCGAGCGCCGAGGCAAGGACCGTCGCGGGGAGCGCGTACCCACCGACGATCCGGTCCGTGAAATACTCATCATGTGGTCGAGACCGATGCGAGCGAGATCCTCCTGCGGGTTCCTGCCAGCGCGCCCTACGCTCGGCTCGTCCGAGTCGGGGCGGCCGCACTTTCCCTTCGCCAGGGCATGAGCTTCGGAGAGATCGACGACCTCCGTCTGGCCATCGACGAGGCGATGATCGTGCTACTCGACGGGCTGGGCGAGGCCGCCGAATCTGACATCGATGTCGTATTCCGAATGGCAGACGGCCAATTCGAACTCGAGGCGACACGAAGCGCCGAAGGCGATATCAGCGCCGCGGCCGTGCACCGGTTCGACGCGATCGCGAGCGAACTCGTCGATGACTACGACATCGACCCGAGCCACGGCTGGGTGCGACTTCGCAAGACACCAACAGCTGACGACGAGTAGCCCGAACCCCCCGGCATGACTACCGCAGCCACGCTCAGCGTCCGCTGCTGCCGAACCCGGTTTCGCCTCGTTCGGTGTCGTCGAGCACCGCAATCTCCACGAAGTCAACCTGGGCGACGGCTTGCACCACCAGCTGGGCGATTCGTTCGCCTCGTTCAATCTCGAACGGTGTGGTCGGGTCAAGATTGATGAGGCAGACCTTGAGCTCGCCGCGATAGCCGCTATCGATCAAACCCGGCGTGTTCAAGACCGTGACACCGTGTTTGACCGCCAGCCCGCTGCGCGGCTGCACAAAGCCCGCGTAACCGTCGGGCAGCGCAATGGCGATGCCGGTAGGGACGAGCGCACGCCCGCCCGCCGGCGCCAATGTGACGGCTTCTCGCGCCCGAAGATCGATGCCAGCGTCGCCCGCCTTTGCGTAGCCTGGGAGCGGAAGGTCGAGGTCGAGACGCAGTACGGGAAGTTCGATCACGAGCAGACCCTAGCGACCGGCCGCACGGCGTCTACCCTGGCCCGATGCTCGCCTGGATGGACCTTGAGATGACGGGGCTCGACCCCGCCCGACACGTGATCGTCGAGATCGCCACGATCCTTACGGACGACAATCTCGAATTTGTCGCCGAGGGACCGGACCTCATCGTGCACGCCACCGAAGCCGAACTGGCCGAAATGGACGAGTTCGTCACCAACATGCACACCCATAGCGGCCTTCTCGAAGCGATCCGTGCATCAACGGTGACCCTCGAGGAAGCGGGCGCGGCGACGATGGCCTTCCTCAAGGAGCACATCCCCGAAGAACGAAGCGTGCCGTTGTGCGGCAACTCGATCGGCACGGATCGACGGTTTCTGGCGACGCAGCTCCCCGAGATCGAGGAATACCTTCACTATCGCTCGATCGATGTTTCCACGCTGAAGGAGCTCGCCCGTCGCTGGCATCCCGAAGCGATGAACTCGGCGCCGACCAAGGCTGGTGGCCATCGGGCCCTCGACGACATCCGCGAGAGCCTGATTGAGCTTCGCCACTATCGAGCGGCCCTTTTCGTGAGTGAGGCAAACGGCCAATAGGGTGCCCAGGTGTCGGAACCCGTCTATACGAAACAAGAACAAGAGCCCGCTTCGGAAGATGTGATCGAAGTAGCACCGGGCGTTCTCCGGATGCAGCTCCCGATTTCGATGCCTGGCCTCGGCCACGTCAACACCTACGCACTGGAAGACGAGCGCGGCTTCGCGTTGGTCGATCCGGGCCTCCCTGGCCCCGAGTCTTGGGAGGCGCTGATGCAGCGCCTCGCCACCGCATGCATTCCGCTCCAACGAGTCCACACCACGATCGTCACCCATTCACACCCCGACCACTTCGGCGGCGCCGACCAACTCGCCGAAGAGGCCGGCGCCGACATCCTCACCCACGAGTCGTTCCGTTCTCTCGTCACCGAGACCAACGACGACATCGACATGGATCTCCTCGAAGCCAGCGAGGACGAGCTCGTCGAGATCTGGAAACGGCGCTTCGCTTCGTTCGAACCAACCCCGTGGGGCACCACCCGCGAGCCGCCACCCGACGATGCGATCCGTCGCTGGATCGTGATGGGCGAGGGTGGCCACAAGCGTTTTCGCGGGCCCGACCCCACCATTCGGGTTGCCGACAACGAGGTCGTCCGCCTCGCGAATCGTGACTGGTTCGCCGTGCACACACCCGGCCACACCATGGATCACCTCTGCCTTTTCGATCCCGAAGAGGGCGTGCTCTTGGCCGGCGACCATGTGCTTCCCACCATCACGCCGCACATCGCCGGCACGTCCGACGTGGAAGACCCGCTCGCCACATTCTTCGCCTCGCTCGACAAGGTCGCCGCGCTCGATGGCCTCACCTGCGCACTGCCCGCTCACGGACACCCGTTCGAAGACCTCAGCGGACGCTGCACTCACATCCGTCACCATCACGACGACCGGCTCCAGTTGCTCCGCGATTCTGCCGACGACAACGTCGACGCGCCAGTTCAAGCTTGGATGAAGGTGCTATTCAAGGAACGGTCATGGGGCGAGATGGCCGCGAGCGAGACCTACGCCCACCTCGAACATCTTCGGGTGATCGGCGAAGCGTCGACTCGACAAGACGACGACGGACACGTTCGTTTCAGTTTGCCAACGGAGTAAGCGGACGAACTCGGGCCACGCTGCCGGCAACACCATCGGTGGTGAGCCACGTATCGATCCCGCCATCGGCCTGCTGCCACTTCAGACGGACATCAGTGCCCCGTTCGATCCCGGGACCATGCTCAAGCTCAGCTCGAACCGGGTGGGTGGCGATGCCCTCGCGATCCATGGCCTCTTCGACGGCCACCCACTGAGCGGCGTTGTTGACGTGAGCGAGAACGTCGAGATCGCCAAAGCGCACCGTCCACGGCTCATCGTTGACGTTGTCCGGCCAGCGAGACGGAAGCGTGGTGCGGGCGGAGATCTGGCGATCGCCCGCTGACTCGCCCCAGATCGTGAAGAAGTCGGTTGGAAGCTTCGCGGGGCGGCCGGTCTCGCCATTTACGAACACCCACACCGTTGACGCTTCGATTTTGGCACCACGATCGCCCCGTATCTCCGTGCGCCGCTCGGCCCAGCGGGCACCGATTGCACTGCACCATGTGGTGAGTTCAATCCATTCTTCGAACATCGGCGGCTGGTGAACCTCGAGCATCGTGCGCCGCACTACCCAATTCATCGGATCGGAAAGCATGCTGTCGGCCGAGTCGTCGCGGGCGGCATCTTGAAGATGGCGGACGAGCGCGTCAAGGCGACAACGGCTGGTGGGGTCAACATCGGCGAGGCGAATCCGGCGACCCATCGTGAAGATTCGGCCCGCCTCGGGGCGGGGAGTGATCTCTACAGCGCCGGGTTCAGCCATGACGCGAACGGTATCTCTTGTGCCCCAGAACCGCGGTATTGCAGCGAAAACAGGAAGTTCTGGGGAAATCTCACCTAATTCGGTTGACGTTCGTGGCGAAACCCGCGACCGTGTGTCCTGTCGGAACGTCCGGCCGCGACCAGGAGTCGACATGAACAACTTCATGTGCAATGAGCATCACACCGGCCTCAACGCCGCCGCTGCTCATGCGCGCGTCGATGTGCGCGCGGCTCTCACCATTTCGACCTCGTGGGCTTTTGCCACGAAGCCGTATGGCAACCAGCGGCCCTCCGGCGCTTCTCCTGGGTGACACCAACGTCACCCGCTACACGGGAGAATGCAATGAGGCCGCCGGAAATCCGGCGGTCTTTCTGCTTTTCAGCAGCAAGGCCAGACCAACAGCGACACGAATCACAACCAACACACAACAGCGAAGGAGACGAGGTCATGGGACTCCTCGTCAGCACACTCACCGACACACGAGCCGAGGCTCAGATGGACACGTTCACACATTCGACGGATTGGGAGGCCTATGCGGCCTGCCGCGCCGTCGAGAACGCGGCCGATCTGTTCTTCAGCGAGGACATCGGGGAGATCGCCGCCGCGAAGCGCGTTTGTGCAGAGTGCCCGGTGCTGGCCCAATGCCTCGAGGGAGCGCTCGATCGGCGTGAGCCGGTAGGGGTCTGGGGCGGGCAACTGTTCATGAACGGCAAGATGCTCGCCATCAAGCGTCGTCGGGGCCGGCCGCCCAAGGTGGCTCGTCCGGAGGACCAGATGCCGGTCATTGCGGTCCCCGCCCATCTCATGGCGCAGGCAGAACGCCTCACTGCATGAGGTGGCATAGGAATCGCCTCACTGCATGAGGCGGCAAACAGATGATTCCGGCGTGGTGCTGGAGTAGATGATTTCCCGGGCCCGGGCAACGGCTTATGCGAGCCCCGGCCTTTTCATCGAAATGGCACCGCGCCGGGAACGACTGGTGATCAACGGTCGTTGGAAGCACAACGGCGGTCAGCGGGTTTCCCCGCTGACCGCCTCTGCTCGGCGAATGCCGAGTAGCGTTTTCGTGGAGCTTCCTGATGCCTTTCTCCCGCATAGCCAGTCTCATTGTCGCCCTCGCCTTGCTTGCAGCCGCGTGCGGAAACGACACAGCCACCGAGCCCGCCGCCACCCCCGATGTCACGACCCCTTGCTCAGAAGCTCCTTCGTCGGACAATGTCTTCGGGATCGCGTACGAGACCTTCGACGGCGAACCCGCTCGCCTCGATGATCATCTCGGTACCCCTTTGGTGATCAACTTCTTCGCTCAGTGGTGTGTGAACTGCGTGCAAGAGATGCCCGATTTCCAGGAGGTCTCGAAGGAGTTCGCCGGTGAGGTCGACTTCGTCGGCTTGTCGATCGACAAGGGGGCAGCTGAAGCGCTGGAGTTAATCGACGCAACCGGCGTCACCTACCCCACGGGCTGGGATCCAACCGAAGAGATCTACGCTCACTTCCGCGGCCTGTCGATGCCCACCACGGTGTTTGTTGACGCCGACGTCCAGATCCAACGGGTTTGGTCGGGGGCGCTCGATGCTGATGCGCCGCGCGACAAGATCAGTGAGGAGATTCTGTAATGGGAGAGTTTGCATGGCCGTTCGGCCTCGGACTGCTGGCCGCGTTTAACCCGTGTGGGTTCGCTATGTTGCCAGCGTACCTCTCGTACTTCTTAGGGATCGAGAGTAAGCAACACCATCAGAGCCGGCTCACCACGGTGATCCGCGGTCTCGTGGTCGGCGGGGTGATGACACTTGGTTTCGTCGCCGTGTTTGGTTCGTTCGGCATTCTGATCGGCACGGTGCTCGAATCGGGCACGGTGCTCGAATACGTGCCCTACGCAATCATCGTGATCGGTGTCTTGATGATCCCGATGGGCGTGGCCATGTTGATGGGCAAAGACGTCGTCTTACGCCTTCCCAAAATGAACAAGGGCACCGGCAGCCGAGATCTCGGCTCGGTCTTCATGTTCGGTGTCAGCTACGCCGTGGTTTCGCTGTCATGCACCGTGGGCATCTTCGTACTGAACATCAGCGACTCGTTTACGAAGGATGGGTTCGCGAAAGGCAGCGGCAACTTCCTCGCCTATGCGATCGGCATGGGGCTCATCATCACGTTCCTCACGATGAGCCTCGCCTTGGCCAAGTCCAACGTGGCCGTCAGCATGCGCAAGCTGCTTCCCTACATCGGTCGGATCTCCGGGGGCCTCCTCGTGCTCGTCGGCGTCTACATGATCGACTTCGGGATCTGGGATTATCGAGTGATAATCGCGAACGACTTCACCGCCGGCAATCTGTTGGTCGACCAGGTCGAAGAGTTCCAGGGGGCTACCACCAACTGGATCGAAACAACCACCACCGAACGCATCGGGCTGCTTTCTCTCTTGGGCATCCTCGGCGTCTTGTTGGTGGCGTGGCGCGATGACGTCACCGATCAGGCGAAGCGGCTCGGCGTCACCCTTGCCTACCTCACCACGTTGATCGCGGTTGAGATCTACAACAGCGACGACTTCGTTCTGTTGCCGCTCGCCCGGTTCATCTTTGGCTGGCCCCTACGTGTTGCCCACTGGTTCACCGACCCGCTTCGTTACGGCGTGCCGCTGGAGATCCTCTTCATCGCCCTTGTCGGTTCGATCGCGGTGCGGCGCGTGAGTCGGTATCGTCCGCAGCATGTTACGGGAGTTGTTAGCGCGGCCTGAGGTCACCGAGATCTGCGAACTTCGCAGTTCTTTCGGAATCATGGCGTTTCATGGCGGCAACCTTGAGCGCTGCACCGATGTCATCGCCACCGAGGTCGCGGAGCGCACCGGGAGCTCGCTCTACGCCGTGGTGCAGGCGCCGCCCCTACGGAAACACATACCGTCGACCGCGTTTGATCCCGCCCATTCCCCCGCCCTCGCGGGCTTCATCGACCATGTCGATGTTGTCATCGCGATCCATGGCTACGGCCGCGAAGACCGATTCTGGGACCTGCTTCTCGGTGGCCGCAATCGTAAACTTGCGGGCCACGTCGGCGCGCAGCTTCGGGGCGGCATCGACGAACGGTTCGGCATCATCGACAATATCGACGAGATACCCACCGGACTCCGTGGGCAACATCCCGACAATCCGGTGAACCTGCCGACCGACGCGGGCGTCCAGATCGAGCTTCCGCCAACCACTCGATGGAATCGCGAAGAGTCGGAATGGTCCGACTGGCTGGGCACCGGACGAGCACCGCAGGTCGACCAATTGATCGGCGTGCTCAGCGAGGCCGTATTGAGCTGGTCGACCAACTCGCCCGATTAGGGCGCCGCCGCCTCAATCTCCGCCAGCACGGACTCGAGCACCGCCATCGAAGCGGCCCGATCGTCACTGACGCCGAGAATCGCCTCGGTGATCCGAGTGGTCCACTCGGGCTGAATCACGGCATCAGTTCCGATCAGTTCGACCATTGCCATGAACGGTCGACAGATTGCGATCCGGAATTCCGGATCGTCGGGGAAGGCTTGTCCCTGACCACAGTCGTCCGGATCGACGACGACGACATCGCCCGATGGGTCGGCGTCGTCGCTGCAGCTTGCGCCGAAGAGAGCGAAGACAAGGGGGAGCGGAAGCAGCGCTTGGTGGTCATGGTTAGTCCTTCGGTTCCAGCGGGGCGCACATAAGCGACCTCACGGAGCGAGACGTTCGACCAGCCACTGGTCAGCCGTTCGCCGATAACGAAGTCGGTCATGCAGTCGATTGGGGCGCCCCTGCCAGAACTCCACAGAACGCGGCCGTATGAGATAACCACCCCAGTGCGGCGGGCGAGGAATCTCTGCGGGGAACCGATCCTCTGTCGCGGCTTGTTTCGATTCCAGCTCGCTGCGATTCGCGAGAACGTCGGACTGAGCGCTCGCCCACGCGCCGATCTGTGCGCCTCGAGGTCGCGATGCGAAGTAGACGTCGGACTCCTCGTCGGGAAGATGTTCGACGTCGCCGACCACTCGAATCTGTCGTTCGATCTCGCGCCAGACAAAGGTGAGCGCGGCGCGATGGTTCGACTCAATCGCCGCGCCCTTCGCCGAGTTTCGGTTCGTATAAAAAACAAAGCCGCGCTCGTCGGCGCCTTTCACAAGAACCGCCCGCGAACTCGGCCATCCCTCGGCATCGACGGTGGCCACCGTCGCCTGGTTCGCGTCGAACGGGTCGGTCTCGGCCCATGACGTGAACCAGTCCTGAAACTGCTCCATTGGGGTGAGCGCGAGGTCCGACTCGTCAAGTCCGGCGAGGCCGTACTGTTCGCGCATCGCTGTGAGGTCCATGCGCGCAGCCTACGGTGCGGCCGTGGTTGTACCGAAGCCATTTGCCGTCGTGGCTGGCGGAATCGCAGGCGCGGCCGGTCGCTGGCTGGTCTTCTCGCTCATCGATCGGCCAACGATCGCGCTTGTCATCGTGAACTCAGTCGGTTGCATCGTTCTCGGCGCCGTCGCGCTCAGCGCGGGGCGAGACCGCGGCGAGCACAGCCTGTGGCTCGGTGTCGGTTTCTGCGGCGCCTTCACGACCTTCTCGACGTTCTCCGTTGCCATCGCCGAACGGATGGACGATGGCCATTGGTTGTCGGCCGGTGGTGTGCTCACCTCTGGGCTGGCCCTCGGCATCGGCGCTATGTTCGTCGGACGGTTGATCGGTCGCGCGGCCGCCGGGATCCGAACAAAGTGATCATCGTCGTGTTCTGTCTCACTGCGGCCGCGGGCACGATGCTTCGATGGCAGGCTGCCGCCAGCCTGGGCCGAGCGGCAGGAACCGCCGCGGTGAACCTTGTCGGCTCGTTCTTACTCGGAATCGCGATCGGTGCCGACGGAGCAGCGGCCACCGTGGTGCACGTCGCCGCCATTGGTTCGCTCACGACCTTCTCGACGATGGTCCTCGAGATTGTTGATGTCTACGACGAGGCCCCGGGCCAGGCATGGGCCTATGCGGCCACCAGCATCATCGGTGGCGTGGCGGCCGCCTGGGTAGGCCTCCAACTCGGATAGTCAGGTCGACCGTCGAGCCACGCACCAGATGCCGTCGCCGGCCCGGGACGCATCGGCTTCCCAATGGCCGGGCAGGGCATCAATCACAGCCTCGGCCGAGAGATGAATCGGGGTGGCTTCGCCGACCGTGTTCACCCAGACCAGGGCACCGCTTGCGGCGAGCACCCGCTCGACCTCGGCGGGGAAGAGCAACATGTTCATGAGGATCAGCACGTCGACGCTGCGGTCAGCGAGGGGAAGTTGGCTGGCATCACCACGTATCCATGGTGCCAAACCGCGAGGGCCCTCGGCCAACATTCCGGCCGACAGATCGATGGCGGCGTCGAGATAGCGGAAGCGAGAGATGACCTTCGTGCCGATTCCGGTGCCAGCTCCAAGCTCGACCGTTACACCCGCCGGAAGGTTTGCTCGTTCCATCACGTCGACAAGCGCAACCAGCCGGTCGGGGGTGTCGTGGGTATGCCAGCCGGGTGCGATCTCGTCAAAGAGCGCCTGAACGATGCCAGCATGTTCCGTGGTGAAGGAAGCGCCGCTGGCCATCTCGTCGGTGACCCGCCGCATGGGATGATCGCTGTGTTTGGGGTTCGGAATGCTCGCCGGCCGGACCGGATCGAGATAACGAACGATCCCGGTCATGCTACGCCGGGGCGGGAATCTCGGTCATGTCGCCGAGGTAGGGCAAAAGCACCTCAGGCATACGAACCGAGCCGTCGGGCTGACGGTAGGTCTCGATGATGGCCGCCCAGACGCGAGGTACGGCGAGACCAGAGCCATTGAGGCTGTGGACGAACTCGGTGCCCTTGCCCTCGGTGGGCCGGAATCGAACGTTGGCGCGGCGGGCCTGATAGTCGGTGCACCAGGAGACGGAGCTGACCTCGAGCCAGCGATCGGCACCGGGCGCGAAGACCTCAATGTCGTAGGTACGGGCACCGGCCCCGCTGATGTCGCCACACGCGAGGTCGAGCACACGATGAGCGAGGCCGAGATCGGCAATGGCGCTCTCAGCCCGGCCGAGTATCTCCATGTGCATGCCTTGGGCCTGGTCGGGCGTGCAGAAGGAGTAGAGCTCGACCTTGTCGAACTCGTGCACACGAAGCAGCCCGCGCGTGTCGCGGCCCGCGGATCCGGCTTCGCGGCGGAAGCAGGAAGTGTGGGCCATGAGACGGAGAGGCAGGTCGACCTCGTCGAGAATTTCGCCCGCCACCATGGAGGTGAGCGGCACTTCGGCGGTGGGGATGGCCCAGAGGTCGTCGCGCTCGAGGTGGTAAGCGTCGTCGGAGAACTTGGGCAGGTGGCCCGTACCGATCATGGTCTCGGTCTTGACAACCGTGGGCGGACGTACCTCTTCGAAGGCATCACGATTGCGGTCGAGGCCGTAATTGATGAGGGCGCGTAGGAGACGTGCTCCGGCGCCGCGATACAATACGAACATCGAGCCAGACATACGCACGGCGCGGTCGACATCGAGAATGCCGAGTTGTTCGGCAATCTCCCAGTGCGGCACCTTCTGATGATCGCCATAGCTGGCCGGGTCAAAGTTGGTGACCCGCACTTCGACGTTGTCGTCTTCGGTGAGCCCGTCGGGCGCTTCCGGTGACGGCATATTGGAGACGTTGAGCAGCAGCGAGCGGATGCTGCCCTGCAGCTCGTCGGCCTCTTCACTGATGGCCTTCTCGCGCTCGCCTAGATCACGGCTCTTGGTCTGCAGTTCGGCGGCTTCGTCGCCTTTGCCCTCTTTGTGGAGTGCGCCAACCTGCTTGGAGATCTGCTTCACCTCGGCCCGAATGTCGTCGCGTTCGGTGCCGATGGCGCGCATGCGGGTGTCGAGTACCAGCACTTGATCGATAGCGGAGGCGGACTCGCCACGACGCGCGATGGCCGCTTTCACAGCCTCCGGATCATTGCGAATCAGCTTGATGTCGAGCATGACCTTGACGGTACCCGTTCAGTGGCCCCGCATGCGGCTCAGTTTCGAGTGCGAGAGGAGGTGCCGCGGGCGTGGCGGGCGGCGTCGTCGGCCGCGCGCTCTCCGGCGGCGTAACGGAAGAAACGAATGGCGATCAGGATCCAGAGGTAGAAGCCGCCGACGACCTTCATGATGGCCCCCGCAAGCTGCTGATCGTCGGTGGGACTGAGGCCCCAGAGATTGGTGTCGGTGTCGTAGGCCTCGTAGACCACACCCTCGGCAAAGGTGAGCCAGCCGGCCGGCACCGTCGGGACGATCGACATCAAGAAAAGATAGATCAACTTGGCGGGCTCACTGAGATGCACTTCCTTGAGTGGGCCCAGGACCGGGAACCACATCAGCAGTGCAGAGAAGAAGACACCGAGGTGGATCAGATAGTGGAACGATCCATTTTCAGAGCTGAGGTTGACCACCGCGCCCCAGTGGGTGAGCACCTGGAACAGATTGAAGACGACGCCCGCCACAACCGGCTTCGTCATGACGCGAAGCACGCGGGACACGCCGCCGCCGTCGAGCACCAGCAAACGAGCCAGCCACTCGGGCATCGCCAGCAGCAACAACGGTGGCACGATGAACGCGATCAGCAGATGCTGGAACATGTGTACCGAGTAGAGGAACTCCTCGGCAATATCGTGCATCGGATAGTCGGCGGCGATCCAGAGCAGGAGCACTCCGACGGCAAAGAACCGCTTCTGCGAGGTGGTGACAACCGGCTCGCCTTCGGGCACTACAAGGGGGCCGATCTGGCGCGTGGCATAGATCCCAAGGGCGACGATGCCGCCGATGAGCAGCCAAACTTCTGGGTGGGCTTCGAAGGCCCACGCATTGACGGCGAGGAGGGGCGCCGTCACGGAGCTATGCCCAGAACTGGAAGGTGCTCAACGCAATGCAGTAGACGCCGGTTGCAAGAAGCAGGCCACCAACAAACATCCGGGTGAACATGGTGTTGTCCTGCTTTAAGTGCATGAAGTACGCCGCAACCATCCAGAACTTCACGACCATCATGAACATCAGGCTGGCAATGACCACACTGTTGTTCTCAAAGAGCGGAATCGCCGACTCGAAGTAGGTGGACACCTCGACCCCGGTGATGGCCGCAAGAATCAGCGCAATCTTGATGTACGACCAGTCAGACGGATGGTCGTGGGCTTCGGCCTCGTCGTCGGCCTCGGTGGTGACAGTTTCAGTCATGTGCAGTCTCCGCTTACTCGACGGGGATCAGGTAGATGACGGTGAAGATGAATATCCACACCACGTCTACGAAGTGCCAATAGAGACCAACGATCTCCACTGTCTCCGTGTGTTTCGGGGTCAGTTTGCCCTGTTTCGATGCCACGAACAGCGACATCAGCATGACGATACCGAGGCTCACGTGGACGCCATGGAAGCCGGTGAGCGTGTAGAACGCCGAGCTCGCCGGGTTGTGGGTGAAGCCCACGCCCTCGCGAAGGAACGAGGTGAACTCGTAGACTTGGCCACCGATGAACACACCACCGAGCATCGCGGTAGCGAGAAGCCAGGCGCGAGTGGCCGGGTTGTCGCCGCGGGTGAGCGCCGACAACGCCAACACCATGGTGAGCGAACTCATCAGAAGAACAAACGAACTCACCGAGGTGAACGGGATGTCGAAGATGTCGGTAGGGATCGCCGTGTTGTCCGGCCCGGGACCACGACGGGTCTTGTAGAGCAGGTAGGTGGAGATCAAGCCACCGAATAGCAGGCATTCCGAACCGAGGAATGTCCACATCGCCAACTTGGTGTTGGAGATGCCGGTGGACGTGCCGTGGTCGTTGTGATCTGTGGGCGTGTCGTGAGACTCAACGGTTGCCGTGGACATGCTCACTCCCCTCCTTCGGCGCCGTCGCCGTCGCCGTCGCTATCATCGTGATGATCGTCGTGGCCGTGGTCGGCATCGGGGTCGTCGACCGGCTCGAGGGCCCACGAGTAGACGGCAAGCCCGGCAAGGGCGCCACCAACGACACAGAGCCAGAGGTTGAAGATCAGGCCGTAACCAATGATCGGCAGACCGAGGGCGAGCACGAGCGGCCAGAACGACGGCGCCGGGAGATGCACACCCTGGGCCGAGCCGTCTTGGGCGGCTTCTTCGATGGTCGCAATCCGGACGACACGCTTGTCTTCGTCGTAGCCGTATTTGCGGTGCCACCACTCGTCGAGTCCTTCGACCGTCGGCACGGTGTCGAAATTGTGCTCCGGTGTGGGTGAAGGGATCATCCACTCGAGACTGCGGGCGTCCCACGGGTCGGGGCCCGGGGCCGGCAAGTTCGGGGCATCACGGCGTGACTTCCACACGTTGAAGAAGAAGACCAGCACCGAGAGGGCGATGGTAAACGAACCAATCGTGGCGACCATGTTCCAGAACTCGAAACCGAAGCCGGGCGAGTAGGTGTCGATACGACGACTCATCCCCTGCAGGCCGAGTATGTGCATTGGGCCGAACGTGAGGTTGAAACCAATGAGCATGACCCAGAAGTGGACCTTGCCCAATGTTTCGTTGAGCATGTGCCCGAAGACCTTGGGCCACCAGAAGTAGAGGCCGCCCATAAGACCAAGGACACCGCCACCGAAGATCACATAGTGGAAGTGCGCCACGATGTAGTAGGTGTCGGTCTGCTGCGTGTCGGCGGGAGCCAGCGAGTGGGTGACACCCGAGAGACCACCGATGGTGAACATCGCCACGGTGCCGACCGAGAACAGCATCGCCGTGGTGAAGCGCAACTTGCCGCCCCACATCGTGGCGAGCCAATTGAGGATCTTCACGCCGGTCGGGACCGCAATGAACATCGTCGACAGTGAGAAGGCGGCGACAGAGAACGGACCAATACCGGACACAAACATGTGGTGCGCCCACACGCCCCAGCCCATGAAGCCGATCGCGATGCCCGAGAACACCATGAACGAGTAGCCAAAGAGAGGCTTGCGGCTGAACGTGGGAATGATCTCTGAGATCACGCCGAAGGCCGGCAAGATAATTATGTACACCTCGGGATGCCCGAATATCCAGAACAAGTGCTGCCACAGAAGTGGATCACCGCCCGTTTCCGGATTAAAGAACTGCGCATCGAAGAGGCGGTCGAACATCAGCAGGAACAGCGCCACCGTGATCACCGGGATGGCGAACAGGAGCAGGAACTGCGTGACGAGCAACATCCACGTGAGGACCGGCATGCGGAACAGCGACATTCCCGGCGCCCGCATGTTGAGGACCGTGACAATCAGGTTGATCGCAGAGACCAGAGAGGCAATGCCAGCGATCTGCAGTCCCAGGGCGTAGAAGTCGACGCCATGGCTCGGGGAGAACGCAAGGCCGGAGTTCGGCGAGTAGCAGAACCAACCACAGTCAGCGCCGCCGCCGCCAACGATCCAGGAGCTGTTGAGGAAGACCGCACCGGAGATCCAGACCCAGAAGCTGAGGGCGTTGAGACGGGGGAAGGCCACGTCTCGAGCGCCGATCTGGAGCGGGATCAGATAATTCGCGAACGCCGCCGCGAGCGGCATGATGAACAGGAACACCATGGTGACGCCGTGCATCGTGAAGACCTGGTTGTACACCTCAGCGCTGAGGACCTGGCCTTCCGGAGCGGCGAGCTGCACTCGAATCAGCAATGCTTCAACGCCACCCACCACGAAGAAGAACATCGCGGCAACGCCGTACATGATGCCGATCTTCTTGTGATCGACCGTGCTGAGCCAGTCTCGCCAGCCGTTGCCGCCCTTCGGGCGGGTCAGCGCGCCAAGCGGGCGCTCGACATTGGATGCGCCACCCGACGCAAGGGCGAGTGGTTCTTCGGTGATCGCCATGTCACTCCACCTCCGTGGCCGCAATACGTTCATCGGTTGGGCGGGGGCCCAATGTCTCGAGGAAGGCAATCACGTCATTGATCTGTCGTTCAGAAAGGTTGCGGGCGGGCATGCCCCTCGGCAGGACACCGTCGGGAAGGTCGTTGGCCCGGTTGGCTTTGACTGCGTTCGGGTCGCGGATCCAGGCCGCCAGGTCGTCGCGGTTGAGCGAGCCGTCTTCGTTGTTATAGAGATTGAAGAGGCCACCAGCGAACGTGGTGTTATTCGCCAAGTGCGTGAGATTCGGAGCGGAGCCGGCGAGTGTGTCGGCGCCGTCGTAGGCCTCACCGTTGACGAGATCGTTGAGACCACCAACGAGGTGGCAAGAAGCGCACTGGGTGGTGAACACGTCGAGGCCGCGGAGCGCGTCATTCTCAACGTCGTCGACACTGCCGACACCGGTTTCGCGATACGCATCGACGTAACCCTGCAGGCTCTCGTCGAAGGTGGCGTCGGACATCTGCATGTCGATCCATGCCTGGAAGTCGTCATCAGTCATGGCCACGGCCTGCATACGCATGCGGCTGTGCGACAGACCACAAAATTCCGAGCATTGACCGAAGTAGACGCCGGGTCCGTTGGCTTCGATCTTCCACGGGGTGTAGCGCCCGGGCACTGCATCTCGGGTGCCGTTGAGGGCCGGGATCTTGTGTGAGTGGATGACGTCACGCGAGGTGATGATCAACTCGACTTCGGTGCCAGTCGGGAACGCGAACTGGCCCGAGGTGACAATGTCGGCCGGCGGGAGATCACGGGGATCGCCGAGATCCGCTGTCTCGATCTGTGAGCCGTCGAGGTAGTAGCGATATTCCCACCACCACTGCTGGCCAACAACCACGATGGTCGGCTCCCATTCGACCGACTCGCCGGCAACATCGATGGTGATCGAGTTGTCGTCGGTGCCGTTGATGTCGATGTGGGTGATGATCGTGAAGACGCCGATCGCCGCCATGATGAGCGCCGGAACGATGGTCCAGGCGATCTCCAACGAGTTGTTGTGGGAGATCTGCTCCGGGAACTCGTCGTCGCCCTCGTAGGTGCGAACACCGTGCTTCAAGGCGAGGTAGAGCACCGCACCACAGATCAGAACTAGGACCACACCGGCAAGGATGAAGACCGGAAAGGCGAGGTTCCAGATGGTCTCGGCGACCTCGCTCTGCGGATCAAGGGTGTCGAGCTCAGCATCGCTGGCACAACCAGCGGCGAGCAAACCAAAGAGAAGAAGAAGTCCGACGCCCGGCAGGCGGCCGCGGATCTTGAACATGTCACTCACCGTCGTTGTCTCCGTCAGTGTGTTCGGCATCGTTTTCGTCGCCATCTTCGGCGTGGGATTCGTCGGCATCGCCGTCTTCGTCGTGAACTTCGGTCTCGTCACTCTGCGACTCGTCGGTTACACCGTGCACTTCGTGTTCGTGGAATTCGCGCTCGCCATCGACGGCGGCCCAGACACCACCGCCAAGAACGGCAACGGCAACAACTACCGCAAGGCCGGCCACGGCGTTCTTGCCGATCTTGAGCGACTCGTTGGCCGCGAGGATCGCAATTCCGAGAATGACCACGGCGACGACGCCGGCGACAACCACGGCGCCAAGCTTTGACGCATTGAGTAGGACTCGGGAGATCGCCAAAACGCCAACGGCGACGGCCGCACCACCAGCGGCGGGAATCTCGATCGGCGCCATGATGCGATTGCGCAGCGCCCGGTTGGCTTCGGGATCACCGGTGGCCCGGTCGGCCCAGGCGTCCATCGTCCATGAGAAGGAGACAAGACCCGCAGCCACAAGGCCAGCGATGAATATCGCCGTATTAAGAACGAGGCCAACCGCCATGGTGGCAACGGCGAAAGCGCCGATGATCGGCCAGTGGCTCGGCGTGACCGGCAGGGTGGGGGCGATGTCGTCGACACCCATGTAGTCGGCCTGATCGGCCGGATCCGCGTCGCGGAAGGTGATCAGCGTGAGAGCAATGCCGATGGCACTGACGCCAAGCCCGACGAGAACGCCATAGCCGACATGTTCGCCAACGCCGCCCTTCCAGCCGAGGCTGATCGGTCCGACGTGGTTTCCACCAGAGGTGTAGCCATAGAGGACGCCAGCAGTCGCTAGGGCGACGCCGATACCAAAGAAGAATTTGAAGCCCGAGGTGAACACTTGATCCCTACTTCGTGACGTAGATGACGTACCAGGCGATCGCCCACATGGCGACGACTGTGTTCCAGTAGAACGCCGCAGCAGCGACGGAATCGGCCTTGCGAGGACCGAATTGCCCGACCAAGGCCCGAAGGAAGGTCAGAACAATGAACACCGTCGCAGCGATAAGGAACGCTGCGAAGGTGCCGTTGACGACGAAGAACATGAACTCAGCGGTGGAACCGTTGAGCCCAAAACCTGTGTCGTTGATAATGAACCACATCTGGTTGAACACCGCCGCGCCGAACAGACCGGAGAGGGCCAGGGCGACGATGGCGTTCTTGCGGTCGTCGTTGTTGATTGCCTGCACTGCCCACTGGACGGTGACAGACGACAAGATGAGCGTGGCGAAGATGAAGCCTGAGGGGCCGAGTTCGACCACACCGGATGGGAACCACTCGGTGCCAGCGGTCCGGGCGGAGCCACGTTCGCTGATGTAGACGATGATGACGCCGACGAAAGCCATGAACGAGGCGGCCGACGCAAACATCGTGCCGACAAGCACGGTGCGGGGTCGGGTGACCTCAGCGGATGGCAGGCCAGTAGTAGGCGCAGTCATTTAGGACTCCTCTCCCTCGTCGGAGGGAGCATCTGAGGCATCAAGCAGCGGGGTTTCAGAGGTGACTCGAGCGGGCGCTTCGGTGAACGAACCGCCGACGGTAGACCATTCGAGGGTCTGACCGTTCCAGGGGTTGTCCGAACCGGGCTCGCCAGAGCGCATGGCCTTGGCGAGTGCGGCCACGAGGCCGAGGGCGCCGAGTCCGACCAGAATCATTCCGATCAGCGACACGATGTTGAGCGCATCGGCAGCATCCTCGGTGACCACGCCGAGCGGGCTATTGGGGGTGTCGAGGAAGCCGTTGGCCACCTGCCCACCACCGAGTAGCAACGCACCACCGAGAAGACTGAGGGCCACCATGCGGCCCATCATCGGAGGAAGTTCGTGGCCACCGATCTTCGAGGCCCAGAACCAGAATCCGCCGATTGCGGAGGCAATCGCACCAATGAGCACGAGGTTCATTACGCCAGAGATGGCGATGGTGCCCATGACACCGGTCTGAGTGACGACGGCGCCGAGTTCGAGCGGCTCGATCACACGGGCAACGCCGGCGACGACGCCGAGTGCGACGATCAAGACGCCACCGAGGGCACCGAGCAAGTGCGCAGCCGGGAGGCCCGAGATGTTGTTGCGACCACGAAGGAGAGCGCCGCCGATGCCACCGATGAAGACGAGCACCGGGATGACCGCGGCGATTCCGAAGACGATGAAGATGAACTTCTGGTCGTACTGAACGTCAGCCGCAAGGTCGAACTGGAAGTAGGGCTGGCTCCAGGCGCCAAATGACACCAGACCGAAGAGACCGATCATCGCCATCGAGAGGCCGTGGCGGGAGGCCTTCACGCCGGCTGCCACGGGGGCAACGGAACCCAGAATGCCGAGGGCCGGAATGGCGAAGGCGTAGACCTGCGGCTGTTCGACCAACCAAGCAACCTGCGCCCAGATGGAGGTGTCGCCGTTGAGGCCGCCACCGAACGCGCCAGGGCCGTTGTGAAGGTCGACGTAGGCGACCAGGAGGTTGGCCAACAGCACCGGAAGGGTGAGGAGCCAGACCGCCGTGGCAACCAGCATCGACCAGGCAAACAATGGCGTGCGCATCAAGGTCATGCCCTTGACTCGCAACGACACCACCGTGGTGGCAATACACACCGAGGCGAGCAGGAGGGAGATGATGACCATTCCCATACCCGCGAGGGTGAGGGCAATCGCGTCACGTTCGTCGCCGGTTGCCCGGTCGAGTGCACCCCAGCCGCCACCGGCGAATACCGAGGCGAGCATGATGCCGGCGCCGAGGACGAAGCCCCAAACGGCGGCCAGTGCGGCACGAGGGAAGGCAATGTTGGTGGAACCGACTTGCATCGGCACGACCACTGTGGCCAGACCAATGAACAGCGGCATCGCTACGAGGAGGGCGAGGCCGATACGGTAGAGGGCCCACATCTGCATGAAGGCGTTGTCGCCACCAAAGATGTCGACCGTGTCGGCATCGAGGCGTTCGAATCCGACGAGCACGCCAAGAACAACCGCACCAATCAGGAGAAGTGCGCCGGATTTCATCCACATGCGGCCGATGGCCTTGTGGTCCGTGGTGGTGAGCGCGTCGTAGAGCCCAGTCGCCGCGGGCGAGGGAGCCGCCGAGGCAGTGTCAGTGGCCGGCGGTGTGTCGGTCATCGTCATGGTTGCAGGTGTCCTCCGACAGATGCGCCCGACAGCAGGGGCGCAAACTGTTGCTTCGTTCGTTGGCGCACTTCGATCACCGCCGCGGCACGCGACGACACCCGAGGTGCAGTACCGAGACGGCAGCCTACAGGGCCGCGCGGCCCCGGTTGTAAACCGGGCGGCAGAGGAATTTCGGCAGATTTTTCATCCGTCGACCTCTCAGAACCCGTTCCGGATGATTTCGTCGGCCGCCATCGCCCCAAACAGCAGGGTCACATAGGTGATTGACCACCCAAAGAGACGCATGGCCAGGGCCGGTTCGGGGCGACGAAATACCTGCACCGCGAGGCCGGTAAACACCGCACCCAGCACGATTGCCGCCACGTAGTATGTGATGCCCATGTTGGCGACCGGGCCAAACACCAGCGTGAGCACCCACAAAACGATGGTGTACAGGACGATTCGAGTGGCGGTGGTCTTCAGCGAAGCAACGGCCGGCAGCATCGGTACATCGGCCGCTTGATAGTCGTCCTTGTAACGGATGGCCAGTGCCCAGAAGTGGGGAGGGGTCCAAACAAAGATGATGGCGAAGAGGATGACGGGCGGCCAGTCGAGCCCGTTGGTGACCGCGGACCAGCCGACAAGGACGGGCACGGCACCCGCCGCTCCACCGATAACGATGTTGCTGGAGGACGTGCGCTTCAACCACATCGTGTAGACGAACACGTAGAACAGGGTGGCGGAAACGGCAAGCACGGCCGAGAGCAGGTTGACGAAACCCCATAACCAAACGAAGGAAATGATCTCGACGGCGAAGGCGAAGATCAGCGCTTCACGGGGCGTGACTTCGCCGGTAACCAGCGGGCGGCCCTTGGTACGTTCCATGAGACGATCGATGTCGCGATCGATGTACATGTTGAACGTGTTGGCACCGCCAGCCGCGAGCGTGCCGCCGACCACAGTGGCAACCATGAGCCACAGACTGGGAACGCCGCCCTCGGCGACCACCATCGTGGGCACAGTGAGGATCAGTAGCAGCTCAATAATGCGCGGCTTGGTCAACGCGATGAAGGCGAGGGGGCGCGGACGCTGCTTTGTGGGGGCGGAGGCGGTCACGGAGCACAATGGTAAGGCCGCCGAGGCAAGACCGCCCACTGGGGCCGTAGCCTTTCCTTGTGAGTCCGGCCCGATACCTCTCCCTCACCCGAGCAGCACTGTGGTCGTTGACCATCATCGTCATCACTGGGGCCGCTGTCCGCCTCACCGGTTCGGGTCTCGGCTGCACCGACTGGCCGAACTGCGAAGAGGACCAGTTCGTTTCCGATCTGTCGTTTCACCCCGCGATTGAGTTCGGTAATCGGATGTTCACCGGTGTTGTCACCATTGCCGTGATCGCCGCTGTACTCGGATCGCTTCGGCGAGTGCCGCATCGCACAGACCTGGTGTGGCTGTCGTGGGGTCTCGTCGCCGGTGTGCTCGCGCAGATCATTCTTGGCGGCCTCCTTGTGAGGACCGATCTCGATCCACGGTTCACGATGGGACATTTCCTCCTCTCCATGGTGCTGTTGTGGAACGCGGCGGTGCTGATGCACCGGGCCGCGCAACCCGAACAGATCACCGGGGCGGCGTGGGCGGACGAGACGGACGCGGCGGCAGCCCACTCCCGTGTGCTCCGACCCGCGGGGCGAATCGCTCTACTTGCCGGCGCGGTGGTGTTGGTGCTCGGCACGATCGTGACGGGCAGCGGACCTCACTCGGGCAGCGACGAAGCCGAAGTGGCCGAGCGGCTGCCCTTCGCTCTCCGCGAGGTCACTCGCATTCACAGCCTGGCCGGTCTGCTCTTTCTGCTCGGCCTCGGCGGCGTTCTTCTCTACGCCCGAAAGCATGGCCGGGTGCGGGTGGTCGCTGCGGCGCAGGTTGTGGTGTCGCTTGTCGGCGCGCAGATCATCGTCGGCTACTGGCAATACTTCGCCGGGGTGCCGGTCTTGCTCGTCGGTATCCACGTGGCCGTCGCCACGTTGACCTGGATCTCGTTGGTGCGCCTTGAGATCGAAACCCGGCAGACATCGATGCCCGAATCCGTGCTGGCCAGACTGCCATGACCGCTCCGACCACGATCGAACGGCCCGAAGTCGTCGACGTCACCGACTTGTCGCGACCATGGAAGGTGCTGGTTTGGGACGACCCCATCAATCTCCAGTCGTACGTGGCCTTCGTCTTTCGTAGCCTGTTTGGGTTCTCCGAGGAGAAAGCCCACCGTTTGATGATGGAGGTGCACAACGACGGTCGAGCCGTTGTCACTTCGGGGCCCAAGGAGAAGGCGGAGATGGATGTCTTTCGTCTTCACGGGCACGGACTCTGGGCCACGATGGAGCACGACTCGTGAGCCGCGGCTTGCCGTTCGAGCGCGAGGACGACGCCGTCGTGGTGGCGCTGGGCGAGTACGAAGTTGAAGTCCTCGAGAATCTCATCGACGATCTACGTCATCTTCTGATGGCCGACTCACACGACACACTGCGTCGTCTGAAGCCGCCGGCTCACCCCGACAACGAAGAGGCCGAGCAGGGTTATCGCGAGTTGGTCGACGACGACCTGCTGCGAGGTCGGCTCGAATTACTCGACGTGGTTGAGGAGACGATGACGGGCGCCGTTCTCGACGACGCGGGAGTTGCGGCGTGGATGCAGAGCCTCAACAACATGCGCCTCGTGCTCGGCGAGCGACTCGCGCTCGATGGCGCCGATCTCGACTCGCACGACCTTCCCGAGGGGCCCGCAACATTTCTTTATGAGTGGATTGGCGAGCTGCTTGAGTTCCTCGTTCGGGCCGCGATGCCCGGCCTGGAAGCAAACGACGGCTGAACACCGTCCGGCTCCGACCGCCCGTCGGATCCAAACTACACCGCTGTCACCAGATGTGGTATTGACGCCGCTCTACGTGATGATCCACAAACTGTGGACAGCTACGGCGAACGGCGCCGGTTGAATTGGGGGGAGACCAATGAATAAATTCCACACCCGGAGTACCCGGGTCCGCGCACTTACGTTTGTAATCGCAAGCATCTTCGGGCTCAGCGTTTTGCTGATCGGCTCCGCGAACGGTGCGCCGTCCACTACAGCCTCGCCCACGACCGACATCAAGGACGGCGACATCATCAGCATCGCCATCGACGGAACAGGCGGCTACGACGGTCGCCCATCATGGCCGTGACCGGCAGCGGCAACGCAAGGACCGACGGCACGCTCATCGCCCTTGAGGACGAAGGAGCCGGCAACTGCTTCGGAGCCGAAGCAATCGGAACAGCGCAGCTGTTCTTCGTGCTCGGCCCGACAGACGGTGAGAACTACGACTTCGACTACGAGTGGAAGAGCACAGAAATCGGCAAAAATAACGCTCAGTGCGTGTGGGGCGGCAACTTCGATTGCGCCATCAACGTCGCTCTACTGACTAGCCCTACCGAAATCATCTCTACCCAGAGCTTCGTGATCACACCGCCAGAGCCTGATGACGACGACGGTGTGGGCGATGCCTGTACCGGAGACGCCGACGGAGACGGCGTGGAAAACGTCAACGACAACTGCCCCGCCGACGCGAAAACCGGCCAGGCTGACCTCGACATTGACGGCGAAGGCGATGCCTGTGACGACGACGACCACCGCTGCTCCCACAACCACTGCTGCCCCCACCACCACGGTGGCCACGCAGGTTGCTGGCGCTCAGGAACTCGCTGTGACCGGCTCCGATGAGGCACCCGCTCTCCACGCCGCTGGTGTGCTTGCGCTCCTTGATCTCGGACTCATCACAACGTCACGAGCCATCCGGCGTCACGACGACTGATTGTCTTCTTCAAATAGTTAATGCCTGATGGGCCGTCGGATTTCTCCGGCGGCCCATCGGTCGTTTTCGGTCCTTGTTACCTAGGACGCCCCGAGCTCCCATGTGGATTCGGCCGCGGCGATCCCGAGCACGGCGCGCAACTCGTCGGCCCGGGCCACCGGTAGGTCCACAACCCGCACATGGTTGGCCGGTCCAATGCCAGCCGTCGACACCACAAGGTCGGCCAAACCGAGACGACGCTGGAAGAACGAGGCGGCCGTGGAGGCCGACTGCACGTTGATGAGCGGGAGCTGGGTGAGCTGTTGCACCAGCACACCCCGGCGAGCGACGAAGCGCTGAGCGTCGATCGAGATACCGAGACGCCGGTATCGAGCACGGACGTAACAGACCGTCAACGGCCAGTAGACGACCGACGGCACGATGGCGACCCACAGCGGGGTCTCGAACGAAAGGCCGACGCTGGCCGGGAGCACGATGAAGAGATACAGCAGGGTCGCCCGCACGAGTGCCCGCCGGGTCGTGAGCGGGCTCACTGGCTCGAACTCGACATCAAGGCCGGGATCGACGTCGACCGCTCCCTGCACGATCAGCGACACCGCATTGGTGTGCGCGGCCGGCGAAAGAAGTGGTCGCTGCTTCTGCGCGGCCACGGCCTTGCCCGTCGCTGCCGCGAACCGGATTTCATGCAGATCGAGCCAGCGGGCAACCGGGCTCGAGGCAATGGTGATCGTCTGGATCCGATCAGGGCGCACCTCAACCTGGCGGCGCGACAGTAAGCCGGCTTTGATCGTCAACGACCGGGGCCCGCGATGAAGAAGGAACCCACCGTTCTGCATCACCATCGAGCCGACAGTGGCGCCGACGAACAGAACGAAGAGCGCCACTGCCAACGCCAGCACGAGAAGGCCCGTACGGGCCGTGCTGAGGGCCGTCGCGATCAGGAGCGGTGTGAACACGAGAGCGAGTGCCGGTGCCACCGCCGCTAGCTGAAGCATGACCAGATCACGCAGCGACCCTTTGTGGAGCATCGTGGCTGCGGGCGTGGGCGCCGGTGCGGACAACGTTTGACCGGCGGCGTCCTCGCCCTCGTTCACGAACGCGGCCGTCTGATCTTCTCGCATTGCAGCGATCGACCGGAGGTGAGCGGTCAGCACTTCGGCCGTGGACTTGCCGAGATATTGGATCTCGATGTCGCCGTCGGCGGAGGCCTCCGACACTTGGACCGACGCCAACCCAAACACTCGGGGAATGGCGGCTTGGGCGATCGTCACCTGCTGAATCCGGTCGAGGGGAATCGACTTCTCCTGCCGGTTGAGCACGCCGCTGCGATACTTCACGGCATCATCGGTCACGACATAACGAGTCATGTACCAACCGAGTCCGCCCGCGCCCACGACGAACGCGGCAATCGCGGTACCGACCAAGTCGAACCCGATGCCGCCGCCAACGCCGAGCGCGATCAGCAGGGGAAAGAGGTTGTTGGCCACCATCGTGGCCACAAGAACGATCGTGGTGAGCGGGTGCGCCCGGCGCCAGTCGATCTCGGCATCGGCATCGGCTGTACCGGTCACCCACCGAGCTCCGTCCGGATCCGCTCCGCGGTGGCGTCATCAAGATGTGGGATCGACAGATTCGGCGTGTGCGTGCCGGCGGTGTGCACGGTCACGGACCGAAGCCCGAGCCAACGATCGAGCGGACCGGTCCGAGTCGTGACGGTTTGCACTCGTGAACGTGGCACCACCTGAGTGGTGCGGATGACTACGCCGCTTCGACGTTCAATCCATCGTTCGTCGAGCCCCCATCGCCATTGGCGGTAGTGCGCGTCGACCACCAGGAATCGCGCCGCAGCAACCACGGCGGCAAACGCAATCCCCAACGGAAAGACCAAGGTGTTGTCGACGACGACGGCGAGAGCCACGAAACCGACAGCGAGGACAACACCGCTCGCCAAAGCGGAAAGACGCCAGAGCTTTCGGACTGACGGTGGGAGCGGTTCAGTCGCGATCGAGAAGGAAGAATCGTTGTTCACCCGACCAGTATCGAACAGGCACGTTCGACGACCGTGTCACTCCGCGATCGGATACCAGAAGCCACCGGCCGTGCCCGGCCCCGTGTGAGCGGCGATCGAGGGGCCGACGCGATAACGCACAATGTCGACCGCCACGCTCGCATCGCGCAGGCGCTGCTCGATGCCTTCGGTGAACGGCAACGTGGCCGGGTCGGCCAGCGCCACTCCGGCGCGGATCGCACGACCCGATTCCAGGAACGGCGCCACCATCTGATCACAGAGTTCGTCAATCGAAGTGCCCGTACTGAGGACGTCGAGGGCACCGCCCATGCCGCCGATCACCATGACGCCGTCGTGCTCGTCGGGGAGCACCGCAGAAAAGCGCCCGCCCTGTCGAGCGAAGTCGAGCGCCTGAATGACGAAGGTCGTTCCCGTTTGAGCCGCGGTTGCCTCGGCCCGGGCGATGGCTTCGGCCGCCGACCCTCCGGCTGCCGCAACGGTTGCAGCCTCCCAAGCCGCGCAGGCCACACCAAAGGACGCGGTGCCGGAGTCGACGAGATGGACGGGGATGTCCACCTCCGCGGCAGCAAGCCGCGCCGAATTGAGCGTGCCCGAGTGTTCGGCACCGACATGGACCGACACGATTTCGGTCGCACCGGCAGCCGCTGCTGCTCGATAGTGCTCAGCTATCGTGCCCGGGCTCGGCTGCGACGTGGCCACTGCGGGAAGTTCACCACCTTCGAAGCGGCGCCAGAACTCGTCGGCGGTAAGATCCACACCCTCGTGGTAGTCGACACCATCAACGGTGACGACCACCGGAATGACATCGACACCGAGGCGAGCCGCGAGTGTGGTCGGCATCTGCGATGCGGAGTCCGTGATGACGCGAATCACGCGGCCGCCTCCGTGTTCGCAACGGCTGTGCCGTTGAACGCATCGACCTTGTCGACCTCGGTCGCGAAGCGGAGGGCAATCAACGCCGAACTGGCGAGCGCAGCAAGTGGAAGCGACACGGTTGGCGTAACCCCTCCAGGATTCGACATGCCCCGCCGCCACCAAGCCAGCGAGCACCCGATCCAGGTTGCACTCGCGACCATGGTGGCCACCCGGGTGCGTTGCCGGAAGAACGGCAACGCCGACGTAGCGATGGCAACCCCGATGTCAACCGGGAGATACGACGGGAACGTGCCCACCACCTGACCGATCGATGCGGCCACGCCCTTTCCGCCAGTGCGGCCAAAAGGGAAACAATGCCCGGACACCGCGGCGGACGACGCTAGGTTCGCGCCGGCCGGACCGGCGAGTCGCCCACCAACTCGAGCAGCGAGCGCTCCCTTGCCGATGTCCATCGCCGTCACCGCGAGTCCCCACTTCTTGCCGAGTACATGACTGGCGTTCATTGCCCCCGGATTGCTGGTGCCTTCAGAACGGAGATCAGCCCCCGCAACCCGAGCGGCGAGGTCGGCCGACGGAAAGTTTCCGATCGCATATCCCGCGGCTCCGGCCGCGAAGAGACGGGCGGTGTCGGTCATGCTCGCGACCATAGCGAGCGAGCCGTAACGGGGTGATAACACACGGACCAGAAACCGTCCGCGGCGGGTGACTATTCCGTTGCGGCAAGAATGCTGCGTAACCACCGCCGCAACCCTCTATCCTTCTCTGCTGACCGGCTTGCCGGTCGGGCCCCGTTCGTCCAGTGGCCTAGGACGCTGGCCTTTCACGCCGGTAACACGGGTTCGAATCCCGTACGGGGTACCACATTTCGGTATCAGGGTCCGCTCATCAGAGCGGGCCCGTCCTCGTTTTGGGGCCACCGATGCAATAGTGAACGGGTGACCGTTCGTATGTCTGAGGCAATCCGTTTAGAGCCGGCGTTTGATGATCCGGGAGCGATCCGCGCGCTGATCGAGCGTGCCGGTCCGTTTGAACCGCTCGCCAAGACGGCGCAGACCGACGAAGAGCGCGAAACCTCGGCCGCCCCCGCGGTCACGTTTGTGCCGCCATGGTTCCGGCGGAACCTCGCGACCGAAGGCAACTCCCACGTCGACGGAGTTGACTCGATCTTGCACAACCCGCACTTCATCGAGGCCGCTCGCCAGGTGTTCCCTGGTTCGACGATCGTCGAACCGACCACGGTGTACGTCAACGTCATGGCGCCCACCCCATTTCCGTTCGTGCCCCACAATGACATCCCCGTGTTCCGGGGGGCCGACCGA
>Ga0209709_10000336_pt1 | contig 44958 bp, 51 predicted proteins | sample ArcticOcean_MG_C_2_FD_187435 | JGI IMG/M metagenome (GOLD analysis project Ga0209709, IMG submission 187435) | Marine microbial communities from western Arctic Ocean - ArcticOcean_MG_CB4_136 (SPAdes) (version 2) | ecosystem: Environmental > Aquatic > Marine > Oceanic | place: Arctic Ocean... | reverse complement strand
TGCTATTAGGATTAGGTTCTGGTATGGCGTACTTAGTTTGGGTACGTAATGGTGGATCTGGATTCTGGGGTATTACTCAGCTTACATTCGGTATCGTTGGATCATTGGTTAGTTTAGTATCTATGGTTGCTGTGAGTTTAGCGACTAAGGAACCAGATGCGAGAACTCAAGCAATGGTTGACGAACTTCGTATTCCAAGTGGTAAAGCAATTCTTGGAAAACAACACTAATTAAATTTTATATTAAAGGGCGATTAATTTCGCCCTTTAATTAAGTTAAGAAACAAAATTCCTTTTTATATTTATGCCAGAAATTCATCCTTTTATTCTTATAATTGATTACATTTTAGGTGTTGTTATGTGGACCCTTATTGGAAGAGTTGCGATGAACCTCTTTCAAAAGGAAAACTCAGAATTCTTTTTTATGAAAGCGTTTGTTAAATTGACAAACCCATTAATTCGTTTATTTAAGCCAATCACTCCTTCGTTCATCATAGACCCTCTTGTTCCACTTTATGTGGCTTGGTTCTTTTATATGGTCAGATTTTACCTTATGCCTTATCTTTTAGGATATTCTGTCATGGGAATGTTGTCTTTTCCTTTAGAAAGTGAAATTGCTACAGAAATTTATCGTATTTTTGGTAAATAATTAATTCAAATTAAAAATAAAATTGATACTACTAATGTAGCAATCAATGAAAAAAATACAAATCTCACCTTCAATTTTATCTGCTGACTTTAGTCAATTAGGCAATGAAATTAAAAGACTAGAAGAGTGTGGTGCTGATATGATTCATGTTGATGTTATGGATGGTCACTTTGTTCCGAATTTAACAATGGGTCCTCCAATTATTAAGGCTTTAAGACAATATACAAAGCTTCCATTTGATGTTCACTTAATGATTTCACCTGTTCATAAATATATTCAAGATTATGCTAATGCAGGAGCAGACATTATCACAATACACCCTGAAGCTACTGAAGATTTAATAAATTCTATTCAATACATTAAAAGATTAAATAAAAAAGTAGGAGTGTCTCTAAACCCTAAAACTAAAACTAATTTAATAATGGGCCTATTAGAAGAAATCGATTTAGTTCTAATTATGAGTGTAAATCCAGGGTTTGGTGGGCAAAAATTTATGCCTGAAGTATTGGAAAAAATTAAAGAATTAAAAGAAATAAAAGATCAAAAAGATCTAAAATTTGACATTGAAATTGATGGTGGGATTAATTTTGATAACAATAAGCTAGCTATTGAGGCTGGTGCCAATATTTTGGTATCTGGAACGACGGTATTTAAAGAGAATAATGGAAACATAAAAAAGAATATAGATCTTCTAAAGTCAAGTTAGATTAATGGTTTTTAAGAATTCATTAAATTTTGTAGATAGTTTATTTATATTTGTAAAAAAAAAGATCCGATTTCTATATTTAAATTCTAGCATTTATAACAAAAAAATTTCCTCTTCTAGTAACTCTTCTCTAAAATACAAACCTAGTCCAAGTTTATTAGATTGCATCATAAAATATGATAAAAAAAAAGTTAATATCAAAAATTATTTTCTAAATGAGATATGGGATAATCAAAAACTTAATAAAAAAGACTACAAAAATTTGAGTGGTTTTTTTTGGTTATTTAGTTTGGATTTAAAATCTTCAAAAAAAAATACCCAGAATATAATTCTACAGTGGATAGAAAAAAACTACCGATATGACTCTAGGAGTTGGGAGGTAGATATAGTTGCAAAAAGAACAATTGCCTGGCTTTCAAACTCTAGTCTTACCTACGAGGATAGTGATGATGGTTATAAAGAGAGATTTAACCACATTATAAAAAAACAGATCAATCATTTAATCAATGAAATAAAGGCTTCTGAATGGGTAGATGATAAAATGATAGGTTGCTCAGCGATTATATTAACTGGTTTATCTTACCAAGATGAGGATGACTATTTAAACGTGGGGTTAAACTTATTAAAGAAACTTGTCAAAATTTCTTTTGATAATGATGGTTTTCCTAAGTCAAGAAATATTAGACAATTAAATTTTTATTTAAAATATTTTGTTTTAATTAGAGAGTGGTTTAAAGAATCTCAGAGTGAAATACCTGAATTTATTAATGAAAATATATATTATCTAGGTCAAGCTTATGCCTTTACTTCACAAAATAACAATTATAATCTTTTGTTCAACGGTAATTATGAAAGTAACAACGTTGATTTTGATAAATATCTAAAAAGATTTGGCTATAACTTTAAAAACCAAAACAATGAATTAGGTGGGTATGCAATTCTTAGTAACAAAAAAATTTGCTTAGTTATGGACGTAGGTCAAACTCCAGATAAAAAATTTTCATCAAATTATCAAGCAGGATCTTTGTCTTTTGAAGTATTATCGGGTGGAAAAAAATTGATTTGTAACTCTGGTTATTTTCAAAACCTTAAACATCAATTAAATAAAATATCAAAGTCAAGTGCCACACATAGCACACTAACTTTAGATGATAGGTCTTCATGTAAGTTTACTAAAAAATCAAAAATTTTTGAGGGTCTCAGAGTTATAAAAAAGAATGTTGTTTTTGAGAAAAACTATTGGAAAATTAATGCTGCTCATGACGGTTATTTAAAACAATATGGTGTCATACACGATAGAGAGATTGAATTTTACCCTGAACAAATGAAATTCATTGGTCATGATAAAATCATTTCAAAAAACAATATTAGAAATTTAAAATTTGAAATTAGATTTCATTTAGAGCCAAATATTAAGTTGATGAAAACACTGGATGGCAAGAGCATACTTATTGACTTAGATGGTGAAGGGTGGAAATTTAACTCTACTCACAATAATATAAATATCGATAATGGATTGTATTTTGGTAAAAAAAATTCTTTTATTGATAACAAAAATATATTCATTTCAGGAATGACTATTGATAATAATCAGACTATAAAATGGGAAATCACTAAATTATAATGAAAAAAATTAAAAAAGCCTTAATTTCGCTATCAGATAAAAGAAATTTAAAAAACCTCTTAAAAACTTTAACTAAATATAAAATCGAACTGATTAGTTCTGGTGGCACCTACAAGGAAATTAAAAAACTAAAATTTAAGTGTTTGGAGGTATCAAAATATACAGGTTCCCCAGAAATACTTGGTGGTAGAGTTAAAACTTTACACCCAAAAATCCATGCAGGGATATTAAGTAAAAGAAATAATAAATCTCACAAAACTGACTTAACAAAAAATAATTTTGAAGAAATTGATTTCGTAATCGTTAACTTCTACCCTTTTGAAAAAACTCTAGAACAGACAAGTAACCACATAAAGATTGTAGAAAATATTGATGTTGGAGGTCCAACAATGGTCAGAGCAGCTGCAAAAAACTACAATGATGTTACTGTTATTACCTCTTCTGATCAATATGATGAGCTAATTGCTCAGTTAGAACAAAACAAGGGTTTTACCTCTTTAAGTTTTAGAGAAAAAATGTCCTTAGAGGCTTTTTCTGAAACTGCTTATTATGATGCAGTAATTTCAAACTATTTTAATAAAATTCAAAATAATAATTTTCCCAAAAAGAAAGTTATTTATGGAAATTTAATTGAAAAATTAAGATATGGTGAAAATCCACACCAAGAAGCTGGCATTTATTCAAATGCAAGAAATTTAGATATTGAACAAATTCATGGCAAGCAATTAAGTTACAATAACTATAATGATATATTTTCTGCGCTAGCTATCTCAAAATCATTACCAAAAAATTTGGGCACAGTTATAGTAAAACATGCAAATCCCTGTGGTGTTTCTATACACAAAAACAATTTAAAAAGTTATCAATTGGCGCTAGCTTGTGATCCTATAAGTGCTTTTGGAGGAATTGTTTCATGTAATTTTAAAATAACTAAAGCTTTAGCTTTAGAGTTTAATAATATTTTCCTAGAAGCAATTGTTGCAAATGGATTTGATGCTAAAGCACTAATAATACTTAAAAAGAAGAAAAATTTGCGGCTTATCAATGCGTCTAGTTTTTCAATGAAGAACTTCATTAGGTTTAATTCAGCCAATGAAACTATCCTGACTCAATCAGAAGACTTAAAACCTTTCACCATTAAAGATTTTATAATAGTTTCAAAAAAGAAACCTAACAAATATCAATTAAAAAATTTAATTTTTGCCTTTAATATTTGTAGGTATGTCAAATCTAATGCTATTGTTTTAGCTAGTCATGATGCAACTGTTGGTATTGGCTCTGGTCAGCCCAGTAGGATAGATAGTTGTCAAATTGCTATAGATAAGATGAATAAATTCCAAAATATTCAAGAAGATGTAGTTGCAGCTTCTGATGCTTTTTTTCCCTTTGTAGACGGTATAGAAAAGTTAGTTCAATCTGGTGTAACAGCTGTTATACAACCATCAGGCTCTATTAGAGATAAAGAGATAATAAAATTTGCAAATCAAACTAATACTGTTCTGGTATTTTCTAAAACACGACATTTTAGGCATTAGCAATTTGGTCAATTTTAGCAGCTAAGATAAAATCATTTTCAGATAACCCTTCTATGGCGTGTGTAGTAATTAAAATTTTAGCATACCCCCATCCAAATGAAATATCTGGATGATGATTTTCTTGTTCTGAAATCTCTCCAACTTTAATTATAAAATTTTGACTACTGATAAAGTTTTTAAACACAAAGTTTTTTTCTAGAAAGTATACTTTTTTTTCATTTTTTGTTACGCTCCATCCATATACTTTTTTTTGATATTTGTGAATTTCACTCATATCGAACGGGAGAATACCCCCTTCACACGGAACACATTTTTTATCTAAAAGATCACACATATTTAAATTTATTTTAATGGAGCGGGTCAAGGGAATCGAACCCTCTACCTAATCGTTGGCAACGATTCGCTCTACCAATGAGCTAGACCCGCCTATAAAAACATTATAAATAGACGTTTTTTTTCATGCACGCAATAATAAAGTTTTTCATTGGTATATAGATTATAAAAAATTTGCTAAAAGAAAGAATGAAAAAAGAAGATTTACCAAAAATTATACCCGTCTTTCCATTGAGCAATTTTATTATTTTTCCCAATACTACCGTACCATTGAATATTTTTGAACCAAGGTATGTTGAAATGATTAACGACAGTATAAAAACAAATAAGATGATTGGCTTGATTCAGCCAAAAAAGAAAAAGAATAATTCCCTTCCAGACTTACATGAGGTTGGGTGTTTAGGAAAGATTATCAACTTTAAAAATGTAGATGGTAAATATTTAATCGAATTAAATGGTTTGAGCCGTTTCAATATTATTAAAGAAGTTAAAAATGATAAACTTTACCGTGAATGTGAAATTAGTTTTGATGGTTTTCAAGCTGATCTAAAATTACCCAAACAAGAAATAAATTTTTCTGACCTTGAGTTGATTTTTAAAGACTTAAAATCTTTGTTTGAAAAGAAAGGTTATATTATTAATTGGAAATCACTAGAAAAACAGGATTTAAACGAAACAATAAATGCTTTAGCTATGGCTTCTCCTTTTTCACTTGAAGAAAAGCAGATCTTGTTAGAAAGTCAAAATTTAGAGATAAGAAAAAATAAAATTGCTGAAATTTTAAATACTTATAGCCATGACATTTATGACAATACTACTATACAGTAAGTGTTAAATACTTAGACCTTTATCTGCAAATTTAATGACTGAACTCATAAAGGTTTTATTAGTTCCAAAATATTGTAAAATTTTATTTAACTTTTTTCCTTTTTTTTTTTTATCAAAATTAAAAAATTCATAAATAAAATCTACACCAATAGAAAAGATAAAATTCCTGTTTTTAGTTTTATTTTGAAATTCTTCTAAAATAAAAGTGTCTAATTGGAGACCAAAATTTATTTTATTTTGAATTATTTCTGATAAATCTTTTATATCTCTAATAGTCATATTGAAGCCTTGGCCTGCTAGTGGATGAATTTTATGAAGCAAATCTCCGAATGCCAAAATGTTATTGTGATAATATTTTCTTAAATTTGAAGATTTTAAAGCAAAGCTACTAAATTTAGAATTACTCTTTATTTTAAATTTTGGATTATTTGCATTTATTAGTTCTAATATCTCTTCATCATTAAAATTTTTATTATTAGTATCCAGTGAACAAACAACTGAAGTTTTTGTATTTGATATTGGCAGAAAAGCAACAGGTCCTAAGTTTGTAAAAACTTGAATAGCTGAATTATTTTCTAATTTCTCATGTTCTAAAATTGTTGTATAAGCAAAATTTTTATAATCCTTGATAATTTTTTGGCTAAAATATTTTTTTGATATAGGATTATTTTGATCACAATTAATTATTAAATCATAATTATTTTTTTTTAATAATCCATCATAAAAAAAATTGTTTTTTATTACTTTTTTTTTAAAAAATTTATTTTTTAATAAGCTGCCATTTAAAAAATTGTAAAGTATGTCATTCTTGATCATATAAAATAAGTTTTTTTTGTTATTCTCAAAATTTAATATTTTATCTTTTTTTAATTTTTCAGAGTAAATTTCTATTTCTTTTATTTCCCACTTAATCTTTTTAGGTAGCTCAACAATATTTTTTTCAAAAAATTCTAAATTATTTTTTGATATTCCTATTGTTCTGTTTGTTGAAAAATTATGGATCATCTTTTTATAATAAATGTGTACATTTATTTTTTTATTTATAAGATTTCTGGCCAAAGATAGACTGGTAAGCCCATCACCTATAATACAAACATTCATAATTAATTTTTAATTTTTAATTTTAACAATAAAAATTAGATGATACAAAGTGATTAATTTGATTTATGGAAATAAAAAAATTAGCCAATAATGTGTTAATCTTTGGTGTTAATAGATTTATAGAGATTTTTGGTGTGTGTATTATTCTAATAGGAGTTTTGCTGTTAATTTCTCTTAATAGTTTTTCTCCAGATGATCCTAACTTTATCTTTCCAGAAAGTGAGAAAATAAAAAATCTTCTTGGTTACCGAGGTAGTTTTACAGCAGATTTTTTTTTTCAGTCTTTCGGCTTAATTTCTCTTTTAATCCCTTTTAGTTTAATATTTACTGGATTAAATACTATCCTTAGTAAAAAAATTTTTTTGATAATTGAAAGTAATTTTTTTATTATTGTATATCTATTGTGTGGTTCCTTATTTTTTTCTATTTTTTATACAAATGCTTTTGAGCTCTACATTCATGGTAACGGAGGTTTTATTGGAAAATATTTACAAGCTACTTTTTTAAATTCTTTAATTAATTTTAATTCTAATTTTTTTTATTATTTATTAATACTGCTAATGATAAGTTTTTTCTTAACTTCCATTCAATTTAATATTAGTTTTGTTTACAGTATTATAAAAAAATTATTTAAATTTTTGTTTTCAAATAAACAAAAAAATTACACTAATGAAAATGAAATAATTAATGAATTCATTCCACAAGAACAAATCAAAAGCTTAATTCAAGAGGATTTACCTTTTATAAAAAATGAAAACAAAAAATTGCACAAACAAATTAAATTTAAATTACCTTCTATTGATTTATTAAAAATTCCAACAAAAAAAGATAAGGGGAAATTAAAGAATGATAATTATATTGATAGTGGTTTTTTAGAAAAAATTCTTTTAGATTTTGGTGTAAGTGGTGAAATTAAGAAAGTGAGTCATGGACCTGTGGTTACTTTAAATGAATTTGAACCTGCTGCTGGTGTAAAGGTTTCTAAGATTATTAACCTTTCTGATGACATAGCTAGAAACACAAGTTCAGAATCTGCTCGTATTGCAACTATACCTGGTAGAAGTACAATCGGCATCGAACTACCTAACTCATTGCGTGAGAATGTTTACCTAAGTGAAATACTTTTGAATATAGATTTTACGAAAAAGGATATTAAGTTACCGATTGCTTTAGGAAAAAATATTTCAGGTATTCCAGTCGTTGGAGATTTGACCTCTATGCCTCATTTATTAATTGCTGGAACAACAGGTTCTGGAAAATCAGTTTGTATAAATACTATTATTCTTTCTCTCCTTTATCGGCACCCACCTGAAAAATGTAAATTTATTTTAATAGACCCCAAAATGTTAGAGCTATCGGCTTACGAGGGTATTCCTCATTTGTTGTGCCCAGTAATAACCGAGGCAAAAAAAGCTGCTTCAGTACTTGGATGGGTGGTTAAAGAAATGGAGAATAGATATAAACTTATGACTAAAGATGGTGTTAGAAATATTGATGGTTATAACAGCAAACATTCACTGGCGATGCCTTACATTGTAGTAGTAGTTGATGAAATGTCAGATTTAATGCTTGTGGCAGGAAAAGAAATTGAAAATTATATACAAAAATTGTCACAGATGGCAAGAGCAGCTGGGATTCATATTATTATGGCAACCCAAAGACCAAGTGTTGATGTCATTACAGGAACTATCAAAGCTAACTTTCCCACTAGAATATCCTTTCAGGTAACTTCTAAAATAGATAGTAGAACTATTTTGGGAGAACAAGGTGCAGAGCAACTATTAGGCAAAGGTGATATGCTCTTCATGTCCTCAGCTAATCGAATAATTAGAATCCATGCCCCTTTTGTTTCTGATAATGAAATAGAAAAAGTTAATAACTACCTAAGAGGACAAGCAGAACCCGATTATATAAATGAAATTTTAAATTTTGTTGATGAAAAAGAAATTGGTGGCAGTTCATCAGACTCAGGAGATAAAGATGAATTATACCCAGCAGCACTTAATATCATCAGGTCTGAAGGTAAGGCTTCAACCTCTTTTTTACAAAGAAAATTGCAAATTGGATATAATAGAGCTGCTAGAATTGTTGATATGATGGAGGCTGATGGAGTTGTCAGTAAAGCCAACCATGTTGGCAAAAGAGACGTTCTTTAATGCTCAGGTTTTTATTAATTCTATTTATATTAAATTTTTATAATCCTGCTTTTTCTTCAGCTAAAGAAAAAATTATTTCACAAATGAAGCTTACTAATATTTTAAGTTTTAATTTTATACAAACAATTAATGAAAAAAAAGAAAATGGATCTTGTATAATAAAATATCCTAAAAAAATTTTTTGTAAATATGTTAGCCCAACTAAAAAAATTCTTGTCTCTAATGGTAAATCATTAGTAATAAAAATTAAAAACAGTGGCAACTACTATATTTATCCACTCAAAAAGACACCTTTGGAATTACTACTAGATAAAAAGTTCCTAATATCTAAAATAGTTACTTTAGATGCAATAAATATCGATGATCAACTATTAAGTTTTAAAATTTTTGAAAACAACAATGAAATTAATATTTTTTTTGATAAAAGAAACTTTAATTTAGTCGGTTGGCAAACTGAAGATATTTATCAAAATTTAAGTATTACTTATATCTCATCTATAAAAATTAATGAAAATATAGATGATAAAATCTTTATATTACCAGTGGATGATTAGTTAATTATCTAATCAAAGTTTCTGATCTAAAAATTTTCATACCTCTTGATAGGTAGTTTCCTAAAGCATTCTTATGATCGAGTGAGCATGTATGAACCCAAACCCTTAAAGATTTCATTCTAAATGATTGTTTGATTGCTTCACTTAATAAGTAACCACCTAGTTTTTTTCCAAAATATTCACTCAAAATACCCAAGTAAGCAATTTCAGCTTCTTGGTTATTTTCGTTTAATAAAAGTTCAAAATAACCCACTATTTCATCTCGATCTTTGAGAATATAAGTAAAAAGTTTTTCATTTGACACGTAGTCTATCCAGTTTAAATCTGTCCAAATAAGTCTATCAACCCATTGACAATTTTTTCCTATTTTTTTATAAAAAAATTTATTTAATTGAAAATCTTTAGGATCAACAATCTTTACAGTATAACTCTTTGATGGCTTCTCCACTTCTTTAAAATCAACTTGGTTTTTTATTTCTAAGTAATTTCTAAAAACTTTTTCTGTCACTCGACCATTTTTCCTATTTTTTCCCCACCAAATAAATGAAAGTGTAAATGTGGAACTTCTTGGCCTCCATGTTCATTTATATTAGTAAGCGCGCGATAACCCTTATTTATATTAGCTGAAATTCCTAATATTTCAGAAACTTCAGTAAGAGCTTTACTTAGAGCAACTATTTCTTTATCTGAGGCTCTATTATTAAAGTCATCTAAGTTAATATAATCACCTTTTGGTATCACTAATGCATGAATTTTTTTTTGAGGATTGATGTCGTGGAAAGAAAGAACATGATCATTTTCAAATATCTTTTTACAGGGTATTTCTTTTCTTAAAATTTTTGCAAAAATATTATTTTTATTATAGCTCATTATCTATTATTTTTTTCTTCTATGCCTGACTGTTTTTGTCTATTTTCTAATTCTTTTAAAACATCTTCAAACCTAACATCTGCTGCTTCAAGTGTAACTAATAAATGATAAATTGTGTCTGCCGCTTCGTGTACTATGTTAGATTTATCATTTAATGCCTCTTTAAGCTCACCAAATTCTTCTTCCATTTTATCTATACACTTAGACAGCCCACCAGCTAATAATGAGGAAGTATAAGATTTATCTTCATCTTTGTTTTTTCTGTCTCTAATTATTTTTACTAGATCTATTAAATTTTCTGACATATCTAAATTCTAACAGGAATTCCTTTTGAGTCCAAATATTGCTTGGCTTCTTGTATTGAGTGTGTTCCATAATGAAAAATTGAAGCTGCTAAAACTGCACTAGCATTTCCCAATTTTATACCATCTACTAAGTGATCCAATTTACCGACTCCACCTGAGGCAATCACAGGTATATTAACTGTCGAAGATATCTTAAACATTAAATCATTATCATAACCAATTTGAGTACCGTCTCTATCCATGGATGTAACTAGTAATTCCCCTGCTCCACTATTTTCCATTTTTTTTGCAAATTCTATTACATCGAGGCTCGTGTTGTTTCTTCCACCATGAGTAAAAACCTCCCATTTATTACCTTTTTTTTTAGCGTCTATTGCAACAACAATGCACTGTGAGCCAAATTTTTTTGAACTTTCAACTATCATTTCAGGATTTTGAACTGCAGCAGTATTGATTGAAACTTTATCTGCTCCACAATTTAGTAATTTATTAATATCATCAACTCCTCTAACTCCTCCTCCAACTGTTAATGGTACAAAGCATTGCGTAGATGTTCTTTCAACCACATCATAAATTGTATCTCTATTTTCGTTTGAAGCAGTAATGTCTAAAAAACAAATTTCATCAGCACCACCATCGCTATAAATTTTAGCTTGCTCAACTGGATCACCAGCATCTTTTAAATCCACAAAATTAATTCCTTTAACAACTCTCCCATTTTTAACATCAAGACATGGAATAATTCTATTTTTAAGCATCTATTTCTCTCAGTAGCTCTTCTAACTTAATGTCTCCATCATATATAGCCTTACCAACTATAATTCCTTCAATATTGTTATTTAAACTCTTTGCTTTTTTTATGTCATCAATTGAAGAAACCCCCCCGGAAATAATCACTGGACACTTTGAAATATCTGCAATTTTTGATGTTTCTTCAAAGTTTGGGCTTTGTTTGGTTCCATCTCTGTTTATGTCAGTATAAATTAATCTACTAGCACCATAATCATTTATTTCTTTTAAAAAATCTAAAGTCAATTGATTAGTGTTTTCCTTCCATCCTGAAACTGACAAGTATCCATCTTTAGCATCCAAACCTAATGCAATTTTATTTGGAAATTTTTGACATGCTTCTTTTAAAAACTTTTTATCTTTTACGGCTGCACTTCCTAAAATAACCTTCTCAACTCCTGCATCTGTATATTTTTGAATACTATTAAGGGTTCTAATGCCTCCACCCACTTCAATTTTTAAATCAAATTTATTGACTATTTCTTTAATGATATTCAAATTAACTGTCCTCTCCAGTTAGGCACCATCTAAATCAACAATGTGTAAATTTTTAAAACCATGGTCTTTATACTTACCAGCTTGATCAACTGGTGATATTTCATATTCAGTTTTATTGTTAAAGTCTCCTTTAACTAATCTCACACATTTTTTATCCTTAATATCTATTGCAGGAAATATTTTCATATTTGATATTGTTTATAAATTTATAAAATTATTAATTATTTGAAGTCCCAACTTATCACTTTTTTCAGGATGAAATTGAGTTCCAAAAATATTTTCTTTTTCAACAGAACAAACAATGTTTGATGAATAATCTGTTGTTGCTGAAATTACATTTTTATCATCTGGAACAAATTCATAGCTGTGCACGAAATACATATGTGATTTATTTTCTATACCCTTAAAAATCTTACTTTCTTTAATAATACTGATTTCATTCCAGCCAATGTGTGGAAGCTTGAATCTATTATTTTGATTATCAATTTTTGATACTTTTCCTGAAATCCAACCAAGACCTTTTGTTTCAATTTCCTCATAACCAATATCTGCAAACATCTGCAAACCAACACAAATTCCAAGAAGGGGTTTTTTGTTAGTAAGTGCAAACTCATTGAGTGTCTCTACTAGGCCATCTACGTTATTCAGTGCATCGACACAGCTCTTAAACGATCCTTGCCCTGGTAAAACCACCTTATCACTTGATTTAATCTTATTTAAATCTGAAGTTACTTCGATATTAACTTTGTCTTTAGCAACTTCCTTAAATGAATTTATTACAGAACTGATATTTCCTGAATTATAGTCAACAATCGTGACATTCATCAAATTTATAATGAGCCTTTAGTTGATGGAATACTCTTTTTATTTCTAGGGTCTATTTCTAAGGCTGTTCTTAGTGACCTTGCTAAACCTTTAAAACAAGATTCAATTATATGATGACTATTATCTCCATAAATATTTTCCATATGAAGCGTTATTCCTGCTGACTGAGAGAATGCTTGAAACCATTCTTTAAAAAGCTCAGTGTCCATCTCTCCAAGTCTTTCTACTTTTAATTTAACTTTCCATATTAAATATGGTCTATTTGAAACATCAATTGCAACCCTTGTTAATGTTTCATCCATTGGTATCATTGCGTGAGCATACCTTCTAATTCCTACATAATTTTTTAGTGCTTTCTTTAAAGCTTCACCTATAGCTATACCGGTATCTTCTGTTGTGTGATGAAGATCTATATGAGTATCTCCCTTAGCTTTTAAATTTATATCTATTAATGAATGTTTTGAAAGTTGTTCAAGCATATGATTTAAAAAACCTATACCAGTATCAATTTTGTATTTGCCTTTGCCATCTATGTTTAGATCAACACTAATGCTGGTTTCTTTAGTTTTCCGAGAAATTTTTCCTTTTCTGCTCATAATCATAATTACATATACAGAGGTTATCCATCTATATCAATATTAGTAATCCACCACTTGAAGAATAAAAATTAATATCCATTTATAATTAATGACTACAATAGTACTTATTAGAAAAAATAGCGAAGTAGTGGTAGCTGGAGATGGCCAAGTTAGCATGGGTAATACTGTTATCAAAAGCACTGCTGCAAAAGTTCGAAAAATTGAAAAAAGAAACGTGATAGCAGGATTTGCTGGGTCTACTGCTGATGCTTTAACTTTATTTGAGAGACTTGAAGCCAAACTCGAAAAGCATGCAGGTAATCTTCCTAGGGCCGCTGTTGAGCTAGCTAAAGATTGGCGTACAGACAAATATTTAAGAAGACTAGAAGCTTTAATGGCTGTTGGTGATAAGGAAAATAGTTTTATAATTTCTGGTACTGGTGATGTACTGGAGCCAGAAGGTAATGCTATAGGAATAGGTTCTGGTGGAAATTATGCTTTAGCTGCTGCTAAAGTTTTATTGGATACAGAACTAAGTGCTGAGGAAGTAGCAAGAAAAGCCATCAAAGTTGCCTCGGAAATTTGTGTATTTACTAATGATAATATTAAAATTGAAAAAATCTAATGAAAGATTCGAACGTTACGCCCTTTCCGAAAGAAAAAAATAAAAACAAGGATAGTTCTCTAGTCAGCTCTTTGTCTCCTAGAGAAATAGTTTCTGAACTGGATAGATATGTAGTTGGGCAAAATAAAGCTAAAAAAGCAGTTGCCATTGCTTTAAGAAACAGATGGAGAAGACAGGCTTTAAAAGGTGAAATGAGAAATGAAGTTTTACCAAAAAATATTTTAATGATTGGTCCAACGGGTGTTGGTAAAACTGAGATTTCTAGAAGACTATCAAAGTTAGCAGAGGCTCCTTTTGTAAAAGTAGAAGCAACAAAATTCACAGAAGTTGGTTATGTTGGGCGAGATGTTGAACAGATCATAAGAGACCTACTAGAAATTGCTATTGCTTTAGAAAAGATAAAGAAAAGAAAAGAAGTTAATGCCAAAGCACAAAAATTAGCTGAGGAAAAGGTCTTAGATGCAGTGGTTGGAAATAAAGCAAGTCTTGCTACAAGAGAAAGTTTTAGAAAAAGATTAAGAGACGGTGATTTGGATAATAATGAAATTGAAATAGTAATTAATGATAGCACATCCCAAGCTTCATTTGAAATTCCTGGTATGCCAGGAGCAAACATTGGTATGATAAATATTGGGGAAATGATTGGAAAATCTGTGGGTAATAAGCAAAAGAAGAAAAAAATGTCGGTTAAAGAATCTCATGAAATTTTAATCAACGATGAAGCTGACAAATTAATAGAAGAAGATATGATTATAAAATCAGCCATAGATTCTACTGAAAATAATGGGATCGTATTCTTGGATGAAATAGATAAAATTTCTGGAAGAACTGATAGGGCTGGTGGAGATGTTTCTAGAGAAGGTGTTCAAAGAGACTTGCTTCCTTTAATTGAAGGAACTACTGTGAGTACAAAATATGGTCCAATTAAAACTGATCATATTTTATTTATTGCATCAGGAGCATTTCAACTTGCAAAACCCTCCGATCTCCTTCCAGAATTACAAGGAAGACTTCCTATAAGAGTTGAGCTTGAAGCTTTAACTAGTGATGATTTTAAAAGAATCCTTAAAGAGCCAGACTATAGTTTAATTAAACAATATGTTGCTCTTTTAAAAACAGAAAATGTAGAACTAGAATTTTCAGAAGATGGGATTGATGCCATTGCCAATATGGCTTCAGAGGTTAATGCTACTGTAGAAAATATTGGTGCAAGAAGACTACATACTATTATTGAAAGAATTTTGGATGATATTAGTTTTACAGCCACTGATAGAGCTGGAGAAAAGATTGTAATTAATTCGGACTATGTTAAACAGAATTTAGATGAGCTTGTTAAGGACACAGACTTGTCAAAATTTATTCTTTAACAATTACTTTATTTTAAATTTATTTTTAAGAAAAATATAAAAAGCACCACTTCCACCATCCTCAATCTTAGCATCTATAATCTCTATTATCATTTTTGTTAACACTGTATTGGTTTCAATAAACTCAGGTACAGAATACTTTAATATACTTAAATCTTTTGAAAGGTATGGATTTTTAACACTTTTTGACCTCAGACCCTTGCCAGTAATTACAATAATTTTAGTGACACTTTCATTAAAACAATTTTCAATGAACTGTTCTATGGTTCTGTTTGCTTCTTCAATTGTATAGCCATGAAGGTCTATTTTCTTAATTTTTTCATGACGAATATTTTTTTTAATTACAAAATCTTTATTAGGTATTTTTTCCTTATCTTTTAAGAATTTTTCCCAATCTAGTTTATCTTTATCTGTAATTTTCTTAATCAATTATGTTATTGTATCAATTAATAGCCAATTAGGATTGGATGACTTTACGTACTTTGAAAAAACCCACGTATCATAAACAGTTTTTATTTTTTCAGCATCACCAGAAATTATTTTTTTATCTTTATCTTTTATACAAGTTATGATTTCACTAACGAAGTCTACTATCACTTCTAGGCTATCTTCTACTTTTTTAGAGGATTTAATTTTTGCAGATTTAATTCCAATAAATGTTATTTCTGCAAAATTACCTTTGTTTTCTCTATCTAGGAGTGCTTCTTTAAACTGATCGTAAACTTTTTTTCCTAACAATGGTTTGCTAGCTATCAGCTTATTATCACTATCACTAAAATCTATAATAATTGTTTCATATGCAATTTTTGCACCCTTTAAAAAAATCTTTTGATCTTCTTCATTAAATTTGTCTTTTTCAGGTTTTAGGCTTGTGCTGATTTCTTGAAATTTTTTTTCGATTTCATTTGGAATTTTTCCCTCAAATCCAGTTTTTTTACCAAGTATTCCTCTAAGGCGAAGAAAGATGAAGCCAGCAATCATTGCTAAAAGAATAATATCAATATATTGAAAACTATAATTCATATTTTAATAATATTTAGTATGTTGATTAATTACAACTAGCAATTTAGAATAAGGACAAATGAACACATTATTCTTACTGATCATTGGAATTCCTATAATTGAGATTTATTTATTCATTAAAATTGGATCTCAAATTGGTGCTTTAAATACTATATTGCTTATTTTCATTACTGCCTTTTTTGGAATTGTTTATGCCCGATATGAAGGTTTTAATACCTTAAAGTCTGGTATGTCACAAATTGTTAAAAATGAACTTCCGGTCTATGAAATTATATCAGGTGCAGCTTTAACATTTGCTGCGTTACTTTTAATTTTACCTGGTTTTGCTACTGATTTATTGGGTTTATTGATTATCTTCCCACTTACAAGAAAATTGATTTTAAAAAAAGTATCAAATAAACAAAGTTCTAGGAAAACTAAACAAGATTTTATTAATGGTGAATATGAAGATATAGAAGATGAAAATGACAGAAAATTTTGAAATAATTAGTAGCTTTATAAAAGACATGTCAAGTGAAACGCCTGATGTAAAAACTTTTTTATTCGTGAGAGAGGCAATTTCTGGTTACCAGCTAAATATTGATATCAACTCTAAAGCAGTAAAAAATGGAATTATAGAAGTTGATATTATATTAAAATTTACGGACAAACCTGAGGCTATAAAGAAGTCTTATTTTGAAATAATTTATACATCTGTTGTAAAGGTTAATGAAAAAGTCTCAAATAAAGAAGAGATGGAAAAAATTATTTTGTGTGATGTCCCAAATAAAATCTATCCAGCCCTAGAAAAAATATTTATGAATCTACTAACAGATTCTGGTTTTCCGGGGATTAAATTTGAAAAGAAAGTTGACTTTACTGAGTTATATAAAAAAAAATCAAATTAAAAGAAATTTTTTTTTAAACTACTTTTTAAATAATCTTTGTGCAACTTAAGTTCTTCTTCTGTCGGCGTGATAATTTTTTTGTAATATTGATTAGAATTAACTTGGCTTATTATTGTTTTTTCACCATCAGAGCTTTGAAAATTTAAAGTGGGTTCTTTTTGATCCAACAAATTAATATAAACTTTTGATAATAAATCGCAATCTACTAGCGCTGTATGTTTTGTTCTATTGGAGTTGTCTATCTTATATCTCTTACAAAGAGCGTCTAGACTTACAGGGGAGCCAGGAAACTTATCTCTAGCAAGTGATAATGTGTCGACGGTATCTTCACTATTAATTTTCTTTTTTCCCAGCAGGACTAGTTCATTATTTAGATGTGACAAATCAAACTCAGCATTATGGATAACTAATTTTTTGTTTTCAATAAAATTTAGAAAATCGTCTACCACGTCAGAAAACTTTTTTTGTTTGGATAAAAATTCATCCGTATATCCATGAACTTTTAAAGCTTTCTCAGAAACTTTTCTTTCTGGGTTTAGATAACAATGAAACCTATTTTTGGTTGGCACAAGATCCTCAAGTTCAATACAACCTATTTCAACAATCCTGTGACCATCTTTGACAAACAATCCTGTTGTTTCTGTATCTAATATAACTTCCTTCATTTTATAAAATATATTTCAAAATTTTCTTTACACTTTTATTAGCAGATTCATTGGTAAAATTATTCTTAATAATAAATTGTGATCTTTTCTTTTTGTAACTAGGGGGTAGTTGTAATTTTTTGAACTTATTTAGTAAATCTAAATCAAAATTTTTTCTTTTCCTTAGTCTTTTTAAGACTTCTAATTTTTTTGATTGAATAAAAATTATAACATCTCCGTTTTGATTTAATTTGTTTTCTAATAACAGGGGTATATCTAAAATAACGACTTTTTCTTTTTTATTATTTTTTAAGAAAATATTGATTCTTTTTCTAATCTCTGGATGAATAATGTTTGTGATTTTTTTTAGATTTATTTCTTTGTCAATTATTGCTTTTATAATTTCTTTTTTTTGTATTGGAAGTGATGAAAAATATTTTGGTAATTCTTTTTTTAAATTTTTAAAACATGTTTTGTTTTTTTTATAAATTTTTGCAACCTCAAGATCAGCATTAAAAATTGGATAATTAAAAAGTTTTGCCATATAACTTTTTCCAGATCCTATGTCACCTACAAGGGCTATTCTTATCATGCATCCAATAAATTAATTGTTTCATCATCTACTACTGGTAGAATATTGTGCCAAATGAAAAAAGCTTTTTGAGCTTGGTAAATAAACATCATTTTACCATTTTCAACATGTGCACCAAACTTTTTTGCTCTTCTTAAAAAAAATGTTTCTTTGGGATTATAAATTACATCATAAAAAAATTTATTCTGGCTAATATTTTCATATTTAATTTTTATTTCATCCTTTTCTTTTAATCCAACACTTGTTGCATTTATAATTATGTCAAAGTTTGTAATTTTTCCCCACTCTATTATTTTTATTTCTGGAAAAAGTTTTTTTATTTCTAAAGCTTTTAGTTCTGTACGGTTGCTCAGATAAATTTTTGATATTTGCATTTTTTTTAAAGCAATAATAATTGATGGTACTACACCACCAGCCCCAAGAATTAATGCTATCTTATTTTTAATGATCTGGTTTGTTGTTTCTATACCAGTCTTAAAACCTGCCACATCCGTATTATCACCAATAATTTTATCTTTGTCTTTATAAATTGTATTTACCGATTGAGAATTTTTGGCTTCATCACTCAATATATCTAAAAATGGAATAACTGTTTTTTTAAATGGAATGGTTATATTTAATCCATGGATTTTTTCTTCTCTAAGATCTAAAATTGTTTTTTCTATTTCATCTTTTATCAAAAGCTTTTTATCATATGATGCTTTTAAATTATTTTTTTTTATCCAGTAATTATGCAGTTTTGGTGACAGGGAGTGCTCTATTGGATTTCCTACAACTAAAAATTTTTTGATCATGTTAGTCTGTTTAGGTATTCTTTTATTTTTTTGATTGGAAGACCCATAATAGTGTCCTCATCTCCTTGAATTTTAGAAAACAAACTTCTTCCCTCTCCTTCGATTTGATAAACATTATAGGCATAAAGAGCTTTATCTGAAATTTTTACTAAATAGTTCTCGAGTTCTAAATTAGTCTTATTTTTCATCGTTAGTGAGGCTTTATCTGTGTAATTCCATATCATTGATCCACCTCTCGATATACAAACAGAGCTTACCAGCTGGTGGGTTTTTCCGTTTAGTCTTTTAAGTATTTTAAGAGCTTCAATTCTATCACTTGGTTTAGAAATTATTTCTCCCTCTAAATCTATTACGCTATCTGCTCCCAAAACTATTTCATTAATAAATTTTTGGCTAATTTTATTTGCTTTTAATTCGGCTAAATTTTTTGAAATAATTAATGGTGTTACTTCTTCTTTTCGCAAAGCCTCTTTGACACTTTCTTCGTCTACATTAGATGGCTCAACCTTGCATTTAATTTTATTTTTTTCTAACAGTTTTTTTCTAACCTCACTTTTTGAAGCAAGGATTATTTCATTAATCATTATTTTTATATATTTCGTGTATTTTAACTATTGATGCTGCTGTTTCTTCAACTGATTTTCGAGTAACGTCAATCGTTGGCCACTTGTATTTTGTAAATGTTTTTTTTGCCCACTCAACCTCTTCTTTTATTTTCTGTATGTCAGTGTAGCTAGTGTTTTCTCTTTCTTTAATAGTCATCATTCTATTTTTCCGTATATCCACTAATCTTTCCGCTTCTGTTGTGAGTCCAATAACACATGTCATTTTTGGATTCTTTTTTAAACTTTCCGGTATAGAACTTTCATTAACCAATGGAATGTTTGATGTTTTAAAGCCTTTGTTTGCTAGGTAAATTGAAGTTGGGGTTTTGCTGGTCCTACTAACACCCAATAATATTAAATCTGATTTATATAATTCTTCAACCAAATTTCCATCGTCGTGATTCATTGTAAATTGAATAGCTTCAATTCTTTCATAATATTCTTCATTGAGGGCATGCTGTCCGCTTGGGACGTGAGAGGCTTGTTGGTTTAATAGTTTTGAAAAACTAAGTATTAAGTTTCCCAAAACACCAAAACAAGGAATTTTTTTTTCATCACTCTTGTTTGCCAAAAATTTTGCAAGTCCACTATCAACAATAGTATATAAAATTATTGAATTTTTATTTTTTTTTGCTTTTTCAATAATTTTAATAACTTGATTTTCCGTTCTAGTAAAAAAATAAGACCTAACATTATATTCAATATTCTTAAATTGTGCTTTTATGGCTAAAAAAACTCTATCTAAAGTTTCTCCTGTTGAGTCTGATATTAAATATATTTGATATGTATTACTCATGAATAAAATGTTAATAATTACGTATTATTTTTACCATTATTTAAAATTGTGGTGCCTTTTATTTTTCACTGTAAAACCCTTTTTTTATAAACATTAATAAACATCTGAACTATTAATATACATTTTATCTAACAATTTTAAAGAAAGACCCAATTTAAAGAATACTGGTCAATTTTGTGAATTATTAATTGTTGATAAATCGTGTATAAAATATGTAAAACAATTAATTACCGTTATTCACATACTATATAACTAATACTATAATTAAATATTTACTTATTATTATGACACCCATTCATGAAACTATAATAAATAAAAAAACAACTAATTGTCCAATATGGTTAATGAGACAGGCAGGAAGATACCTTCCGGAGTTTAGAGAAATTAGAAAAGCAAACCCTGATTTTATTAATTTATGTTTAAATGAAAGTTTATCATCAAAGATTACTCTACAACCTTTAAAAAGATTTGAATTAGATGCTGCAATAATTTTTTCAGATATTTTAATGTTACCGTATGGGTTAAATCAAAAAGTAGAATTTAAAAAAGACTTTGGCCCACAACTTGGTCTATTAAATTTAGATGACATATCTAAAATTGATGAAATTGATTTTCTAGAAAAAGTATATCCAGTCTATAAATCAATTAAAAAAGTTAGTGAAAATAATTTAACTAAAAATAAAAATATTATAGGATTTGTAGGAGCGCCGTGGACGTTATTAGTTTATATGATTAATAAACACTCACCAAAAAAAAAGTTAATAAAAAATTTTTTTGATGATGAGTTTTTAATAAATAGGATTTTAATAATTTTAGAAAAATTTTTGAAATTACATATTAACCAACAAATAAAAAATGGTGCAACCGTTATTCAAATTTTTGATAGTTGGGCTGGTTTACTGGAGGAAAAAGATTTACCAAACTACGTTTATATTCCAACCCTAAATTTAGTTGACTATGTAAAATCATTAAACATACCAGTAATCTGCTTTCCAAGAGGAGTGAAAAACTATAAAAATTATTGTGATATTGTTAAACCTGATGCTGTTAATATTGATTATGATGTAAACCCAACATTTATATGTAAAGAAATTAATATACCCGTTCAAGGAGGACTTGATCCAAAGGTATTATTGACTGATAAAGAAAATTTAAAAAAAGAAGCAAAAAAATATCTAGATATATTTAAAGATCATCCATATGTCTTTAATTTGGGTCACGGTGTATTACCTGAAACAGATCCTAACATGGTGGATTATTTAGTTAAAATGGTAAAGGATTATTAAATGAAAAAAGCAGTTATTTTATTTAATCTTGGGGGTCCTGACAAATTAGAAAATGTTGAACCCTTTTTATTTAATTTATTTAATGATCCAGCAATTTTAAATCTACCGACCCTTTTAAGATATCCACTAGCAAAGTTAATCTCTAATAGAAGAGCGCCTGTTGCTAAAAAAATTTATTCAGAGCTTGGTGGCTCATCACCCATTTTAAAATTAACCAAAGAACAATCCGATGCTCTAGAAATAAAACTAAATCAAACACAAGGGGAAGATGAATACAAGTGCTTCATCATAATGAGATGTTGGAATCCAAGAGCCAAAGACGTGATTAAAGACGTTCAATTATACAGCCCAGACGAAGTTGTCCTAATGCCCTTATACCCCCAATACTCTGCAGCAACATCAGGGTCTTCAATTAAAGAATGGAAAGATGTTTGTAAAAAAAACAACTACCACATTAAAACAAGTACAATATGCTGTTACCCAACAGACCAGAATTTTATTAACGCTCATACAAAAGAGATAACAAAAAAAATTAAATATCTTAAAAACTTTAAATTAATATTTTCTGCGCACGGCTTGCCAGAAAAAAATATTAAAAAGGGAGACCCCTATCAGTGGCAAGTGGAACAATCGGTCAAAAAAATAGTTGAGAGCTTGAATGATGAGAACCTTGATTGGATATTGAGTTATCAAAGTCGAGTTGGTCCACTAAAATGGATAGGACCATCAACAGAAACCACAATCATTGAAAATTCCAAGATTGGTAAGCACATCGTTTTAGTCCCTATCGCGTTTGTTTCTGAACACTCAGAAACCCTTGTTGAGCTTGATATAGAATACAAAGAAATAGCAGACGCTAATGGATGTAAAAATTATACAAGAGTTCCAGCACTTGGAATTAATGAGGATTTTATTAAAGCAATGTCAGAATTAATAATTAAAAAAAATGAATATAAAATTAATGAGAATCTTTATCCACCAAAGATACAGTGTCCATCTAATTTTAAAAAATGTCCCTGTTTAAATTATGAATAGTTATTTATTATTTAAGAGCCTACATTTAATAGCAGTAATTTCCTGGATGGCAGGACTTTTATATTTACCTAGGATTTTCGTTTACCATGTCGAAAATTTAAAAGATAAAAACATTTCTTTAATATTTAAGACAATGGAAAGAAAACTATATTTTTATATTATGATGCCTGCCATGATTTTAGCCTGGGTTTTTGGTTTGATTTTAATTTCTAGTTTGGGCTTTGAAATTTTTTCTACACTCTGGATCAAATTAAAATTATTGTCAGTTATTCTATTAACTTTATACCATTTTTACTTAGCAAAACTTCTTGGCGATTTTAAATTGGACCAGAACATCAAATCATCTAAATTTTTTAGGATAATTAATGAAGTACCAACAATATTGCTTATTTTGATTGTTTTTATCGTTGTTTTTAAACCTATCTAGGCTTGTAATAATTAAAAGAGTATATATATTTGATCTGTCTTACAAACCTCATACAAATTCCTAAAAAATGAATATTCAAGAACTTAAATTAAAAACGTCTGAGCAGTTAATTTCACAAGCAGAAAAACTTGGTATTGAAAATGCTAGCACATTAAGAAAGCAAGAAATCTTATTCGCTATACTGAAAAAGGTTGCAGAAAAAGAAGAAATTACAGGAGTGGGAGTTTTACAATTATTACAAGACGGATTTGGTTTTTTAAGAGCAATGGAATCAAACTATTTGCCCGGACCTGATGATATATATGTTAGCCCAAGCCAGATAAGAAAATTTGGTTTAAGAACTGGAGATACTGTTGAGGGACCAGTGAGAGCTCCGAAAGAAGGAGAAAGATATTTTGCTTTATTACAGGTGGGTAAAATAAATTTCGAGGAGCCTGAAAAAGCCCGCCATAAAATTGCGTTTGATAACTTAACTCCATTATATCCAGACCAACAAATGGTGATGGAGGTTGAGACAACTACAATAGAAAAAAAACCAGATTTAACTCCAAGGCTAATAGATCTTGTAAGCCCAATCGGAAAAGGTCAAAGATCAATAATTATCTCACCCCCCAAAGCAGGTAAGACAATGATTTTACAAAGTATTGCAAATTCAATTGCTAAAAATTATCCAGAAAGTTATTTGATGGTTTTGTTGATTGATGAAAGACCAGAAGAAGTGACAGACATGCAAAGAACTGTTAAGGGAGAAGTTATTAGTTCTACATTTGATGAACCTGCCACAAGGCATGTAGCGGTTGCTGAAATGGTAATAGAGAAAGCAAAAAGATTAACAGAACATAAAAAAGATGTGGTAATTTTATTAGACTCAATAACAAGGTTGGGTAGAGCTTATAATGCTGTAATCCCAAGTTCTGGAAAAGTTTTAACAGGTGGGGTTGACGCAAACGCTCTACAAAGGCCAAAAAGATTTTTTGGTGCAGCCAGAAATATTGAGGAAGGTGGATCGTTAACAATTATTTCAACTGCACTGATTGATACAGGATCGAGAATGGATGAGGTTATTTTTGAAGAATTCAAAGGGACCGGGAATAGTGAAACAGTTCTTGATAGAAAAATTGCAGACAAAAGAATTTACCCAGCGATCGATATAACTAAATCTGGAACCAGAAGAGAAGAACTTTTATTCGATAAGGATGACCTTTCAAAAATGAATGTATTAAGAAGAATTATCAGTCCTATGGGTACCATGGACGCCATTGAGTTTATTAATTCAAAACTCAAAGAAACAAAAAGTAATGCAGATTTCTTTAGCTCAATGAATAAGCCAGCTTAACACAATTACTATCTACTCATTTTAAGTTTTACAGACGTATAAAATTGAAGATATAATATTGACATGACAATTTATGCTCTTTCTACTGGTCCTGGAATATCAGGTGTGGCCATTATTAGAGCCTCAGGATCTGAAGTTAAAAAGATAGTTAAACTACTAACTAAAAGACCCCTTCCAAAACCAAGAGTTGCTACACTAAGAAAAATCAAAAAAATCAACACTTCTGAGCTTATTGATGAAGGTATAATTTTATGGTTTCCCGGCCCTGAGAGCTACACTGGTGAAGATATGGCCGAATTTCATATCCATGGCAGCAAAGCAGTAATTGATGCTCTACACGTTTCTATTTCAACAATAGAGAATTGTCGTTTAGCTGAGCCTGGTGAATTTACAAAGTTAGCGTTTCAAAATGGAAAAATAAATTTACTCAAAGCAGAAAGTATTGCTGATTTAATTTCAGCAGAAACTGAAATCCAAAGACAACAGGCAATAAAAATAATGAATGGTAAATCTGCTGATAAATTCAATGAGTTAAGAAAAAAACTTTTAAAAATCTTATCACACGTTGAAGCAAAAATAGATTTTCCAGACGAAGACTTGCCTGAAGACATTTTAAAAAATATAAAAAAAATTTCTAATAAAGCAATCTTAGATATAAAAAAAATTTTAAATGATCAAAGAGTTGGTGAAAGAATTAGAGAAGGTTTTAAAATCGCAATCATAGGACCAACTAATGCTGGGAAATCTAGTTTGTTAAATCATTTATCAAATCGTGATGTTGCAATTGTTTCTGAAATAGCCGGAACTACTAGAGATGTAATAGAAACACATTTAAATATTGATGGTTTTCCAGTTGTAGTTTCTGATACCGCTGGAATTAGAGAGTCTAAAAATGAAATAGAAAGAAAAGGCATTAAATTGGCTCTCAAAAGGGCAGAAGATGCAGATTTAAAACTTATCGTAATAGATGCAAAAAACGTTGAATTTAAAGGAGTTTTGAAGGATTTAATGGATGAAAATGCAATTCTTGTTATCAATAAATCAGATCTTTTAAATGAAGATTTAAATTCCGAAATTAAAAATCTTAATCACATTTTGATTTCAGTAAAAGATAATCTCAACATTGATCGTTTAATTTTAATAATAAAAAATAAATTAAAAAATAAATTTATTACTAGTAACGATATTTTAATTACCCGTGAAAGACACAGAAAACATCTTGAACAAAGTTTAGTTTATTTAAAAAATTTTGAAGAAAAAAACCATGCAGAAGATTTTGATAAAGCAGCTGAAGACCTTCGTTTAGCTACAAGACATCTTGGAATGATAGTTGGGAAAGTTGATGTTGAAGAAATTTTAGGAAGTATTTTTAATGATTTTTGCATAGGAAAATAAATAATCTTATTTCTATTGACTGTTTTTGCTTAAATAAGTCAATACTATCAATAAATTTTATTTTTATGTAAAACCTCTTTTTACCTGAGATTTTAGCCTATTTTGGACACTTATTGTTGATGAATAACACTTATTTATCATATTTTTCTCATTTCTTTTGTAATTTTTTTATAAATTAACATCAAATACAAATTTATAAATTCTCACTCATACCTTGTAATAATTTTGATCAGTTATAAATTTAAGTTATGAAAAATGATTTATCATTTGAGGTAGTTGTTGTTGGGGGAGGTCATGCAGGTTGTGAAGCTGCAGCAGCTTCCGCACGTCTTGGAGTTAACACTGCTTTGTTCACCCATAAAATTGAAACCATAGGTGAGATGTCTTGCAACCCTGCAATAGGAGGTCTTGGTAAGGGTCACCTTGTTAGAGAAATAGATGCTCTAGACGGTCTGATGGGAGAGATCGCAGACAAGTCAGGTATTCAATTTAGATTGTTAAATAGAAGTAGGGGGCCTGCTGTTCAAGGACCCCGAACACAATCAGACAGAGCATTATATCGCAAATATATGCAAGAAAAACTTCTAAACTACTGTAATTTAAGCATTTTTGCTGATCCAATAATAAAATTTATTTTTAATAAAAACATTATAAGTGGTTTCGAAACAAAGTTAGGTAAAAAAATATTATGTGGCAAGTTGATCCTAACAACTGGCACTTTTTTAAATGGTCTAATTCATATTGGTGATGAGAGAACACCAGCGGGCAGGTTTGATGAAAAGCCTTCAACGGGTTTAAGTGAACAACTTGAAAAATATGACTTTAAGGTAGGAAGGCTTAAGACAGGAACACCACCAAGGTTGGATGCAAGAACAATTAAGTATGACAATTTAGAAGAACAGTTTGCTGATGACGATCCCTACTTTTTTTCTTTTCTTACCAAAAAATCTTTTAACAAACAAGTTTCATGTCGAATGACCTATACGAATGAAAAGGTTCATAAAATAATTCAAAAAAATTTAAATAGAAGTGCCATGTACTCTGGTAGCATCCAAGGGGTTGGTCCAAGATATTGTCCTTCGATAGAGGATAAGATAGTAAAGTTTGCGGATAAGGACCGGCATCAAATATATTTAGAGCCAGAAGGGTTAAATGACCATACCATATACCCAAATGGTATATCAACCTCACTGCCAGAGGAAGTACAACTAGAAATATGTAATAATATCAATGGTTTAGAAAATGTTAAGATAATTAGACCAGGATATGCTATAGAATATGACTATATAGATCCCAGAGAGCTATTTTTAACTCTTGAAACAAAAAAAATACAAAACTTATATCTTGCAGGACAGATAAATGGCACTACTGGTTATGAGGAAGCTGCAGCACAAGGATTGATTGCAGGAATAAATGCTGCTTTATCTTTTAAGAAAGAGGAACCTTTTATCCTAGATAGGTCTGATGCATACATCGGAGTTATGATAGATGATCTAGTAACGAAGGGTGTTGCTGAACCTTATAGAATGTTTACTTCAAGAGCTGAGTATAGATTAAGTTTAAGAGCTGATAATGCAGACCAAAGATTAACAAACAAAGGTATTGATATTGGACTAATTTCTAAAGAAAGAGAGAATATATTTAAGGATAAAGAATATAAATTAAAAGTAATAACACAAAAAATGTTTGAATCATCAATAACCCCAACAAAAATTAAAGAATATGATATAAAAATAGCAAAAGATGGAGTGTTAAGGAAATCTAATGAAATATTAACTCAAAAAGGAGTTGATATGAAAAAAATTAGAGAAATTTGGCCTACTATACCTTTTTTTGATAAAAAAATAGATGAACAAATAGAAATAAATGCACATTACAGGGGATATCTTAAAAAACAGAAAGCGGATATATTGGCCTTTAAAAGAGACGAAAATTTAATTATTCCTGATGGAATTAATTATAACGATCTTTCAGGTCTTTCAAACGAAGTAAAGGCAAAATTTAAACAAATAAAACCAAAAACTATGGGACAAGCACTTAGAATAGACGGAATAACACCTGCTGCTGTTTATATCTTGTTGTCACATGTAAAAAGAAAGTCTATTAAGCTTATAGCTTAATGGAAGAAATTCTAAAAAAATATCCACTACTTAAAGACCAAAATGTTCCACGTGAAACATTTATTGAATTTGAGAGTTTTATTTCAATGCTTCAAAAAGAAAATGAAGAAATTAACATTATTAGTAAGAAAACTTCTAAAACTGAGGTAATTAGGGAACGACATATAGTTGATTCTGCACAAATCATTGAATTAGTTGATTTAAATAGTAATATAATAACAGATATAGGATCTGGAGGAGGAATGCCAGGAATAATAATATCAATAATGGCTAAAAACTTAAAAAGTCTTGCAAAAATTCGTTTATACGAAAAAAGTCATCACAAGAGCTCTTTTTTAAGAAATGTGTCCAGAGACTTAAAGTTAAATACGGAAATTATGCAACAAAATATTTTTAAGGCACAAAATTTAGACTCAGGTACAATAATGGCCAGAGCTTTTAAACCTTTGCCGGTAATTTTAGATTTAGTTTATAAAAATTTTAGTAGTTATAAAAATTTAATTTTGTTTATGGGGAAAAATGGAGAAAAAATTTTAGAAGAAGCTTTAAAAGATTGGGATTTTGATTTTGAAAAGAAAAAAAGTATCACAAGTGAAGATTCATTTTTGCTAAATATAAAAAACATAAAAAAAAAGTTTAGAAATTAGAATGCAAATTATTTCAATCATAAATCAAAAGGGTGGAGTAGGAAAAACAACTACCGTAATCAATCTTGCAGCTGGTTTGGTACAACAAGAAAAAAAAGTTTTGATAATAGATTTAGATCCTCAAGGAAATGCCACTACAGGACTTGGTTTATCCAATTTAGAAAATTCTAGTGAAACAATTTATGGAGTGTTGAATGGAACAAAGACTATTTCAGCGGTGATTAAGAAAACAAATTTTAATAACTTAGATATTGTAAGTTCAAATGTTGATTTATCTGGGCTAGAAATTGAAACAGCTGGTGATAGTGAAAGAGCCTTTATACTTAGGGATAAATTAAGCCCTTATTTAAACGCTTCTAGAGGATGTTATGATTATATACTCATAGACTGCCCTCCATCACTAAGCCTTATAACAGTTATGGCGCTAGTGTCATCGCACTCGCTTGTTGTGCCATTACAGACAGAGTTTTTTGCGCTGGAAGGACTAACTCAACTAATGAAAACAATAGAAAGAATAAAAGTAAGCTTGAACCCAGAATTACAAATAAGAGGAATTCTTTTAACGATGTATGACAAAAGAAATAAACTTTCTGCACAAGTAGAAAAAGAAGCAAGAGATTATTTTAATGATAAAGTTTATCAGACGGTAATACCAAGAAATGTAAGATTATCAGAGGCCCCATCACACGGAATGCCAGTTTTAATTTATGACAAATCTTGCATTGGCAGTAAATCATATTTTAGTTTTACAGATGAGTTTATTAAGCAGGAACTAAAAAAAGGAAGTGAAGTATAATGGAAACTAATAAAATAAAAAAAGGATTAGGTCGTGGTTTATCATCTCTAATAGGTGAAACAAAGATAGAAACAAATATTAACAAATTGCCGATTAGCGATTTACTTAGCAATAAATTTCAACCAAGAAAAATATTTGAAGAAGATAATTTGCAAGCCTTAACAGCCTCAATAAAAGAAAGAGGAATTATTCAACCAATTATAGTTAGAAAGTCGGCAGATCAGAATTCTAAATATGAAATAATTGCAGGAGAGAGAAGGTGGTTAGCGGCTCAAAAAGCAGGCTTACACGAAGTACCAGTAGTAATCACTAATGTTGATGATTTAAAATCTTTGGAATTTGCCATCATAGAAAATGTTCAAAGACATGATTTAAATGCTATTGAAGAAGCTAGAGGTTATCAACGTTTAATTCAAGAATTCTCTTATGATCAAGAAAAAGTAGCAAAATTTATTGGTAAAAGCCGAAGTTATATAGCAAATTTTTTGCGGTTGTTAAATTTACCTGGTGAAGTCTTAAAATTAATAGAAGATCAAAAATTATCAGCAGGTCATGCTAAAATTCTAGTTGGACTGAATAATGCTGAGTTTATTGCAAAAAAGATAATAGAAAAAAAACTCTCTGTTAGACAAACAGAAAACTTTGTTAAAATATTTAAAATAAAAAAACAATCTTTTAAATCAATAAAAGATTCAAATTTAAAGGCTCTTGAATCATCAATTATAAAAAAAATTGGTTTAAATATTTTGATTAAGAATAAGAAAAATAATACAGGATCTTTAGTAGTAGAGTATAAAAATCTTGATCAATTAAATAAAATTATTGAAATAATTAAGTCTAACTATTAATTGGTGACGTTGTTTCAATAATAAAATTAAATAAAATAAAAATTGAACTATTATTGTTCTTTTTGATCAAGAGCTCAACTTTATTAATTTTATATATTAACCTTGTAACCTCTGTAAGAGACCAACTCTTTATTTGTTGTTTGACAATTTCTTTATCTTTCCAAAATATAGGAGGTTTACTAGATAAAATTGTTGCATCAATGTTGTTTGTTTTCATAAATTCATTGCTTAGTTTAGCCAATCTTTTAGATTTCATTAAAAATGTTCTAATGATTAATATACAATCTTCTAACGAGTAATTGTTTTCATTTAATATATTAATAGTTTTTTTTTTATTTTTAGATAAACAGGAATCAACCAACTCAGAAACATTATAATTTTCTGCTAAGTTAGTTAGCTTTAAAATATCAGTTATTTCAATTTTTTTCTTAATACCCATATAACTTCTAATTTTTTCAAGTTCATTGTTTAAATTTAACCTATCCCCCCTTGCCCTCTGGATTATTAAATTTATGGTTTGTTGGGAAATAGAAATTTTGTTTGTTTTAAAAAAATTATTTGTAATACCAGATAGAGTTTGACTACTATCTTTATAAAAAGCTACACAAGTAGTTTCTTTATTTTTTTCAAATAATATTCTTATTTTAGATTTTTTTTCAAGAAGATTAGCATTTAAGATTATCTTTATATCCTCAATTTTCTTTTCAATTAATTCCTCCACAACATTTATTATTTTATCTGTAACTCTATTTATTATAATTAACTTTTCACTTTCAAAAAAAGATTTTGATAAGATATTATTAAAAAAATTCTCCTTATTAATTAAAACTTCATTTTCATCATAATTATAAGTACTTTCCTTATATTTTATTTGAAATTTATTTTTTATGACTTCATTTTTATGTCCCTGGTTTTCTCCATAAAATAAAAAAAAATTATTTTTTTTTTGGACCTTGTCTAATTCAAACGACTTAACAATCATGATTGAAGCTTGGAAAGAGTATTAATTATACTGTCGATATTTTTATCTATTAATAAATCTTCAATTACTTTCTCATACTGATTTAAATCAAATTTATTTTTGTTCGAATTATAATTAAATCTTTCTTGAAAAGCCTGACTTATTTTTTGATTTTGACCGTATTGTATTTCTAATTTGATACTAATAATCATTTCATAACGAGATGGATCTCCCCTAGAATTTTTAGCAAGTATATTGATCTGTTTTTGTGTATCTATTTTAAGAATAATTATTTTTTGACTTTCTGGGTTTGAAAAATTTCGTAATTTTTTTTCTACTTTAGAATTAATTTGATTATTTTTTGACAAGAATATGTCCTTTAATTTAAAATCAAAATTTTTACTCGAGTAGATTGGAGTGTAGCCACAACTTGTTAAAAATATAAATGTTAGTAAAATTGTAATTATTTTTTTCATTCAGTTATTAAGTTTATTAGTTTATTTTTGATATAAATACTTTTTTTAATTTTTTTATCTTTAATGAATTTATTTATAACTTCATCTCCCTTTATTCTATTGATCAATTTCTCCTCTGATATATCTATTTCAGAAACTAAAAGACCTCTTTTTTTACCATCAATCTGTACCACAATATTGAATGTCTCTTTTTCCAAAAGCTTAACGTTTGTAACAGGCCATGTTGGACTAAATTTTTCATCCACCTCATTCAAGCACTCAAGAGCAAAATGAGGTATTACTGGCAGTAGCAAACTAAGTATTTTCTTATAATTTTCAATTAACTCAAAGCTATTTATAGGTTTTTCAATTTCTTTATTTAAAAAATTGTAAGTTTCGTAAAAATTAGCAACAATTACGTTGTAATGAAATTTTTCTAAATTTTTTGTAATTTTATCAATTAAAGTATTTGTAAAATTAGCCAATGACTTTGAATCTTCAATTTTTTCATTAAATGCAATTTTTTCTATAATTCTTTTATGCAATAGCCAAAACTTTTGAATGAATTTATATGATGCAACCATACCTTGATCAGACCATTGTACATCTTTTTCTGGTGGACTATCTGATAAGATAAAAAGTCTTACTGCGTCTGCACCATAGTCCTTAATAATTTTTTGAGGATCTACTGTATTTTTTTTTGATTTTGACATAGATTCGCTTGGTCCAACCTTTACCTTGCTACTCGGGTGATCTTTTACACAAAAATTGACTCCATCATTTGTCTCAACGTCATCTGGACTTAACCACTGATTGTCTTTATCTTTATAGGTTTCGTGGCATACCATTCCTTGAGTAAATAATCCCTTAAAGGGCTCTGGGTTTATAAATTCTTTTTTACTAAAATTTATTGCACGCATAAAAAACCTGGAATATAAAAGGTGAAGAATTGCATGTTCAACACCACCAATATATTGATCTACTGGCATCCAATATGCTGCCTCATCTAAATCAAACCCTGTCTTAGTATTATCGCTTGAGCAAAATCTCAAATAGTACCAAGATGAATCTACAAATGTATCCAAAGTATCAGTTTCTCTTCTACACTTTTCTCCATCTATTTCTATTTCATACCAATTTTTTTGATGATCTAAAGGGTTACCATTTGTATTGAGGTTAATATTTTCAGGTAATTTCACAGGTAAGTCATTTAATGGAATTTTAACAATTTCATTTTTCTTGTTGTAAGCAATTGGGATCGGACACCCCCAATATCTCTGTCTAGACACCCCCCAATCTTTTAATCTAAAATTAATTTTTTTCTTTCCTAAATTTTTCGCCTCAAGAAATTTAATAGCTTCTTGTATGGATTGCTCAGGTGCCTTTAAACCATTTAAAAATTTTGAATTAATTATTTTACCCGGTCCAGTGTAGGCTAAATTATTTAAATTAATTTCATCTTTTATATTTTCAGGTTCGATTACTGAAATAATTTTCAAATCATATTTTTTTGCGAATTCAAAATCTCTTTGATCATGAGCAGGGCAACCAAAAACAGCACCAAACCCATAATCCATCAATACGAAATTTGCAAAATATACAGGAACTTTTACTGAAGGATCGATGGGGTTGATCGCCATTAATTCTGTTTTAAATCCTAGTTTTTCAGCCTGTGCGATTGATTCTTCTGTAGTGCCTATTTTTGAACAATCTTCCTTAAATTTAAGAAATAGTTTATTTTTTTCATAAAATTTAGCTATAGGATGATCAACAGAGAGTGCTAAGAAAGAAAAGCCAAAAAGTGTATCAGGTCTGGTTGTAAAACATTTAATGCTTTCTACAGGAAGTTCACTTTCTACTTTAAAATCTACTTCACAGCCAAAAGATTTTCCTATCCAGTTTTTTTGCATAATTTTTACTTTATTTGGCCACTCATCAAGAGTTTTTAATCCCTCCAATAATTCATCAGAAAACTTCGAAATATTAAAAAACCATTGATTTAATTTTTTTCTCTCAACTTGCGCTCCTGATCGCCATCCCTTGCCATCGATAACTTGTTCGTTGGCGAGAACAGTTTCATCAACCGGATCCCAGTTTACATAATTTTCTTTTCTATAAACTAAGCCTTTATCATATAGCTCTAAAAAAAAAGCTTGCTGGTGCTTGTAGTACTCAGGTGAACAAGTGGATATTTCTTTATCCCAATCTATAGAAAGACCCAATTGTTTCAGTTGAATCTTCATTGTTTTTATATTCTTTTTGGTCCAGTCTTTTGGATCAAGGTGATTTTGTCTTGCTGCATTTTCAGCTGGCATACCAAAAGAGTCCCAACCCATAGGATGTAACACATTAAATCCTTGCATTATTTTAAAACGAGCAAGCACATCGCCTATTGTGTAGTTTCTTACATGCCCCATATGAATCTTACCAGAAGGGTAAGGAAACATTTCCAGACAATAAAATTTTTTTTTAGCTTTATCTATTTTGCTTTTAAAAGAACTATTTTTATCCCAATAACTTTGCCATTTTTCTTCAGTTATTTTGAAATTATATCTAGTCACAAAAATAAAATTATTATGTATTTTATTTACCTTATTTTGAGCTGTCTAAACTTCTAGAAGTTCTTTTTTTCTTAAGAAAGTCTTTACTATTTTTCTTATACATATCACTTTCTAAAAGAGCAGCTCTCTTTAATATCGCTAATTTGATCTGAGCTTCTAGTTTAGATTCAATTTTTTTAACATTACAATCAATAAAATTATTTTGGCACTTTCGTTCATGAATATTAATATCTAAAGCATCAGCTCTAATCTCATTTGTTAAAAATCTAACTGTAATTTTTAAATCTCTTTTTTCATTTTTATTTTTAGAATTTCCATCAAACCATTCAGTTATTAAAATACCTCCTGAATAACTTGCATTAGAAAAAGGTACGAAATCAAGAACATCTATTGACGCTCTCCATAATTCATTAGACGAAGCAAAATCAAAAGTTCCCCCAGAATTTTTCTTTTTTGAAAATCTAATTCCTCTACCTTCTTCGATATTTCTTTTAACTCTATCATTAACGTTAATAGGGACATCTTTAACATCAGGTCCAATTTTTTTTAAAAAGTTAGGTTTTGAGCACCCAGTGAGAGATAAAGAAAGGATTATTGTTAATAGAATAAAATTTTTCATTAAGGTAATATTAAAGCAAAAAACACGTGTATTAAACAATATCAACAAAAAAAAACACTAAAAAGTGGTAAATTTACAACAAAAATGAATAAGTTTGAGTAAAAATTTATATATTTCGTAATAGAGCAATTTTAGAAGTAAATAGACTTATTAACAAAAACAAAAAAAGGATAAATATGATTAACTTTAAAAAAGTAGGTGCAACAGCATTAGCAGGTTCGCTAGTAGCAGTTAGCGCTTATGCAGGTGAAATGGCCGTATCTGGTTCTGCTAACGTGACTTATAAAACAGGTAAGGCTTCTGTAGCCGACCAATCATCATTCGGTAACGACAGTGATGTTGGATTTACAGGAACAGGTGAGTTAGACAATGGTTGGACGTTTGTAATGCAAGCGACAAGTGATGATGCCTTAGCTTTATCTTCGTCTTACACTTCACTAACTATGGGATCTCTAGGAACATTTACTATTGGTCAATCAAGTGGTGGTGCTGGTGGTAAATACGACGAGGAAGTACCTCAAGCTTATGAACAAGCTTCTGATGCATTAGCAACAGGATCTTCTTCATCTAATAAAATCGGTGACCAAATGGATAATGGTGGACTACACTATGCATCTCCTAGTTTCGACGTAGCTGGAGCTTCTGTTTCATTTGACGCTGAATATAACCCTCAAGCAAGTAATGATGGTTCAGGTGATGGTGGACAAGCAACTTACAGTACAACTACTGGAGCTGGTTCAAGTTTAGGAGCTACTATTAAATACGATGAAGTAACTTTTGGTATTTATGGTAATGAAATAGACTCTAGAGTAGCGTCTACTGCAGGTAAATCTGCTGGTAGTGATTCTTTTGAAGGTGTTGCCTTTCTTAAGTATTCTGCGGGACCTTTAGCTATGGGTGTTTCTACATCATACATAGATTCAGCACAATCAACTGGAGGATCTATTAGTACAGATGGTTACTCGCTTAGAACAGCTGGTGGTATCTTTACAAATGATCAAATATCAGTTGCGTATAACGTGAGTGATGATCTGTCGATATCAGTTACTACATCTAAAGATAACTATAGTGGTAAAGGCATTGGCATTCTTACTGATACACCAGATGATGTTTCAGTTGATACTAAGACTACATCACTACAAGCTGCCTACTCTATGGGAGCTATGTCAATTAAAGCGTATAACATGTCAGTTAAAAACCCTGGTTATGATTCAGATGCAGCAGAGTTATCTGTTACTGAAATCGCACTAGGTTTAGCGTTTTAATTAGTACTTAAATTATTCAAAAACGGCCTAATATTTTTTAGGCCGTTTTTTTTTATCCAAGAAATTCCTGAATATCCCACGCATCTTAAAAGACCCACATTTTTTATTGTAAGCTCATTAATCCCACCCAAAGCAATAAATTGAGATTTTTGATTTAAAGTTAACAAGTTAAATTTAGTAACTCCAAAATAATTTTTTTTTTTATTCACTTTAAATGTTGGTGCTAAAAAAATTAAGGAACAGCCTTGAGCTTCCTTTACCCTAATTTCATAAAGATTATGTGCAGAACCAAGAAGGGTAAATTTTTTATGTAAAGAGAATACATTGAGATTAATTTTTTTATTAAAAGAAGGAATATATGCACCATTTAACTTGTGTTTTATAGATCTTTTAATGTCGTTAGCTAAATATAGCTCTCTTTTGTGAAATTTACAGTAAGTTTTGAGTGCAAATAATACACGATCACTAATTGTTTTTTTATAGTTTCTAAATATGATAGAGATATTTTTGTTAAGACGATCTAACTCTGAAGGTATAAAATCTTCGATAAATAAGTAAACTTTAGGTAATTTTTTTTGCATAATAATATTAATAATCTAATTTCTGTAAAAAATACATTAAAGTCAGAAAATATAGATTTTACAAAAATCAACATAATTGCAGTTAGTAAAACTTTTCCCATAAATGAAATAAAACCCCTTATAAATCATGGGCAAATTCACTTTGGGGAAAACAAAGTGCAAGAAGCTGTAGAAAAATGGACCCATATTAAGCAGAGTTCTAATCATATCCAGCTACATATGATCGGGAAACTACAATCTAATAAAGTAAAATTTGTTGTCCCACTTTTTGACTACATCCATTCCCTAGATAACTTAAAATTAGCAGAAAAAATATCAACAGAACAAAAAAAAATTAATAAGAAAATAAAAATTTTTATACAAATTAATATTGGAAATGAAGATCAAAAAAGTGGAATTCAAGAAAATGAATTGGAGAATTTCCACAAAAAATGTGTTCAAGAATTAGATTTAAATATTATTGGATTAATGTGTTTGCCACCTAAAGATGAAAATTCAGAAAACTATTTTTTAAAAATGAAAAAATTAGCAAAAAAAATAGAAGTTAATGAACTAAGTATGGGTATGTCGGATGATTATTTGAATGCAGCAAAGTCAGGTTCAACTTTTTTGAGAATTGGATCTAAAATTTTTGGACAAAGAACTTAACCAATCCTTATTTTTGTATTTTTGTCGATTAATTTTAATAAAATTTCAAAATCTTTTTTTTTAAGAGCTATGCACCCAGCTGTTGGTTTGTAATTATTTGTTAGATGCAAGAATATAGCACTTCCTTTGTGAGGGATTTTTTTTTCATTATAATTAATGGTAATTAAATAGTCATATTTATTATCTACTCTATAAAATTTCTCTCTACATTTGTTGTTAAAAACTTTAATTTCTTCATTATATTCTTCATGATTAGAATTATCACACCAGGCTAAATTTTCAGTGATGATTTTTTTTTTAATTTTAGATTTTGGATAACCAACCCTATCTTTTCTAAAATATAATTTATTTAATTTATAAAAACCTGTAGGAGTTGAATAATCACCTTCTTTTTTATGAGAGTTAAAACCACTCTTGCCAATACAGCATTTAAGGTTAAAATCATCAACTTGAAGTGTACTTTTATTTTTTATATGAATTATCATAAGTATTATTTAGCATGATTAAACAAAAACTTTTTATAATCAACTTTAACGTATTATACGAAGTCTTAGATGAAATTAAAGAAAATTTGCCTTTTAATATTATTAAGCATGAAAATGAAGACAACTTCGTTAAAGACGTAAATTTTGATAAAAAAAATTCTTTAGTAATTATTAAGTACGGTAATCAATTAAGCGTAGACAAAAATATAGAAGATAAAAATATCTTAGATATTAACGATTACCCGATACTATTAAAAAAATTAATTGAATTGATCAATATTCATTTAATAAAATTACAGTATGATTATCAGTCAAAAGTTATTATTAAAGACTATCAACTAAATTTAAATTCTAAAACCTTTTCTAAAAATAATCTAATTCTAAAGTTAACAGAAAAAGAAATAGAAATTATTTTATACCTTTTCAAAAATAAGCAAAAACATAGTGTTTTGGACTTGCAAAAAAATATCTGGGGGTATGCAGAAGACATGGAGACACATACAGTAGAAACCCATATCTACAGACTCCGAAAAAAATTATCCAATAAATTTAATGAAGATAGTTTTATTTTAAGTCATCCAGATGGATACTTAATGGAATAAAATAGTTACTAATTTAATCTAGCACCAATTTTTTGAATTATTTTTGAGGACATCTCAGTACCTTTTTCAAGACTTTCTTTAACAGAAAAATTATTGATATGACCATGAAGATAACCAGCTGCAAATAAATCACCTGCACCAGTTAAATCAATGATATTTAAATTTTTCTTGCTGTCGCACTCAACCACTTCATTCTTGATAATGGCAACACTACCTTTTTCCCCACGTGTAATGATTAAAGATTTATTTAATTGTCTGCCAAAAGTAACAACTTCATCAAAATTAGAGGTGTTGATTAAAGATTTAATTTCCTGTTCATTAGCAAAGATAATATCAAGTTTATTCTTTACCAAGTCTAGAAAGCTACTCTTATGTCTTTCAACACAAAATTGATCTGATAATGTCATAGCAGATTTATTTGCATGTAAGAGTGCTTTATCAAAAGCAGATTTTGGTTCACCTTCATCCCACAAATATCCCTCAAGAAATATCATTTCACTTTCTTTTAAAGCTTTTTCATTAATATCTTTTTCATTTATTTTCCCTGCAATTCCTAAAAATGTAACCATTGTTCTTTCAGAGTCAGGGGTAATTAGAATGAGACATGTACCAGTCGGTACAATTTCTTCTTTTTTATCATAATAATATTTGACATTTTCTTGTGTTAAACTCTGTTCATACTTTTCACCTAAATTATCTTTGTTAACCTTTCCAACAAAAGCAACATTATTTCCCAATTGTGATAAGCCAACCATAGAATTTGCCACAGAACCTCCTGCTATCGTTTGTTCAATTTTTAAATTTAATAAAACTTTTTTAAACTCAATTTCGTCCACTAACTTCATGGTACTTTTTGTAAGATCATTTTCTAATAAAAAACTATTTTCAACTTTACAAATAACATCAACAATAGCATTTCCAATTCCTAAAATTTTCATATTAAGCTTTCTTTATTATAAATGGACTTTTACGTTTAGGATAACAAGTGGTACAAATTTTACAAGTCAAACCATAACATTCTCTTGCTTTACAAAATTCTCTTCCATAATAAATTATTTGCAGATGAAGTTTATTCCAAGTTTTTTTAGGGAAAATTCTTTTTAAATCTTTTTCAGTTTGTATAACGTTTTTCCCATCTGTTAATCCCCATCTTTGAGCAAGTCTATGTATGTGAGTATCAACAGCAAACGCTGGAATACCAAACCCTTGAGACATTACCACACTTGCTGTTTTATGTCCCACACCAGGTAGTTTTTCAAGATCTTCGAAGGTTTTTGGTACTTTCCCATCATGTTCTTCAAGTAGTTGTTTTGACATTAAATAAATACTTTTCGCTTTAATTCTAAAAATTCCTATGCTGTTTATTAATTTTTCAATCTTTTTTCTTCCTAATTTTACAAAGTGTTCAGGTTTATTATATTTTGGATATATATCTTTTGTAACATTGTTAACATTTAGGTCTGTACATTGTGCAGACAAAAGAACAGACATTAAAAGAGTAAACTTACTTATATGATTTAGAGGGATAGGAGTTGTAGGATAGATTTTATTTAAAATTTTTAATATTTTTTTTGCTTTTGCTTTTTCATCCATTATCTAAAATTCAATAAATCTCTCATTGAATAAAGTCCTGGTTTTTTACCTATGAGCCACTTTGCAGCTGTTAAAGCACCATCTGAATACAGAGCCCTATCAAAAGCTTCATGATTTAATTTTATTATTTCTTTGCCACTTGAAAATGTTACCTCATGTTCTCCAATAATTTCATTTTTTCTAATTGAATTAAAATTAATTTTTTTTCCATAAGGAAAAGATTTTTTATTCAAAAACTTTTTCCCAATTAAATTATAAAGGTTTTTATTTTTCCCGTCTGCAATACCCTTTCCAAGCATTAAAGCAGTTCCTGATGGATAGTCTTTTTTATGTTTGTGATGTACCTCAAATATCTTGCTCAAATAATCATCATTTAATGACTTTGAGGCCACCTCAGTTAAATACATTAATAAATTGACCCCAAGACTCATATTACCAGCTTTTAGTATTGGAATTTTTTTTGAGTATTTTTTAATTTGATTTTCTTCTTTTTGAGTAAAGCCAGTTGTTCCAATAACTACTCTTTTTTTTAATCTTGTGGCAATTTTAAGAATATCAAGAGTGCATTTTGGAACCGTAAAATCTATAATTATATCAGTTTTATCAAAAGCTAGATCAGTATTTAAATTAAGCCTAACTCCAGCTATTTTTTTATTAATTAGTTTATTTTCTGTAAGCGCTACTAGTTTAAAATCATTATTGGATTTTGAAGACTTAATTAGTTGTTGCCCCATCCTTCCAAGACATCCGCTAATAGCTAAATTAATCTTTTTCATTTAAGTAAACATTAACCTTTTTTACTAAATTAGTCTTTTAGTTTTTCCAGAAACTTTTAGCTTTTTGAAAGAATTTTTTAATACTTGGGTTTGATTTTTCATTTTCAATTTTTCTAAATTTTTCAAGTAATTCTTTTTGTTCTTTATTTAATGAAACAGGAACCTCTGTGTTTACCTGAACATAAAGATCACCATTTCCACTACCTCGCATGTAGGGCATTCCCTTACCTTTTAATCTAAATTGTTTTCCACTTTGTGTTCCTTCTGGTATTTTAATTTTTGCTCTTCCACCATCGATTGTAGGTATCTCGATTGTAGTACCTAATGCAGCGTCAGCGATCGAAATTGGGAATTCAAAAAACAAATTTTCATCTGATCTTTTAAAGAGATCATGAGAGTGGACATTGATAAAAAGATATAAATCACCACTAGCACCACCTTTGGCCCCAGCCTCACCTTTGCCTGCCAATCTTATTCTTGTTCCATCATCAACACCTTTTGGTATTGTTACAGATATTTTTTTTGAAGCTTGCTTATTACCCTGACCGTTACAATCGGTGCATGGATTTGTAATTTCTTCTCCAGATCCTTGACATTGAGGACATGTTTGTTGAACAGTAAAAAAACCCTGATTGGATCTTACCTTACCATTTCCACCACAAACTGTACATTTGTGAGGAGAGGATCCCGGTTTAGATCCATTACCTTTGCAAGTATCACATCTTTCTGTAGTCGAAAATTTTATGTCTTGTTTTTTACCCTCATAGGCGTCCTTAAGAGTAATTGATAGATCATATCTTAAATCAGATCCTCTGTTGTTAGCGCTTTTTCTCCCACCAGATCTTCCACCACCTCCAAAATCTCCAAAAAAATCTTCAAAAATGTCTGAAAAATCAGCTCCACCAAAACCACCACTTTGTCTTCCACCACCACCTTCAAAGGCTGCATGGCCAAAATTGTCATAGTTTTGTTTTTTTTCTTGATCAGAAAGAATACCGTATGCTTCACCAGCTTCTTTAAATTTATCTTCAGAAGTTTTATCACCAGGATTTTTATCAGGGTGATGTTTTACTGCTAATTTTCTATATGCTGATTTTAATTCTTCAGGGCTTGCATTTTTCTTAACACCTAAGATGTCATAAAAATCTCTTTTAGCCATAAGTTAATCTAAGATGATACTTGTTTTAAGTCTTAAGCGCTTTTTTCTTTATCTTCTTTATCTTTTTCTTCTTTAACTTCCTCTTCTTTTTCTTCTTTAATTTCCTCTTCTTTTTCTTCTTTAACTTCCTCAAAGTCTGCATCAACTACATTATCATCTTTTTTTCCTTCATCATTTTTATCAGCATCTTTAGATGAATCTGGCTTCTTTTCTTGGGATTTATAAATCGCTTCACCTAATTTCATAGAAGCCTGAACTAAAGTTTCTGTTTTTTTCTTAATATCATCAATATCAGTTCCTTTAATAGCTTCTTTTAAGGTAGTAGAGGCATCTTCTATTGCTTTTTTGTCAGCATCTGAAACTTTAGCACCATGTTCTTTTAGATTTTTTTCTGTTGAATGAATTAAAGTATCAGCTTGATTTCTTGATTCCACCGATTCTCTTTTCTTTTTATCTTCATCCTTGTTTGCTTCTGCATCTTTAACCATTTTTTCAATTTCTTCATCACTTAAACCGCCTGAAGCTTGAATCTGAATTTTTTGTTCTTTCCCAGTTCCTTTATCTTTTGCAGAAACGCTAACAATTCCATTAGCATCAATATCAAAGGTTACTTCAATTTGAGGTACTCCTCTTGCAGCTGGTGCAATACCAACTAATTCAAAATTTCCTAACATTTTATTGTCAGAAGCCATTTCCCTCTCCCCTTGAAGAACTCTTATTGATACAGCAGGCTGATTATCATCTGCCGTAGAGAAAACTTGACTCTTCTTTGTAGGGATCGTCGTATTTTTTTCAATTAATTTTGTTGAAACTCCACCCAAGGTCTCAATTCCAAGAGATAAGGGTGTTACGTCTAAAAGCAGCACATCTTTAACATCGCCCTGAAGTACACCGGCTTGAATAGCAGCGCCCATAGCAACAACTTCATCCGGATTAACACTCTTATTGGGCTCTTTTCCAAAAAAGTTTTTAACTTCAGCCAAAACTCTTGGCATTCTCGTCATACCACCAACCATTACAACTTCATCAATTTCATTTGCAGAAAGACCAGCATCTTTAAGTGCGGTCTTACAAGGGGGCAAGGTTCTTGAAATTAAATCTTCAACCAAAGCTTCTAATTTAGCTCTAGTCATTTTCAAATTTATATGTTTTGGACCAGTTTTATCTGCAGTTATAAACGGCAAATTGACATCTGTTTGTTCAGCTGAAGAAAGTTCAATTTTTGCTTTTTCTGCAGCTTCTTTTAATCTTTGAAGAGCTAGCTTATCAGTTCTTAAATCTATACCGTTATCTTTTTTAAATTCTCCAATTAAATAATCAACAATTGTATTATCAAAGTCCTCTCCACCTAAAAATGTATCACCATTAGTAGATTTGACTTCAAATACGCCATCACCTAATTCAAGAATAGATACATCAAAAGTTCCACCACCTAAATCATATACTGCAATTTTTTTGTTTTCTTTTTTTTTATCCAAACCATAAGCAAGGGAAGCTGCTGTTGGTTCATTAATAATTCTTAAAACCTCTAGACCTGCAATTTTACCCGCATCTTTTGTTGCTTGTCTTTGGGCATCATTAAAATAAGCAGGAACAGTTATTACTGCTTTAGTTACTTCTTGACCTAAATATTTTTCAGCAGTCTCTTTCATTTTTTGAAGAATAAAAGCTGAAATCTGTGAAGGAGAGTATTTTTCACCTTTAGCTTCAATCCAGGCATCACCTTTTTCAGAATTAACAATCTTAAATGGAGCTGCTGCAATATCCTTTTTTACAGTAGGGTCTTCAAAATTTCTTCCTATTAATCTTTTTACAGCAAATATAGTATTTTCAGGATTAGTTACAGCCTGTCTTTTTGCAGGTTGTCCAACAAGTTTTTCCCCATCATCAGTAAAAGCAACAACAGAAGGAGTTGTTCTTGCACCTTCTGCATTTTCTAAAACTTTTGGTTGGCTACCTTCCATGATTGACACACATGAATTAGTTGTTCCTAAATCTATTCCTATAATTTTGCTCATAATTTAAATTCTACCTTTTATATAAGTGTTAATTTTTGATCTACAAGTTCAGAAAAATATTATAATTTATCTGAATTCTCTTTATTATCCCCACTTTTTTCCTTTTTTTTTTCAGTCTTCTTTGACACACTTACAAGGGATGGTCTGAGAAGTCTGTCTTTCATCATAAATCCTTTTTGAATTTCCTGAACAATTGAGCCAGGCTCTTTTTGATCATCATCAATTTCCATCATGGCCTGATGAAGATTTGGATCAAGTTTTTTACCAATTGAAACTATGGGAGTAATTCCATTTTTTGACAAAATAGAAACCATATCTTTATTTATAATATCAAAATGTTCTAAAGTTTTTTTTAAGGCTTCTGAATTCTTTAATGCTTCATCACTTTCCAATATTAGTTTTGATCTCTCTAAGTTGTCAATTAGGTTTAATGTTTCTTTTGCAAAAGCAAAACCACCATAATTAAAAGCGTCTTCCCTTTCTTTTTCAAACCTTCTTCTTTGGTTTTCCATTTCAGCAAAGGCTCTAGCTATTTTATCTTCTAGTTCTAAAATTTTTTCTTCAGGGCTAACTTCCTTAGTCTCATTAATTAGATCTTCAGGGCTAACTTCCTTAGTCTCATTAATTAGATCTTCAGGGCTAACTTCCTTAGTCTCATTAAT
>Ga0209709_10000335_pt1 | contig 44992 bp, 35 predicted proteins | sample ArcticOcean_MG_C_2_FD_187435 | JGI IMG/M metagenome (GOLD analysis project Ga0209709, IMG submission 187435) | Marine microbial communities from western Arctic Ocean - ArcticOcean_MG_CB4_136 (SPAdes) (version 2) | ecosystem: Environmental > Aquatic > Marine > Oceanic | place: Arctic Ocean... | reverse complement strand
AACATATCGCTCATATCAATCGCGACCTGATGATGTGGTATCATATGTTCTAGATATTCTATATCGGTTAATTTATCTGTACACGGGTCAGATCCTACAGGTTCAACCATCTTTGAATGATTCATCGTAGAATGATTCATCGTAGAATGATTCATCTTACCCATCTTTCCTTTTGTAGAATTATCATAATTTATTTTCCAATGACCACTCATTTATTATATTAAATTTATATTAAATATATATTAAATATGTATATATGGCGGGCGGTATATTTGTTGATCAACCTTTTCATCCAAATCCCAAATGTTTATTATTTTCCGCAATAATGATGATGGCGTATTGGTTTTCACCCGGTCAAAAAAACATTTACTTATTGCCGGTTATTTTCGTAATATCATATGTGGGAATGGCATGGTATGACTACAAGTATAACTGCGACATAATGTATTCGGGTAATTCCCTGGGAGCAAATACAATAGATGCGATTTTTAAGCCCCAACATAGAAATAAAGAAAGTGATAAAAAGAATCTCTCCAAAAATCAAGAAGACGAATATTTAAGACGCGTCTATTTATTTCATATAATAGCAGTCTCTCCGATTTTAATATATGTTGGATATTATGGTTCTAAATCAAATGTAAAATTATTTCCGGTTATATTATCATTAGGTATAATGGCATTACTATATCACGGGTTCAGATTATTTTTCCCACGCATAGGGGGTCATCAACATGAATAAATACCATATTAGAAATGACTTAAAAATATGATAATTAGTTCTGACACGGTTTGAATGATTTCCGATGCCAAATCGTCGGACCATATTCTTTCAATGCTTCCATATGAGATTTCGTTCCGTATCCTTTGTTATTCTTGAGATCATATTGATTCAGAATAGGATTTTCTGAACATAGATTCATAATATATTCATCGTGATATTCTTTTGCTAAAATTGAAGCAGCAGCGATATTTAGATATTTATCATCTCCGCCGGGAATACATACATGCGATATTGGTTCAAAAGTATTCTTATTCATATAGATAGGAAAATATGTTCCATCAACCAATATTTTATCGATATTGAGCACCGATGTAATATCGTCCAGGCATTGCTCCATACCTTCCATTGTTGCTTGAAGAATATTTACTTTATCAATCCTTTCTTCGTGAACCATCTGAACATTGAATGCAATGGCATTCTCCTCAATATATTTTCTGAGTTCAGACCTCACTCTAGGAGAACATTTTTTAGAATCTCTAATTTCATAAGGAGGAGGTAGATCCCTGATATCATTCATGATTACGGCTCCGATACAAACAGGTCCTAGCAAACAACCTCTGCCTGCTTCATCTAAACCGACTTCAATATTATTTTCTTCATAGAATTGATTCATAATGATAAGATTAATATTATCTATTTAAATAATATAGATGAAAACACAGAAGAAAAAGTTAGGTAATGTAGGTATGCGATTGAAACCAAACGAACCCAATCTTTTAGAGAACTATAGTAAATATCGTTCGCGAAAACCTAGAAAGAAAAAGAAGAAGAAGAAACCTAAGAAATCAATCAAACAAATAAAAGTATTACCGAATGTTGATCCCTTTCAGAAGATAGTAGATGATGCAGATAAGAAGGTTAAAGAAGAAATCATTGTTGAAGAGAAAGAAGAACCTAAGAAAGAAGTATTACCTGATGAGACTAAGAAAGTAAAAGTTCAGAAAGGACCCCAAGATTTATCTGATACTGATCCAGGTGTGAAAAATCTAATGATAACTGCTTCATTGGAACCCGATAAAAAGAAAAAAGGAACAACGATCCAGATATAATCAATTTCGTCTAATAATTATTTTTTAAATCTTTGATTATCATATAATGGAAATAATCAAAACTTATGAAGAAGATACGAAACAAAAGAATTTATTATATTTAGCGAAACCTGTCTATGGCGGATGGGTAACCTTTACTGCTCATTTATCTCATAAACTCAAAGCCCCTATCTACAAGATAGCGGGCCGAAATGAAACATTTGATCGTGATTATGGTTATGAGTGTAAATATCGTAATCAGAGTATCGGTGAAATCATTAAATTAGATAACATCTTGATTACTGCCGTAGATAAACATTACTGGGAATATTTGCATTTGTTCCCACCTGAAACTGAGATTATCATTCATGATCCAACAGAATGTAAGAAATCCAAGAATCTGAATCCATTAGTTCAGTCCACTGATCACAATGAAAAACCTTTATTAGAACATTTCAAAGTAATCACAATCAGAGAATCGGTTCAAGAATATTTAATGAATCAATTTAATATTACTTCTCAATTCATGCCTCATCCTTTCTTTTCTTATAAGATTCCTAAGATAGAAGGTTTAGGTCACAAATGTGTATCTATCGCCAGAATAGATTTTGATAAAAATACCGACATGTTATTGAAAGCAAATCAATTATTAGAGAATAAATCAAATCATATTTATTTATTCGGAGCAGAAAACAGATTGTATGTTCATCATAAATTAAAAGAATTAAATATTCAAGAATATTGGAAAGGGAAATTTCCAAAGAATTTATCACCTGTCTATGATGGGAAAAGTATCTTGAAAGACGCGAAGTATATGATTGATATGTCAATCATCAAAGGTGATGGTGGCGGAACGCAATATACATTTTTAGAAGCGATTTATCATGATTGTGTATTAGTCTTACATAATGATTGGATCAATAAAGGAGAATTATTCACTTCAGGTGTAAATTGTATTGGTGTTTCAACGCCGGAAGAATTAGCTGAATTTATTAAGAATGATTTACCATCTACCAAATATTCAGAGATTTTAATGAATAGTAAAAAGATCTTAGAGAATCATGTTTAAGTATGATGTAAATTAAAAAGTCCTTTAGTTCTTTTAGATATATGTCATCACAACCAGAGTTTCTCCTCCTTCTTTGTGAATGACTGCCAACCTGGCATTAGTTCGCACGCCGTCTTTTCTTTATTTTTATTATCTTTGATCCAGATATTGTACTTATACTGATCGCCTATCGGCGTTTTAGACGCTAATTGGACTGCGAATCCGTATGCGTCGGAGTTTTCACTGCACTTTTTCGCGGCGTCTTCAAGAGTCATCATAATACCCCCTTGTCCTTGTATATCATCCCCTTTCGGAAGTGGACCGCGAAATAAATCCCATTCATTACCCAGTGAAACGATCGGCGGACCTGGGGGGGCTTCGGTGTCACTCGGGATGGCGTCTTCCATTGATGGCTTCGTGACGGCTTCGGGATACTCCCAAACTTCTCGTATGTTCCCATTGTTGGGTCCCTCATTGAGATTCACTTGCCACATGCCCGAGACGGGTTTCCCTCTTTGTCCCCAGTCTGTATTGCCGTTTTCGGCGAAACGCACTTCAAATTGTCCTTGGTCATTTGCAAGAGTCACTGATGGTTGTTTGCTGCGCCGCGCGGCATTGATTGCGGTGTTTTCCGGAATTTGATACGGCCATTTTTTTTCACCGCGTCCGATAGAGTAGTACGTCATATCATCAACCGGAACCCCGCCTTCTCCTCCCGGTTCTACCATTGCTCCTTCTCCTTTCGCCCCTGCGCGTCCAGCGACGCCTTCATGGGTGGGTTCGGGTTCGGTCTGGGGCGATGGTTCGGGTTCGGGAATCACATCAACTACTCGGGTGTTTTGGCTCTTGGTATTCACTTGCCACATGCGTGATGCGGGTTCTCTTTGGAAACGACCGTATTCTGTATTAAGGTTTTCCCCGAAACGCACTTCAAATGGCCCATTTCCAAGAACAACTGATTTTTCTCCGGAGTATCGGGCTAAATTGATTGCGGCATTCTCTGAATCACTATACGGGCGCACCTCGCCATCTGCATCGGAGAAATACGCGCGACCTTGCCGAGCGATTTCTTCCCTAGTCGCGCCTTGACCATCTGATTTTAAATTAGTAATTGCGGTCATCCATGCGGTCCTTTCGGGGGCGGTGTCGGCGTCAAACTGTATCACCTTTAAGTTAGATAACTCGCCCCTGACGATGAGGTCCCTGAACTCGTCATCCATATTGTGCAAGCTTTTCGCAAAAGTCAGCTCCTCCGGGGTCGCGCCTGCCGCTTCCGCGCGCGCTGCGAGTTTCCCTGTGTTTACGGACCATTCTTTATTGCCCGCGAGCTCCTCGCGCAAATCCTCCTCAGCAGCAGCAGCAGCATCTCCATCTATTGGAATTAATTTAAACTTAAATTTCCCACGCCCCGCCTCTTTCCTATCTTCTTCCGGGTCTTTATAATACTTCAAATGAATATTTTTTCCGGTGGATCCGGATGTTGCACCAGCCTCAATGATAATTACACCGCCATCTCTTCTTTCAACCGTTATTTTTCTGGGGTCATATCCAGTCCACCAGTCCACCCATTTATTTATTCTACCGCTATCATCAGTACTAGACGCAAGCACACGAAACGTTGCACCGACGTCGGAATTCGGACTTTCGCCACCCACCATGACCTTACGCGTTGTCTTCCGTCTAGAAACTCTCTTAGAGTATCCCTTCCTAGAAACTCTCTTAGAGTATCCCTTCCTAGAAACTCTCTTAGAGTATCTCTTCTTAGAGTATTTCCTGGAAGTATTTCTCTTTCTAGAAACTCTTCGCCCAGTCCTTTTAGCCATTTATATATCTATATATATTTTATTTTTACGAAATTATAGATAATTCATAGCGAAGACTAATTTCTTTGAGGGAATTGTATTGGTGTAGGGACAGCCGAAGAGTTGGCGGAATTTATTAAGAATGATTTACCATCTTCAAAATATTCAGAGATTTTAATGAATAGTAAAAAGATCTTAGAGAATCATGTTTAGCAGAAGAAGAAGATTAAGCAGTCGTTATAACTTCTAGTGATAGAGATAGTAGGGTCACGTATTCACGAACCTATCATCTAGATGACAACCGGAAACATCTCGCCAGCTCGGACTCCTTCCGGCACTATCACTTCTAACACCCGTCCATCTACAAGGGTTATAAGGACCGTCGCCCCCGGGCCGGCATCATCAGGGCACTGGAAAAGAAAAGTCTCTTGTGCCGCTGGCTGAGGCGCTGGCTGTGCCGCTGCGGGCTGGCTTTGCATCGCCCCTGCTTGTTGGGCGCAACCGCGACTGCAGTAAGGATGACCCGGGTTGGCAGGCTTGGCCTTGCAGAACTGACACATCTGTCCGGACAGTGCTTGTGGCGCAGGCACGACATACCCGCGCCCCCCTCCGTGCAGTCTGTGGGAACTGATCTCGTCGCGTATCCGCATCAGCAGAAGTCCGAGGTTGTTACCTGACATGCCCGGCTGCCAAGGTCCGGTGTAGGCAACGTTTTTGTCTCTGGCCCACTCACGGGTCACACCGGGCCCTGTCCCCCAATAGTCATCCTTGTGAGTTTGCTCGATGAGCACGCGCGCCCCACCAGCTGCCGTGCTGAGAAGGAGCTTCTTCAGTGTAGGGTCGTCATTGAACTTGTGCATCACAGCGTTGTACATGACCTGGTCCTTGATTGATGGATCGTTTTTGGTTGGGAGCTGACGGTGCCAGTCCTCGCGCACCAACGGCTTGTACAGCGGATCTTCCTTCATTTCAAAGCACTCGCGCGGCGTCGCCAGGTTTCGGCAGTGCTCCACCAAGTCAGGTCGGGCGACGAACTTCTGCGCCTGAAAGTAGTGCTCTGTGGTACGCCACTGCTTGCCGTCGATCATCAACCCGTTGCACTCCCAGAAGTTCGTAAACTCATAAAAGTCATCGTGGCTCTCGTAGAACTGGATCTCATCAGGCAGACGGGCACCTTCAGGCCGCTCATCCAGAGGCACGGTGAGCTTCGGGCCACCCGCTGCTCCTGCTTGTCCGCCGGAAGCCACGGTCGACTGATCTGGATACTCCCCAACTACTCGGGTGTTCATGTTCCCGAGATTCACTTGCCATATGGCCGTGTTGGTTCGCAAATCATGTGCCAAATTCCCCCATTCTTTATTACCGTTTTCTCCGAAACGCACCTCAAAGCTTCCCCACTTGCTTTGAACAGGGACTGATTTTTCCCCGCTGGATCGCGCCACATTGATTATGCCATTTGCCCTATCTGTATAAGCATCTTTCCCTCTAGTGGCATTAATAGAGTAGTACTTCCTGTTATCTCCTGCTCCTGCTGCTGCTCCTGCTGCTGCTCCTGCTGATGCTGGTGCTGCTGCTCCTGCTGATGCTGGTTTTGGATAACGACCGGTAATTTCCTTCCAGATCGTGAACCAACCTTCTGTCCTGGGTGGTGCATGCTCGTTGCTTTGAGTAGCTGCCGACAGGGATCCATCTTCCACAGCAGCCTTCAGCGCAGCCATAAATAAATCTCTATAGAGATCTAGACCCACAAGACCCAGACATTGTAATATACGACTAATTCTCTTAAAGTTGTGATTATCTTTAGTATTTATTGCTTTCATGCGATTTTTATAATGGTTTTGATCTTGAATTCTTACCGCTCCGTTGTGTACGAACCATCCGTAAAAATCAGCGATTATTACAAAACTTTTAACAAGATCTGTCTGAATTCCGCTGTCATTCTTGAAAATATCTATTTCGGTGGCAGTCAGGGGATGACTTGTGAGGTTATAGCGGGACTGCGCAGTCGTCGGAAAAATCCACTGTATATAGTTATGCCAATTCTCTAACAAACGATAATTTCCTGGGGAGGGGTGCGCAAATAGCAGAAGGAATCCGGTTTTGGTTAAGGTCTGACTATTTCCGCCGCCGTCCTCGCTGAACTGGACCGATTTGTCACCCTTGTAGAAATCTACGTTAGGTTGGGATGGTGTGGGAGCCGGCACAGCCGCTGGCCGCGGTTGGGATGGTGTGGGAGCCGGCACAGCCGCGGATAGGGATCTGTTACACAAATTACACACTCTTAGTGGTTCCGCGCTCTGCTCTGTATGGAGAGTGTGGGGCTTTCCTGATCCTGACAGCCACTTATCTAAGGTGGCGGTATTTTGTGAACACTCGTCGCATACAGCTATTCCGCATCTACGACAATGATGCTGGTTGGGGGACCCTACGTACCACGCCGAGCCAATCTCTTTCGAACACAACATACATTTTCCCTCGTGTTCGCTTTTTCCCGCCCATATTGGATTCCTCATCCTTGCGGCGTGCTGCGGGACCGTAATCCCACCCTTTTGATATCTTTTCTTCTTAGAGTATCTCTTCCTAGAAACTCTCTTAGAGTATCTCTTAGAGTATCTCTTCTTAGAGTATCTCTTCTTAGAGTATTTTCTGGAAGTATTTCTCTTTCTAGAAACTCTTCGCCTAGTCCTTTTGGCCATTTATATATCTATATATATTTATTTTTCAGAGAAATTATAGATAATTCATAGCGAAGACTAATTTCTTTGAGGGAATTGTATGAATATAATCTTTGATATGTTGCCATGTTGTTGGTTCTTTAGTAGCTAAGTAATTACGATGAATATCATAAATCATTGGCTTCATATGATAAGGGATTTCATTCTTATCGGTTGATTTATGAACGAAAACATTCTTATACATCGTATATAAATCATTACTTAGATCATGTAGTTTCTCCTTGTAATTATTAAATAGGTGTTGATGTTCAGGATAATAACGTAAATATTTCTTCAGATTTCCATTCCGTCGCAATTCAATATAATTTAAGAGATGATTATTCATGTTGATTTTAAGATTCTTGACTTCATTGAAGTAAGGATTAATCCATTTGTAACGTAGAGATCCGCACTTGATAGTAAATCCCTTTGTCGCATAATTAATTACGGGACCTTCATACATTTTTAGAAATTCATTATCGGTATATGATTCATTTTTTGAGTAGATATTATCAGGATAATCACATTTATCAAGTCTGATAATATCATTTTCTGTATATTGATACACTTCAACAAGGATTAATTCATTTTCTCTAATAGGAGATACATTACGATTCTCAACATGTCTCATTACAAATGAATAAGACATGTTCTTATCCAGAATATCATAATCTAATTTAGAGCATTCATCAAACATTTGCTTAAAAGATTTCTTATTCGCCCATTTGTTATAACCGCCGATTTCTGAACGAGTAGAGATTAACCATTCATCATTGTAATGAAATAGATTGATCATCGTCCCATCAATAAGATGTTCATAAGTTATTTGACCGTTGAGAGTCGGTTCAATAGGATCTGATCCTAAGTCAGTCGCTTTAACGGGTCCTAAACAGAGGATCTTATTATTTGGCGATACGACTGCTCCCTTAAGGAACATTTTCCATAATTCAGAACCATCCGGTGGATTATCATACGGATAAGAAATAATCTTAAGTTGTTTGAAAGAATTCACTTTAAAACCTAGTTTCCTAAAATCAGAAATGTAAGAGGGATGAGAGTTTATATAATTTTGTAGTTCCATAGTTGGATAATATATTATATTATTTTGTTTTTAAGTAGTATATATTCATAATGCCTAAGGGGGTAATGGAGCAGACTATGATAAAGCCAGATGGAGTAGATACAAGCGGTAACGGAACTGAGGGAAGCCCCGAAATAGAATTGGCTGGAAAAGAAAAGACCTGGCGATGGAAGTTTTTTTTGGGAATATGTTTTGTGATTGTTATTTCGGTTGTTGGATATCTGATATATCAGTCAGTGGCAGATAAACCAAAATCCGGATCCCCATCGCCACCTCCATCGGGGAGAGGTGTCCATGCCGATCTAAGTTCCACCGGCGGCTTACAAAGCGATAGCGAAGAGAATGTTCATAATAGTGCACATTCTGGAGGCGGGTCATCGCAGACGGTTACCCCTGGCATCACCAATCCGCTACCACCAGCAGCACCACAATTACCACCAGCACCACCAGCACCGCCACCACCAGATCCGGTACACGATGCCATGGGGGTGCCAAGTTTTGATTATGCCAATTGCAATTCAAGTTTCGCTGTCACCTCAATACCTGCCGCTGCGCGATGTGATACGGGCGAGATGTCCGATATGGTCAGGATGGCCCATTATTGGGATACTCAAATGACCCAGTGTGAGAGTGGAGAGTGCTCAGGTTTAACATATTCAGACGTATTTAATATTTATACTAACCCGGGTGCCGATAGATGTCCCGCGGATAGCACAGCTTTCGCGCTTTATCAAGACCATGCTGACGGATGTTCTGATGATATGACGCTAGATCCCGGTAGCCCGTGTATTATACCAGACGCTGCAAATTTTGATAATAATCGGTGCTGTAATTTGTTGAAAGAGTATGAATGGGATGAATTTGATCTTTCACGACAAACTGCTGCAGGTACGTCTTCCATTTTCGGCCTAGGCACTGCTTGTAATAATTATCTTCCTCCAGAATGTAACCTAGAATCTATTAGTCAATCTAACTTTAATACACTGAAAGAATGTTCCCCGCATCTGGATACAGCTCCTGCGAATCCCCCTCCTAGTGGAACAAGTCTAACTCCGGCTTGTGTAGAACAAGCAAACGCAACATGTGGCCGAGCAAAAAAGGCGAACAAAGGAAACTGTCAGTCATGTATGACGGAACATAGGGCTTCTCTTGTAACTGCTTGTAATATTCTAAATGATGAGGATGTCGCTGCAATCAATGATCTATATTGTTCCGATCCTCCACCAAATAACCCACTCCCACCCACTCTACCCATTCCTCCTAGTGAAATAGACCCAGCCACATGCATGACGGAAATAGGAAAGATTCAAACAGAATGTTGCGCTGGTGGTATGTGTGATGGTGATGCCGACGTGTCTTGGGTGATACCGGATACTTGCTCGCCTCATTGCGCTCTGGCAACTTCTGAATTTTTTTCTGGTGGGTGTTTTGAATTGATGGATGGGCGGGGGATGATTGATGGTGGCAACCGCGACCTATTTCATGCATTACAAGATAAGTGTCAGGCGGCGTCCTCGACACCATCACCAGTGCCACCGACGGGGTCTCTGGGTGGTTTGTGCGACTGTAAGGGGGATAAGGAGGGACCTACGTTGTGTCAAGAGAAGCTGGGGGTATTGCGGGAAAGAACATTCTGTACGGATAAAAATACCCCTGAAAAATGTTCGGCAGTCAATAAAACCTATCCCAATTTATGTGAATGGACTCCTTCCTCCAATATAGTATAGTATAGTTGATCCAACACCCGAAACTATAATTTTCTAATTATCATTGAATATTTATTTTTACGATTTAAGTTTTATAAAAAAATATCCATTCACTATAAATGGATAGCGAAGATGATGAAATACCAATTCAGAATCAGGAAGAAGGAGATCCATTTATAGATGAGATTTCCGAAGGCGGTGTAGAAGAAAGTGCTGAAGTAGGTGAAGCTGAAGTAGGAAGTGAATTAAGTGAAGATATCGGTGGTTACAATGAAGTACCGCTAGAAGAAGAAAGTAATCTTTCATTTGATTTAGGCGATTCATATATTGTTTTACTTGAAAGTCGTTCTGAACCATTTTTAGCGAAGATTGCCGAAATATCAACCGGAGATAATCTTTTACTCATGACAGATGATAATGATAAAACTTTATCGTTTCAGTTTGATGGAGGTGAAATTATAATGAAGACGGAAGGTTATGAAATCATAGACATGATTCGGGTAAGACCTTATTCTCCAGAACAAGAAGACACCGAATATAAGGAAATGGAATTTGAGACAGAAGAATTATTTGAAAAGAAATATTCAGATTTAGCAATTAAAGATGATTTGTTATCCTCACTGATCCAATCAATGAATATCTATGGAAATGAATCATTAATTGGTCGGGTTCAAGAAACAGTTGATATCTTTTTGGATCTTATCAAACCGGAAATGAAGACCGAAAAATCATTCGCAAAATGGCTAATACCTATCATTGAAGATAATCTAAAATTATATGATGAAGAAAATACGATTCTTCAGGGCGAATTAAGAGATGAATTATCATCTTCTGAAAACTATTATGATTATATCAATGGATCCCTAAAATTTCAGAAACCAATAGTGACTGTGAACGGTTTCGGTCTAGAAACAGACGAATACTCTGGGAATTATCTAAGAAACTGTCTCCAGGATGATAATTGTTCGGGTATATTAGGAGCATATCGCTATGATGAGAGAATCAATAGCAAACCGATTTTACATGGGGATTCTGTATTAATCCCATCAAATCGGTTAAGATTTATTGGATTACTCGAAGAACCTTATAATGAGACAGTCTATTCTGTTAATCCTGAAACATTATCAGGATTTACAGTCTTTGAGAAATATCTCTATGAAAATTTAAATCGGAAAATGATTCGCAAGAAAAGATTAATCAAGGATTCGTTAATCGTGCACTCTGAAGATGATTCTGAAAGGAGAGAGAAAGATAAATTTATTATTCATCAGTTATCTGATAAAGATGATATTTCAAAACTACATGAATTTAGTTCATCTATGATCAATGAAAACATTGAATTGCTACTTTCGGATGATATTAATGAATCATTCTACAATTATGACGATATTGAGAAGATATTATTCAAATATGAAGTGGAATATGGAGATTTATCTTTTACTCTGAGAGAGAAAATCACTTCTCTAGTAAAGGAAAATATTAATCGGTATCATAAAAGTTATCTCAAGAATGTAAAGAAAAATCATAATAAACCGTTTCAGATTAAGAAGATATCATTAACCGAAGAAAGAAAATCAGTTCTAGCAAAAGAATTAATCTCGGGAATGACTAAGAAGAAAGAAAGAAATAATTATCTTCAGAATTATATAGATTTATTCACTCGTCCTTCTGATAAAATAACCGAATCTTCTGAATATTTATACAATAAATATAACGATGAACAAGTCTTATGTAAGCATTATTTATACGAAGTAAATATAACGAATGATAATGATTTATTCGCGACAATGAAGAGTAAATATGGATTACCTCCGGAGGATGGATTCATATCATGTAAAGTTTGTGGGGGATATTTATGTCATGAAGATACAACATTAATTGATGGATATGAAGGCGATAAACCTATGATTACACGTGAAACAATTGTAGATACTGATAGCAAATTAATGATTGAAGAATATCTCTCTGAAAAAGAAGGCACTGTTAAGACAATTAAATTAATCAGTGGATCTATTGGTATTGTTTTAACTGATTCAGATATTTATGATATTTTATTATCTTATGAGTTATTAGATCATAATACATTGGCTGATGTGAGATATGATATGCTAGGAGTGGTTAGCAGTGATATTCACCCTCGTGTTAATAAAGAAATTCAGAAGATAAAAGAATTAGAGAAGAAGGAAAAAGATAAGAAAAAGAAAAAAGAATTGAAAGAACGTCGTGAAAACACCATGAAAAAATTTCAAGGATGGTTAAAAGATACAAATATTATACTCATTTTAACATCATTGATATCATTGTATGTACAGACCGCAGTTCCGTCTTATTTTATCGGAGATAAAGGCGACCGATCTATTGAAATTATTGATGTCATTGAGAAAAAGATTAATAAGAATGTTTTAAAATATCTCTCAATAAAGATAAGAAGATTATCTGAAAAATATGAGCATGAAAAAATATGGAAGCATTGTATAGGATTATTTAACGAAAAAGAACATGGTTCAAACGAGATTGAAACGCAACTGGGTCTAACGGTTCAGATGTGTATGCAACCTAATTTTCCGATGATAATTACACGGATAACAAATTATGAAGAGTTTGTTGAATCGTCAAAACACGACTATTTGAAAGAAGAGTGGGAAATGTTCAGACCTCTGAAACAAAATACATTGGTCAATGGGATAAATTCATTCTTAGATAAGGTTAGCGATGCGAACTCAAATTATTATCGGAAGGTCTATGGTGGAACAACCGTTGAAAATAATTCTTTAATAAGACCATTAAAATATAACGAGGAAACATCAGTTTCAAAATTACTTGATATTCCCGAAATCGGTATTTTTAAGAATAGTTCATTTAGAACTATCTTCCGTTATGTTGTTTCATTGTATGGTAAGAGACCTAGCAATTTGTTTATCACATTGACATTCAATCGTCTACTGGAAACCTGTGATAAACCTGAAGAAATACTAGCGATAATGAAACAAAATGGATGGTCATCGTCAAGTAATTCTTTTAAGATATTGGATTTTGTTGCTTTAAGGAAGAAAGTAATCCCCGAAATATTATCTCTGTATGGCGATAAAAATACCGAAATTAATTCATGTTATACGAATGAAAAAGCATGTAATAGTTTCATTCATAACGCGATAAATACATATGATCTATCATTGCTAAATACAAAACCGAAGAGAATCTATTTTTATAGAGCACCAGTCGTATATCCGATACTACCATATGGTCGTCTAAATGAATATGAAAGATATGATTCTTCGGGTAAGCAAATCAAAAACGTGGTTGATATGGTTTTTGAGAATTACAAATACAATGATATGAATCAAATCGCTAAAAAAACAGTAGATAATTTCTATCCGCAGTTTTTGTCAAAGATATCCTTATCGGATAAAGAACCTGTCATAAAGAAAGAAGAATTCAAAAATATAGAAAATAATGAGGAAAATTTTTACATGATACTTGAAACAAATCGCCAGAAGAATTCATTATTACATCTCCCTATGATTCATGCGAAAGATAAATATACAAAAGATGATTATAGTCTAATAGAGAGATATTCTTCGCTAGAGAATAGGTTCTATGAATACATAAAGAATCATTTCTCATCTGACTCATCGGACTCAGCCGATAAACAAGGTATCAGAGAAACTCTGATTAATATATTTGAAGACTATTTACAGAAAGATGAACTTGATAATAATATTGATCTCAGATTAAGAAATATCTTTTCATCTGTTATTTCAGAAAACAATGAGAATGTAGAGAGAATTTCTAAATTCTTGGCGCGGTCCGATGAAATTGAAGTGAATCAGAAGAAACGATTTGAGAGTATTTTCAGAGAATATAATCCAGGACAAAGAATATCATTTAAATCCGAACAAATATCGTCAATACTGAATTTATTTCTGAATGATGTTAATCTGAAATACAAGCATCTTAAGGGGTATATGATGGATATTCGTAATATTATGGCTCATCTTTGTAATGACGGACCGAAGATAAATATGATTCCGAAAGAATGGAAAGCAACGGATGCGATTGCCGACCAATATCAGGCGTTCATGGAGAGAGATGGTAATAGTGTTCATTTATTGCTTCATAATAAGATCTTTACAAAATCAAAGGATAATTATATCGGATTCAATCGTTATATTAATGATGATAAAGATAATATTCATTATTTCAGATTGTTATTCAGATATCTTAAGCCATCTTTTGATGATTTAGATAAGTTGAAGGGTCAGAAGAATTCAAAATACTCTGAAAGATATTCTGATATTTATATGAAATTTCATTTCATGAATTTATTTGATAAGATTGTTCATATCATTGAAGAGTTAAAAGATTCTCAATCGGAGATAACAAGTGATGCGAATGATTTATTTCAGTCGTTAGAAAGAGTTGATTCAGAGTGTACTGAAAATATGATAGAAGTTTATTCTCAATTCTTGATGGATTTATTGACTCATGTTTTATTTCAGCATTATGATCCATCATGGTTATTCTTGAATGAACAGAAACTTGATTTATCTAATCGGTTATCAAAACAAAAGGAAAGAGAAAAACAAGTATTAGTTGGCAAACTGGATTCAGCCACAAGAGAAGAAAGATTCGCTATCATGCAGAAACAGAAGATGGGTATTTCATTGTTCTATAAACAAGGAGCTGCTCAGGCGAGCGAGTATGTTAAGAGTGATGAACATGCCTCTCATAATGAAGATGAGAGAATAGAACGATTGAAGGAGATTATGTCTCAGAGTAATGTTGAATTAGATGTCATGAGGGCTGAATCCGAAGAAGTAGAAGAAATTCCTCAGTCGGTTTACGTTGATCCTACTCTTGAAGAGGAAGGATATGTAGATTATGATGAATATGATCCCGAAGATGAAACTTATGGTGATGAAGGATTAGACGGTGAACAAGAACAAATTTTTAATGAATAAATTAAAATATAAAATATAGTAAATGAATCAGTTCGTAATTTTGTTTGCTATTGTTGTTGGATTTACTTATTTCGGTGGAACAAATGTTCCTAAGATGCTCAAAGACAATCAACAAGTCTTACTGGGCGTCTTAGTAGGTTTAATGATTGGTCAAATGAATTTAGTTGAAGGGGTTGTCCCTGACCCCCCCCCTGTAGGTCTTTCTGATGAACAATGCGATGCAAAATGTCTGGCGACACATATATGTACAGGTTATAAATGTGATACCTGTTCGGTGGCAAAGTCATAATGAGAAGGAAAGCCCGCTGGCGAGACAACACATAAAGGGTTTCTTGTGAGGAAACAGAATAACTCTAAATTTTAATACTTTTTTATTACTCAATAATATGAATCAAGAATTTATTATCATTGACCCACGACCTTTGGAAGCATTCAAGGACAAGACTTTTTCTGATTTTAAGAAAAGAGATGTTATCAATAAATTATTTAAGTGTATTGAAGAAGGTAAGATAGAAGAAGCATGTTATTGGGTAACGGAGTGTATTTGTTCGGGATATTCACAAGAATTATTTGAGAAGTTAATAATTCATTCGTCAAAAATAGTTCATATTAATTCTCCTAAATTACCTGAATATTTATGGAGAAAATACAATTCATTTTTATCGTCTTATGATCATATTGGCAAAAAAGAAAAGGATCAATTGATACATTTAAGGAATACACAATCGGTAAGGAATGTATTTTTTGATTTAGTTGTAACGATATCTTTATCTCCCAAACCGAAAAGATTTGATAAATATCCGAAAGTTGTGGACCATGATTTTCAGTATTCAACGATTCAGAGCAAACTGAATGCCACAATGCAGATTTTACCTTCTCATGTGATTAAATTTACGGATCCCGAGGAGTTAAGAATTATAATGAATGAATTTTTCTTTCATTTGAAGAATATCAATGGTGGATATGAAAAAGCATGTTACTGGGTGGCATGGTTAATTCAGTGGGAGAAGATAAATAAAAAGAAACAAATAAAATTTGAAATAGAATGTCGTGATATTAGTGAAGTTAATCCTAAATATTGTAAAGATTGTATATGGTTATTGTGGGAAATAATTCTGAGTGAATGTAGTGAAAGATCTGATGATATCAAATTACAGGTTCAGAGTTTATATCGTTTATTCAGACATGATTATACAAGTGGGAAAAGAAACGCAAGATTACCTTATGTGTATCATGCGATAGGATATTTAACTTTTCCTGTTCAGTTTAAGATACCACTTAGAAAGGATAAAAATATCTTCTTACAGACCCAATGTAATGTTAATTATATGTTTAAGGCAAAAAAGAATAATGAAGTGAAGAATTATATTGCTCCTCCAGAAAAAGTTAAAAAAGACACTGGCTCAGAAAAAGAAATCGCTTTATCAAAATTCAACTCATTACTAGATATTGATGAATTAACTCGCTGAAATTATCTTCTTTTACGTCTGGTTTTACTTTTACGCTTTTTGGACTTACTCTTTTTAGATTTCTTTCTTGTTTTACGCTTAGATGTTCTACGTCTTTTAGATTTTCTTTTATGTTTTCTACCACCACCGCGGGCGGAGGCGGCTTCGGCGGTGGCGGCAGCGCTCCGCACTATATCACCGGGCACTTCAGCGCTCCCATGACCTGCACGATACCGCTGAGGGGCCGCAATAATTTCATTTAACCACGATTCTGCTGCCGCCTCCTCCCCCGTGTTTTTTTTATGTAGAATCATTACGGCCACAGGTTCCCTGTCATCACTGGTCAGTTCTCTTGTCATACTTTTTGCTACAGTGGATGCCGCGTCCATTTGGTCAGAGGTGATACCCCATCCATCTACAACTCCTCTAAGTTGTTGGTCGTCCATATTCATCAGCCCCTTTATATATTCCCAATCACTGTGTTTTTTTTTGAAATCTTCTTTTACTTGTTCAGTCCTAAAAAATATAATTTTATTTTGTGTGGGTTGTGTGGGTTGTGTGGGTTGTGTGGGATCAGGGTTCGGCCACTCAATTCTAAGGAGGCGTTCTTTTGGTCGTAAAAACCGACCAAAACTCGTCGTCGTGGGCCTAAAAGAGAAATCACCAATAGCCTTATGTTCGGAATACGACCCAGCATCTCCTTCAACCAAATCCATCACTGGATTTCTGAAATCCGCATTTTCGGCATGTAATATGATTTGTCCATTTTTCCAGGTGCTGTTCGCAGATAACGGCGACCAGCTCCCCTTCACTATTTCTATTTCAATATCGTAAACGGCGGCTAGTTTCATCTGCTTCACTTGTATTTTCAACTCTTCAACATCAAGCCCGAACGGAGCTAAGGTAGCATCAGCCAAATGAGTTTCATTTTGGGCAATGTATTTGTCCAAACCTGTTTGCACAGTCGCGGTGCCCTTTAATCTTTCATATTCATATTTTTCTGAATCCTCCATCTCTCCTGTATCCATCCCATATAACTCTATTGCTCTTGCGATGTTTTTAGCCAAATCTGCGTCCATTTAATATTATACAATATATATTTATTTATTTTATTTGGTAGTATTATAAATGAAAATTTTAGGATTTGAAGTTCCATCAATGATTATGAAATTATGTAAACCCGCTCAGCTCTATTTAGTATTATCGTTAATCAGTGTTATGTTTTATTTGGCCTCTATGTTCAATGTTCATGATACGGTTTTAGAAGCTGAACCCGAAGGAGGTGGCGTTCATCATTACACTATGGGTGGATTACTCGTTAAGGTTGTCTTTACTATTCTATGGATCTATATCTTGAATTATATCTGTCAGTTCAAGTATGGTAAGAAGATTGCGTGGTTCGTCGTTCTTTTACCGTTTTTCTTTATGGGACTAATGCTAATTGGTCTGCTCTGTGCTGTATCTTTCATTGCTTTACAGACAAAGAAAACAAAAAATTTACAAAATGAATTATCAGTTGAGAAGATGAAGGTTAAAGAAGATGTTGTCGCATAACCGACTATGAAATAAAATCTGAGACCCTATCCTAATCATTAAGATAAAGATTCTAACCGGAGCAGTTTTCACATTCATTCGGATTCAATGTAAATTGAATTGCTTTTGACGAAGGGCGACTTCTCAGATAATAGACTCCCGTTTTTAATCCTTTTTTCCATGAATATGAATGCATTGATGACATCGTCCCTACATTAGGCGACTCTAAGAATAAATTCATGCTCTGACTCTGACAGATAAATTTACCACGATCAACCGCCATATCAATAATATTCTTTTGCTTTGTTTCCCAAACGGTCTTATAAATCGCTTGAAGATAATCTGGGATTTCGGGAATTCCTCTACAGGACCCATCATTTCCAATAATCTTATCTTTCAATCCTGATGACCAAATACCTAATGAAATTAAATCCTGAACTAAATAATCATTGATGATCATATATTCACCTGATAGGACTCGCCTCGTGTAAATATTAGACATGATTGGTTCAAAACATTCGTAATTACCTAGGATCTGAGCGGTTGATGCTGTCGGCATTGGAGCAACTAACAAACTATTTCTGACACCATATTTTTGAATATCACTCATCAATGATGACCAATCATGACGAATATCTGTCATCGCGATCTGCCACAGATCAAACTGAAATTTTCCTTGCTGTAATGGGGAACCAATAAAGGAACTGTAAGATCCTAAGTATTCATCCCGATCAAGTTCTCCATCAATGATATGACCAAGATTCTCTTTTAATACCTTGATTTCATCGGACGATACAAAATCTCCTGTTTCCCCAGAAGGTCCTGAGACTTGATTGAGCCATAGACGATATCTTTTCATAGAGACTTCCCTTTCCTTGGCGAGTTCCATGGATGTTTCCATCGCTCCGAAATAGATAGTTTCAAAGATATCTTCATTCAAATCCTTGGCTTCTTGGGAATCAAAGGGATATCCGAATTCAAAGAATACATTTGCTAAACCCTGAACACCGACACCAATTGGACGATGTCTCAGATTAGATGTTTTGGTTTCTTTCGTCGGATAATAATTATGATCAATGATATGATTTAGGTTACGAGTTAACTGTTTGGCAACCGCTTTCAATCCTAAGAAATCATATGATGGTTCTAAATATTCTTTTAATTCCATGAACCCCCCAATATGGTTCCGATTCGCACCTCTCTTAAGATAAACCTGTGGGAATTTCACTCCATTCGGATAATTTCCGGATAGCTCAGTCAATTCTGTATATTTCTTCGTTTCATATGGAATCTTCATTTTTGTCAAGAGACCCTTCGCTAAGTCGCAATAGACGCAGTCAGGTTTAGAGTAAACAATGAATTCCATCTTTGATGTATCTTTGGGTTTCACGAATTTCTTTAGTGAAATTGAAGCAAGATTACAGACAGCAGTTTCTTCAGGACTCGTATATTCAACAATCTCTGTGCATAGATTTGATGATTTGATTGTTCCTAAATTTTGCTGATTTGATTTGCGATTACATGCGTCTTTATACAGGAGATACGGGGTTCCCACTTCAATCTGAGAAGTCAAAATAGCTTGCCATAGTTCTCTTGCTTTAATTTGTTTCCTATATTTCTTATCATTTTCATAGGAAAGATATAATTCATTGAATTCTTTGCCCCATGAATCACTTAATCCGGGACATTCATGAGGACAGAATAAAGACCATACTTGATCAGAATGAATTCTCTCCATAAATAAATCGGATATCCATAAAGCATAGAAGAGGTCTCTCGCCCTATCAAATTCTGAACCGTGATTCTTTTTGAGTTCAATAAATTCAAAGATATCAGCATGCCATGGTTCAAGATACATCGCGAATGAACCGTTCCTCTTACCCCCTCCCTGATCAACATAGCGGGCCGTATCATTGAATACCCTGAGCATCGGAACTAGACCATTTGATACACCATTTGTTCCGGCGATATAAGAATCTTTTGCCCGAATATCATGAATTGATAAACCGATACCACCTGCATATTTCGAGATTAGGGCACAATCTTTCAACGTATCATAAATTCCAGAAATAGAATCCTCCTTCATTGTTAGAAGGAAACAACTCGCGAATTGTTCTCTCTGAGAACCAGCATTATAGAGAGTAGGCGTTGCATGAGTAAAATAATGTTTGCTCATTAAATCATAGTTCACTAATGCTTGATTAATATTATCACGATGAATTGCCAAGGAAACTCTCATTAACATATCTTGGGGTCGTTCAATGATATCTTTTCCTAAACGATAAAGATAACTTTTTTCAAGAGTCTTGTGTCCGAAGAAATCAAAATCATAATCCTTTGCGTAATCAATAGATGAATCAATCTTTTCTTTATTATTCATGACTAATTCATATAAGTAATCCGCGATGAGGGGTTTCTTATGACCGTTACATTCGTAATCATACATTAATTGAATTTTATCCGAAAAAGTATCAAGTGTATTCTTATGATGATTAGATACAGTGATTCTGGATGCCAGAATCTTGAAATCTGGATCCTTACTATACATAGCGATAGCGGTCTCCGAAGATAGTTCATCTAATTCGGTTGTCTTGACACCATCATGGAGCTGTTGGATGACTTTCTGAGCAATAATTGTTTCATCAATATTAAGTTTATATTCAAACTCTTCACCCTGGGATAAAGACTTGATCCGATTAAGAATCTTATCAAAGGAGACTTCTTCGTATTCACCTGATCTTTTTTGGACACGCATTCTTTCTTGACTTACTTGATACATTTATATCCATATCAAATTTTTAAGTAAAATCTAATTTAAAAATTGAGATTATTAAATGTATTTCTCTTATTATAAATGAAACTAGGGGTTGAAGCAATTTTTGTCGGTTTGGCAATCTTATTATTAATTTACATGTCTCAAGGTGAGAGAACAAGTAAGGAAAATCCAGAGGCAGAAAGAGTTGTAATCATGCCAGGTTATCACATGCCGAATTATTCAAATCCATATTATAATAGATATCCTCATTATTATCCCCATATATCTCATCATCAGAGACGTCCTTATCCGAGACGTCCTTATCCGAGACATCCTCATAGAAGACAAATTAATATCCCGAGACAAGGTGGTGAAATTAATAAATAATCTTCACTGAAACTTTTAACGTGTAAGTTAATTAATTCTTCAACATTTCGCCAAAATTAAAATAGGCCACTTATATATAAAAATGTCAGACTCTGATGATTATTCATCTAAATTTGAACTTTATGAGGAGGCTTTAAAAGCAGCGAAAAATGATATCAACAAGATCAATGATATATCAAAAACAGATACAGATGTTATCAGAAGAGTTGTTAATGATAATTTAAGATATGATCCTGATGAAGATTTTACTGAAGAGGTAATTGAGGATTTACAAGATAGAATGATTTCAGAATTAATGGAAGAGATTAAACAGATGAAAAAAAAAGAATCACAAAAAAAAGCATCACAAAAAAAGAAATCCAAGAAACGATCTAAGAAAGGATCTAAGAAACGATCTAAGAAATCTAAAAGACATAAGAAATCTAAAAGACATAAGAAACGATAAGTTATGCTCCTTGTTGATCAAATCTATACTAATGAACTTCAATAAATTTCATATTCACTTAAACTTTTAATGAATAGAGTAATTAAATCATGAAGATTGCAATCACGGGTAAAATGTGCTCAGGGAAAACTACCCTATGTAATTATCTTTGTTCTGTTGAACCAAGGTTCCAAATATTTTCATTCGGTAAAAAAGTGAAAGAAGTCGCTACCGATTTATTTGGCATGGATCCTTTAACAAAAGACAGACCTTTATTAACATCGTTGGGTCAAAAGATGAGAGAAATTGATTCAGAAGTCTGGCTAGACTATGGGATTAAGCAATGTCAAGATAAAGAATTTTGTTTAGTTGATGATTTAAGATATCAAAATGAATATGAAGCACTCGTTAAAAATGGATTTAAAATCATTCAACTCAATCTTTCAGATGAATTACAAGAAAAACGAATTAGAGAAGTTTATCCAGACAACTTTGAAGGTCATCTTATAAATAGAACTCATCTCTCTGAACAGAATAAGTTTGATTGGCTAAACGAAGAGCATCCTCATTTAAGTATAGATTCATCAGAAGATATAAATGAAATAAAGAGTATTATCAATTCGTTTATAAAATAATTTATATATCCGATCTATTTATTATGGATTTCAATCATTTAATACCGATTACAAATGTTAAAATTTCTAAAGAAAAATGGCTCAAGACAAAAGTTAAATATGACGAAGAATTAAAGGTTGAAGGTATTTTAGATGAAATGTGCAAAAAAACATATGACTGGATCTTATCTAAGTCTGATTTAGATGTTATCTGTGATTATGATACGTTCAAAGAAGATTTTATTAATTTGTGTTATGATAAATATCTGAAATGAACGCATCCTTCAATGAAATTGGCAGTGAAATGAACAATGATTCCGCATTAGATTTATTTGAATTAAAGTATCTTGAAGAGATATCATTTTTATTTAATGTTCTGAAGGGAATGGATAATTACTTTGGTCTGGATCTCTTTGAAGATAACTATTGTGATTACTTTGATTTTATTCAGAATCATGTTGTGATTCATGAATTTAGTGATGATATCATGTCTGAAGATGAATTACACACAGATTAAAATATTTTATAGATGGATGGATTTGGTCAGATTTTCCGGATGATTGTTGGAAAGAGAAAAGAAAACATCATGCAGTCAGTATATTACAGGTATTATTTAAAAAAATAAAGCAGACAAATGGACTGTTTCTAAAGTTTCTGCGCCCACAGGAGCCTGATAGATCTTATTTTTTACCTTATCTATATTATAATGACAAACTTTAGTAGTTTAGAGAAAGGTTGTCCTGCGGGAATCCCTTTTTCAAAATGTAGAGATTACATGGATCAGATGGATCAGAAGAAAAAGACTAAAAAAACGAAAAGAAAAGGAAAGAAAACGAGGGGTGGACGTAAAAAAACGCGGAGGAGTAAAGTGCTACCTAAGGTCCCACCGAAAGGAGTGGTGATCCGTAAGAAAGGTAAATTATATAGAAGTAATGGCAGAACTCTCAAGCCTCTTTAAAGTCTCTTATAAACAAATAAATATGGCGAATATTTCGCAACTTTACTTTCTGTTAATTGATTCACACCCGTATCATTGTATTCATACCATTTATCTTCTAAATAATTCTTACAGACAGCATAATAATGACCTCCACCTAATGAACCATTATGAATCGCCATGCTTTGTAGAGAATATTGATTACTTTTCTTTGAAGAATAATTAATATTATAATCCTTTAAATTTAAGTTCATTGGATATTTCAAGAATTTATCTATCTTTTGATTTTTCCGATATCTTTTCACTAAAATGAATAAGACATCTGATGTTTTCCATAATCTTGTTTGCTTAAAGGGTCTCACAGAATTTTTACATTCATCACATTGCCATAGATTATCTTCATCTAATCTTAACTTTTTCATATATTCACTTAAACAACATTCTAAAGAAGATGCCGAATTAGGTATTTCTAATGAGATAACTTGAATTGGATCATGATTAGTCGTATAATATTCACAATCAGTGCAACTGGTAATCGCTAAAAGTTGTGAATAAAAGTTATCAACAATATAAGAATAATCTTTTTCATAAAATCGTGACCACGTTTCATTACTCTTAAGATTGATTTTATCGGCTTCATCTTCAACTTTCTTAGAATAAGTCATTGTAACTTCTCTGGATACACCCTGATGTAATAAATCTAAGAACAAAGTTAAGAATTCATCTATATCATTTTGATTAAAATTACTGAAGTAAAGATCTTTCTCTGAACATATTTTCTGAAATCGTCTTAAGAGATTGATAGGATTATGAACTTCTGATGAATCATTTGACCACATTTTTCTCTGAAACTGAAACCATTCATAAATCAATGAATCTTGATTCGATCTCTTACATTCATTAAAAAATTTTTCATTATTTGGATGAAATGTTGTCAGATGACTTAAGCACTGTAGGGCAGAGTTCATGTAGCATGTATTTCCTAAATTAGCTAACCCTTTATTTCCCGCATGGATAGGTTTTACTTGACTAGTCATTTTAACTTAAATATCTATGATTTTTTTAAATAATAAATATACTTAAAATTATTTTATTGACTAAAATTATAAATGAGTGATACTGTTGATAATGTTTTAGATGCTGTTAACGAATCTGAACCTGCTGATGTTGTTGTCGTTGAGGAAACAACAGAAGCATCTGAGGAAGAGGCTCCGGTTGCAAGCGAAGCAGTAGAAGCGCCCGAGGAAGAATCCGTAGCAAGCGAAGCAGTAGAAGCAGTAGAAGCGCCTGAGGAAGAATCCGTAGCAAGCGAAGCAGCAGAAGCAGTAGAAGCAGTAGAAGCGCCTGAGGAAGAATCCGTAGAGGACGAAGAACCAAATCCACCGAGCGAGGCAGTCGAGCAAGTTGTTTCAGACATCCGTGATATTTTATCAGAAGATCCTGTTGCGACAGAAGAATCATCTGTTTCGGGACTCACAGATGACTTAAAACAACGTATTGCTGAATTAGATTATTTACGCGAATTATATGAAAATTTGTCTAATGGAAATATAGAGAGCAGAAATGATATTGTAAAGATGTGGGATAATAAATCTATAATAATTTCTTCGGATGTAGATTATCAAATCATCCTTAAAAACCTTGAAAACCTTCCGAATATCATTGGAAAAACTCTTCGTAATAAAGAAGTTAATAGATCGGAATTATTTATAAACATAAATAATATTCAAGAAAAAATAGAAATTTTAGAAAAACTAATAAATATAATGCATATATCTATTCGTAGAGTTGATATATATTTAGATAATTTTTAATATAATTTATACTTTAGTTCGAGTAAGCTAAGCCACCCATGCCGGACATGATACGGAGGACATTGTAGTTAACAGCATAAATATTTAATCCACCATCCGTCTGAGTGTCTGAGCTGTTCCCAGCTGTTTGTGCCGGAAAAGTTAATTCCGCGTTATCAATTCTAGAGAAATTACACGTTCCCGAAGGTTGGTGTTCTTCAGGTTTGAGAGCGAATGAATAAACACCAATTGAATCTTTTTGTATTACACCCCCAAAACCCGTGTGGTGTTGCCATAGTTGTGCTCTTGTAAAGTACAATCTATCTCTTTCAGAAAAACGATCATGCCCATTTAATTTAAGTTGATAATTACCAGCAACGAGTTGTCCAGGTGTTGAAGCCCCCGCTATTACACCGTTAGCACCGACTGTTGGTAATTTAGGTCTTCCTGTGAATATTAATTCTTTAACAGGATGGTTAAAATTGAGACTTTTCTTCGTATTCGTCGCGGATGACTCTGAATCAAATTGTAATTGTTCTATCAAATATTCATGTGAAACTTGTGCAAAACGCCTTCTTTCATCGGTATCAAGATATATATAATCAGCCCACAATTTGAAATTAGTATGAGTATTAGTTATCTGTGCTGGTGTTTCTGCTATATCTGCTGCGGCCCCTAACTTTATTTTAATTTTAACTTCATGATATTGAAGGGCAATCAATGGTAAAGCAAGACCTGGATTACGACAAAACCAAAATTGTAATGGTATAAAACAATCTGATGGTGTAGCAACGCTAGATAAAGTATTATTATCAACACCAAGGTGATTATACGATGTTTTTTGAAATAAAGTACAACCTGAGGTAGGTTCAGCAGCTGTATTTATCGTGATAGCAGCATTCGCTCCTGTAGGGTTAAAATCTGTTAAATCGTTCCAAGTAGTTAACCAATGTCCATAGTGTTTATCAATCTTTTGTCCACCAATTTCTATTTCAACTTCTTTTAAAAGGCAGTGTCCTATATTAGAACCTAAACAGTTTTGTGCTGAACTAGTATCAACAAGAAAGTTACTAGGGTTATATTCTACATACATTCTACCGACTAAATCACCATTTCTTGAAATAGTCGCTGTAACATCATTGCCGAATCCGGCCGTCCCATTCAAAGTCTGCTGAATTGCTTCCATTGAGAAGTTCGTGTGTCTGCGATAGACAACCTTGAAGAAAGTGATCTGCGGGTTACCCGTAAGGTAAATATCCTGAGCGCCATAAGCGACAAGTTGCATTAATCCTCCTCCCATATTTTTATACCTTCATTATAGAAAAAAATTTTGGCGCAATTAAACTAATTAATAATTTTTAATTATTATTTTTTTAAAAGATATCTTAGAAGATAAAGATAAAGATAAAGATTATATAACTTAGTTAGAGTATGCTAAGCCACCCATACCAGACATGATACGGAGGACATTGTAGTTAACTGCATATATTTCAAGCGCTTCTGCCGTCCCGGTTACGTTAAGTTGTGCATTATCGATTCGCGAGAAATTACAAGTTCCAGATGGTTGGTGTTCTTCGGGTTTTAAAGCAAATGAGTATACAGCAATGGTATCAGCAAGTGTTACCCCGCCGAAGCCAGTGTGATGTTGCCAAATTTGAGCACGAGTGAAATATAATCTATCCCTCCCTGCAAAACGGTCATGTCCATTAAGTTTTAATTGATAACTGTGATCAGCATTCAATACAACATTAATTCCTCCTCCAGAACCCGCCGCTGACGACCATGCGCCTGTCCAAATCAGTTCTTTTACGGGGTGATTAAAGTTTAAGTCAATGTTTTTCTCCGCCTCAGATTTAAAATATTGTACTTGTTCAATCAAATATTCATGAGATACTTGAGCAAAACGTCTACGTTCATCCGTATCAAGATAAATGTAATCAGCATATAATTTAGTGGTACCGCTTGTGTCCAGAGCGGCACTAAATGTTATCTTAATTTTAACTTCATGATATTGTAGTGCGATCAAAGGTAATGCAAGACCAGGATTACGGCAAAACCAAAATTGAAGTGGGATAAAAAGAATACCAGGATCACCAGCTGTCTGAGTTACACCTCCAGCGCACGCCATTCTTTGAAACTTGGTTGGATTATTCGAGCCTAAATCCGTACTACAGGCTGCCGAACTACCAGTTGGATTCGGCTCTGTTAATTCAGCCCAAGTATTCAACCAGTGATTGTAGTGTTTATCTATTTGTTGACCTCCTATTTCACACTCAACTTCTGATAAAATGTGGTATCCATAATTATTTTCAGTAACGTTTGCGCCTGGGTCATGTTCAACATACATTCTACCAACTAAATCACCATTGCGCGAAATAGTCGATGTGATAGAGCTGCTCTGAGCGACCGTCCCATTCATAGTCTGCTCAATAGCCTCCATGGAGAAGTTAGTGTGCCGTCTGTAGACAACCTTAAAGAAAGTAATCTGCGGGTTACCCGTGAGGTAAATATCCTGAGCGCCATAAGCTACAAGTTGCATTAATCCTCCTCCCATATTATTTTTATACCCTCCTTTAGAAAAAAATTCTGGCGAAATTAAACTAATTAATTTTTCCGCGAATGATCTTAAATAATATTTTTGTTTATATTATTTTTGAAAAATGATCTTATAAGATAGAGATAAAGATATTTAATTGGCACGCAACTTAGTTAGAGTATGCTAAACCACCCATACCAGACATGATACGAAGGACATTGTAGTTGACGGCGTAGACGATGCATGCTTTCGCGGTAGAGAAGATTAACTGGGCGTTGTCAATACGAGAGAAGTTACAGGTGCCGGAGGGCTGGTGCTCTTCCGGTTTAAGGGCGAAGGAGTAGACGTTGATTTTCTTGGTCAAGCTAGAAGTGCGTCCCTGTTCCGTTACAGAAGCATCACTTGAAACTTTGAATATAGTTATTTTGTCGTTCGCTGCATCGGTGGACGGCATGGTGGCGGTGCCTCCGATTTCGGTTGGAACAGAGATTGTCATTGTGATATTATCGGCATTATTGGCTCCGAAACCAGCGACGGCGCCGTGTGCGGGGGTACCATTCACAACCCGTGACTGAACGAGAACAACTGCAACGAATGTTTTTGCGACTGCCACATCAAGGAATGACAAAAGCAATTCTTGACCAGGTGCAAAATCCGCTATCGCGGGTGTGGCGGCCCCTCTGATATTTAATATACCTGTGGTGGAGACGAAATTAAAGGTGGAGGCTGCGTTGTCGGCGGCGGCATTAGAAATAAGTTGTGCTGTTATACCGGTCGGAACAAACAGTGTAGTATTACCGAATGGACCTACTGCTGTGAGTCCCTTACCGGCGGACGGTAAATTCTGCCTCGGGACAGCAGTGTGGCATTCGTAAGGCTGTCTGATCTGGAAGTATTCGGTTTCCTGTAAAGCAAAGCGATCATGGCCGTTAAGCTTAATGTTAGCCGAGACATAATCATCCCCGACAGCCGTGGTCCAGATTAACTCTTTTACCGGATGGTTGAAATTTAATTTGTGGGTTCCAGACTCGCTCTTATCCTCTTTCTGAAGCTGCTCAATAAGGTATTCGTGAGAAACCTGGGCGAAACGACGGCGTTCATCAGTATCAAGATAGATGTAATCACAATTAATGGCGCATGTGGTATCAGCATCACCACCCCACTTAACCTTTACCTTAACTTCGTGATACTGAAGGGCAATTAAAGGAAGAGCAAGACCCGGATTGCGACAGAACCAGAACTGAAGGGGGACCTGAATAAGACCAACACCGGACGTTCCAGTAGACCCAAGAGAACCGATCATAGATTTAAGCCCAACAGCCTTGGACTCAGGAGTAGATAATTCATTCCAAACATTCATCCATTCCGAATAATGTTTGTCAATCTTCTGACCACCAATTTCAAGTTCAGCCTCAGTAACAATAGTTGTGGAACCATCTGTAACAGTAGACTTCGTCGAAGTAACATACATTCTGTATACTAAATCACCATTACGAGAAATAGTGCAAGTACTAGTCGCACCACTGGAGGCGGCGCCATTTAAAGTCTGCTCAATGGTTTCCATTGAGAAGTTCGTGTGCCGTCTGTAGACAACCTTGAAGAAAGTAATCTGCGGGTTACCCGTAAGGTAAATATCCTGAGCGCCATAAGCTACAAGTTGCATTAATCCTCCTCCCATTATTTTATAACCTAGAATAGAAAAAAATTTTAGGGAATTAAAACTAATTAAAATTATAGATTTTATGAAACAAATGATTTATAATTAGTTAGAATATGCTAATCCTGCCATACCAGAAATAATTCTTAAGATATTATAGTTAACAGCATATATTGTGAATGTTTTACCAGAGGGAACAGGAACATCATTAAATATAAGTCTCGCATCATCAATTCGGGAGAAGTTGCATGTTCCCGATGGTTGATGTTCCTCGGGTCTTAGGGCAAAGGAATAAACATTGATACGATTTCGCATGGTAGATGTGGCCGCTTGTGCGACTGAAATATTTTTGATGGAATGTATTGTAAATTTATCTTCTCCATCAATAGCAGCACCGAGTGTACTTTCACATAGACTTTCAGATAATTGAATATGATAATTGTCGACGCTAGTAAGACCGCTCAGTAATGGTCCATCGGCGACACCTGTTACTTTAGCAAGAATGGTATGGGAGTTTGAAAGACCAGTCGCTGCGTTTACTGTGGTCCCTAATCCACTCACATTAAACTCCAACGTATCTCCTATATGAGGCATATGACCCATATGCTGTAGATCAGATCTACGGAATGAATAAACAAGACTTGTTGCTGTGACTCCACCCGAAGCCGCTAATACTGCTATTCCCGATAAATCTTCAATACCACCACCACTTGTTTCAGAAATAATAACCTTTGTGGCTGTCACCGTGTGATCAGTGAACCCCTCAGCTTCAAATTTTTGAGGTGCGGTTCTTGTCGTTGAAAATAAGATGGTTAGTTTTGTTCCTACGAAAGATGGCATACCCACGTGGGCCATATTTTGAGCAGGAACAGCCGTATGATATTTAATAGGATGCCTTAATTGAAAATATTCTTCTTCTTGTGGATGAAAACGATCATGTCCGTTCATAACTATTTTGAGATTTCCATATGTATTTGTTACAGCACTCGTCCAGATTAATTCTTTAACTGGATGATTTAATTTCAATTCAATATTATTACTAGAAGACTCTTCCTTATATTGTATCTGTTCTATTAAATATTCATGAGATACTTGGGCGAATCTACGTCTTTCATCGGCATCAAGATAAATATAATCACACCACACCTCAATACTCGCACCAATTCCTACGGAAGAATAATCACTTGTCCCAAAGTTGAATTTCAGTATAACTTCATGATACTGAAGCGCGATTAAAGGTAAGGCCAATCCATGATTACGACAGAACCAAAACTGTAAAGGAATAATAGTAAGACCCGCTATTCCATTTGAATCACTTTTCTTCATTGTTTTAAGAGCATACTGTTTTGTTGCTGGTGTAGTTAATTCTTCCCAAATTTGCATCCATTCCTTAGTCTGCTTATCTATAGATTGACCTCCGATTTCAAGTTCAACAGCCGTAACAATCTGATCTCCGTGATGTACACCTGTAGTAGATGTAGAGACATATACATCAGATATTAAATCTCCATTACGGGAAATAGTAACAGTTCCGTTTGTAGGTGATGAGGTTAGAACACTAGAACCTTGAATAACCTGTTGAATAGTTTCCATAGAGAAATTCGTATGTCTGCGGAATACATTTTTAAAAAAAGTAACTTGGGGATTCCCTGTAAGATGGGCATCTTGTTCTCCATAAGCAACTAGTTGAATGATACCACCTCCCATATTATGATATATAGGATATAAAAAAAAATCATTCAAAACCAAGAATAAACTAATTAACCCTTGAATAAGAATGAAAATAATAAAACTATCATAATAGATTCATAGAAAGTGATAGGTCTAAATTGACTATCATCGCCACCAGTATTTTTAACTATCTTAGGCCACATCATGTTATAAGTCACTTGAACAATATATGATCTTATTAACAAGATAAGAATCACCATGATAGATAAACTGATTATATTTTCAAGTTTTGGTTCTTTAAAAAACTTTTGCAACTTTAATCCCCCTCCAATCATTTTATAATATTTCGTAGATAATATTTATTTCAAAAATAGTTTTTCTGTTTCCTTCGGATCCATTTCTAAATCTAAGACTTGTTTCACTGGATTCATAATCTGATTTGTAATATAAAATTCATAATCTAAATCCAGATTGTTATCTTTAATATAATCTACATGTTCAATCCTATCACCTTGTAAGATATTTACTTTCTTATATTTCGGCTGAGTTTTATCATCAACTCTGAAATTTCTCATCTTAGGTTTTCCATTCTTAAATTCCCCGATTTGTCGTCTTTCTGTAATCTTCTTGTATCCCATGAATTCTTTCCCTGATCCCTTATTTATATAAGCATAAGGTATCCTATCATTTGCTTTCGGTTTATTCCCCGGATCTCTTTCTGCCATCCGATCAGCCAAAACCTTATGAGCAATTCCTTTAGGATTTTTATAATATCCTCTTAAGGCTTTTGTAATTACAAAATATCGTAAGATAAATTCTCCATTCCTTATCATTTGAAGAGTCTCCTTGAGCCAATTAACTGCTAAAGTGAAGTCTTTCTCAATCATAATCTTCTCAATCACGTTACCAAAGACATGTTTCACTATCGGAGCATTATCTCTCCTCTTAAGAACAATACCCATCGCATCTCTCTTACATACATCTGGATCAAATTCATACTTATCACCTGTATATCTTTTCTTAGAGATAAGGATAAAGGGCCAGAAAGTTTTCTCATATTCTAAATCTTGAGGATGACATAAGAGTGGTTCATGTTGCTCGGTCTCTACGGAACCATCTTCATCCTCTACTTTCACAATACCTTTTGTAATATATTCGCCCGCTTCTTGACCACACTTAATACAATGTTCTAAGGCTTCCTTTCCTACCAGAGTTTTACCATCTTTAATTCTACTGAATTTCACAAAGACTGAATCTGTATCTCCATAAATGACATCAGGTTCAGGATAGTCTGGACCATATTTCTTTCGTGACCAGTCCTTGACTCCATATGAGGCATCATCAATTCTTGATCTTCCAATAGAGGTAGTGCATGCTGCTAAATTCATTTTGTAAATCGTGCTTGTTCTGGCGCCTAATTGGCCATAGACAGAATTAGCTGTAACTTTATAGGCTAATTGTAGTCCATCCAGAACCTTTCTCTTAAATTCATCGGGTTCATTTTTCATTAGTTTCTTTGTCGCTTTCCTCGCAGATAAGAGATGTTCTAGGACTGCAGGTATGATGCCCATCTCCTTTTCACCTTCCCCGAACATACCTTTTTCTTTCATATACTCGGGTTTTAAGAAATGACATTTAGTCTGTGTATTGGCGTCTTTCTTTTCTACAGTATCACCTTTACCTGTAGTTAAGTAAATCCAATCTTGATATTCAATTTCATAATAATTACCTTCACCTATCAGAGGTAATAAATCTTTGTTCTCAATATAAGTTTCATGTGAAATGTTCTTTTCAATGATAGATGAAGGATATAGAGAAGCATAATCAAGGACAGCAATAGGATCATCAAGATAGATACCCGGTTTAGGATCAAGAACGATTGCTCCTTCATATCCATCCATTCCCTTTTCGGATTGATAAATGATTCTCTTATACCACTCTTCTAATTCCCATTCTTTTGGTTGCTTGTATTTTTGTTCACCATCTTCAGTTTCAATACGAATAATTTCATCAATGAGTTCTTCTTTATCGCATCCATTTTTATACATCTTAATATATTTATGTAGATTGGGTATTTTCTTAAGATCGGGTATCCTTGTATTTCTTGCTGAAGACATTCTCGTGACAACAGAAGTCACCTTAACTCCCTGACCTCTTAAGAAGATAAATGATGCTGGAACATAAGAAACATTCGCCATACCAAGATTATTAGGGACAATATCTAAGAGTAAGAGTAAATGAATACATAATTCACAATCCTGAACACAGTATTTGGCCACCTCAGCTCTACCAGAAGGTCCTTCATATTTATGTTTATCAAAGATCTGTTGAGGTGAGATATCATCTTTATTCAGACACCATTCAACTTTTTGATATTCTTCTAATTCTAGATTCAAATCTTCGGTCAATGTAATCATTTTATCATGAATTACATCAATCTTATATTTTCTACCTTCTTCAAATAATCCTTCACCAATATTCGTATGAGTTCTGAATGAAATAAAGTCACCATCTTTGAGTGTTCCAGTATCAGAAACAATGATTTCTTTATGATCAACTGACTTAAGCTTGCCTCTCATAAAATGAGATGCGACATTATCTAATTTATAGGATTCAAGATTATGTCCTTTTTGAACTTCTTTCTGGATATCAAAGAGGATTCTACCATCCATCATGATATAATGTAATGTATTATCACCGAGAGCAGAAGAACTTAATTGTTGAGTTTTCATAGTGCATTTTTTACATTTATGGTCTTTCGCTTTGTAAGGAACACTATCCATCTTACCAAAATTCATGAATTCTTTCATGGGACATCCTTTTACATGATACCATGGATCACTATCCTTATTCTTAGGTTTCGGACATTTATGATGACATGGAAATAATATCTTAGATCTTTCATAAATATATTTGAAATCAAAACCGAAGATATTGTATCCCGTAATAAAATCCGGATCCATATCCTTGATAATCTTTTGCCATCCCATTAGAAGATCTCTTTCAGATTTACATTTTTCAACGATAATACCTTCTAAATCATCGCATATTTCATTATCAGGTAAATTATCTTCTGGAGCAATGACTAAAATATGACGTGTTGTCTTATCCAATCCATAATCATAGAATACTGTTCCTATCTGAATAATTGGATCTCCCTCAACTGTAAGATTAATTTCCTTACATTCTGTTTCAATAATATCTTGAATCGTTGTGATACAATTATCTCTATCTTTACCTTTTACTTCCAGGTTATGAAGGTCAGTTAAAATATCATAATCTGAATTCAAGATCTTATTGCCGATTGTATCGAATACTTCTTGAGCCGGAATCTCATTATTCGTAATATGAAGTTTATTCATGTTCGCATACTTGAAATATGAATTAAACTTTGTAAAATCACCTGTAAAACCTGCTGAAATTAATTTGATTAAATTCGGTTTTGGATTTTCATTAAATTTAACTCTTCGTGATTCGGGTAATTTCTTCAAGATTGACTGATAAGAATCAAATACATCTGTTGCTAATTTCTTGAAATTCTTCTTAGGCATCGGAAAATCTCCATGAGAACTATCACACTCAATATCAAAAGATGCTATCCTATAAGAACTGAGATCATTCTTAGGTAAGGGTTTGATATCTTTGAAAGAACATGAATATTCATCTTTGCAAGAATTAAATAAACCAGTTTTGATATCATTCTTTGCCTCACATGATACCCAACCGGTTGGTTCAATCTTAGTATCGTGAATAAATTTAATGATGGGATGAACAGATGATTCATATAAATTACAATCACAATCGGAGGGTGATGTCACATTCGTTCTCCATTCATTTAATCTAATTTTCGCATTCGGAGTGATTTCTTTAAGATCTTCTTCTTTTTTGACATTATAATGTTTTTTTGTTGAATTAATAAGTTTCTTCATCGCATCGTGTGTTTGAAGTGATATTTTTAGATAATTAAATTTCTGAATGGTTCCGGCAGCAAGATTCCACTGAACCCCATATAAATCTTTATAAATCTGCAATTGAACTCCTTTGACAGAATTGAATAAAGAACCTTCTGGATCAGAATCGGGCCTAAGTCCACAGATATCTTTGATTAATTTTACGCCATCAGGTTGTGCCCATTGATTAGGAACCTTGATATAGAAGTATGGTCTGTATTTTGTTACATGACAAACAATTCTATGATTGAGTTCATTTATTCCATAGAGTGTAACGACAAATGATTTATCTTTAGTATCCCCCTCCAAATCATCTGATATGATATCAACAATCTGAAACGATTTCAAATCACTCATTTTATATTAATTAGTATTAATTAACTCTTTAATCAAATTTATCAAATTTTTAAAAATCTATAAGATAGTAGATAATGAAAGAATTAACGGCATTGCTATTGGGTATCATTTCTATATTCGTATATACAAATTTCATAAGAAAGAGTTTATATCTTGATAAGATAGAAGCAACGGCCAATGGTAAGAAATACTATGTAAGGAATTTACCCGATCGCAATGAAGCTGCCAATAAACTGGCCACAATAGGTAATTCATTACAATCATTGATAGATTCATTGAATGAAGAAGAGGAAGAAAAGGGCGAATATAATAAGAAATTAAAAGAATCATTTAACCCTGATTATATCACTGAAAATATACCAGGTTCTACCTATGTTGCTTATTCTGTAAATAAAGGGGAAGAATTATCATTATGTGTGAGAGAAAAGGATACGGAGGTATTTATGGATAATAATATTATCCTATTTGTGGCGATACATGAATTATCTCATATCATGACACCAGAAACAGGACATACACCTCTGTTCTGGAATAATATGAAATATTTGTTAGAAAAAGCATCTTCAGTAGGTATTTATACACCGACTGATTATAGTAAAAATCCTGAGACTTATTGTGGGATGGAAATAAATTCAACACCTATGAATTTAAATTAAATATTTTATTTTTATCCATTATAATATCTTAATGAGTGATCCTTATCTGGACTTTGATAATGATTTATCTGATATACAAGTGAATGTTTTTCATGTAACAGGTCCTTTACGAGGGCTGACCAGTCAGAAAGATAAAGAAAAATTTTTACATCAGGATGTTACTATCTTTAATCCTACTGATTCATCAAAACCTTCTATTGAAGGTATCAAACTTCAGAAAATGAAATCAGTGGAGGAGAAAATATATCTAACCGATACAATTGAAATTTTAATGAATAAGATAGCGAGATATTGTTGTGATGATATTTCGGGAAAAGAGGTATTCGCATGGTTAGATCATAATCCTAAGAAAGACACATCCTTAAGATACTCTTATCCTCTAGGAATTCATTATTCTGAGTTAGGTGATTTTATCAATCCTTATATTGAGAAAAATTATGACGAACGATTCTGTTCTTCGGATGGTTCAGTAAAACGCGATCCGAAATTCTCAACCGATTATTATTCATCCTATCAGAAATATCATTCCTTGTTTAGAGATATCAAACTTGTAAGAGGTTCAACAAATATTTATTTCTGCACTTTACAGGATATTTTAGAATATTTACCATCATCACCTCTAAAAGAAATTGAGAATCAGGATATATTATTAAATGGATATCTCAAGAAATATTTCCCGAAGATAGATAAGAGAGATAGTTCATATGATGATTATCGCGATAAAAGTAATCAAAAGTTAGATGTATTATCTCATTTTAAAAGACTACAGGAACATAGTTATCCATATGAAATGATAGATTGCAGACCGGTGACATTAGTTTATCAGAATCGTATTGAGAAAAATTCAATTGATTTATTCAAGATATTCAAAGAATTTGAAGTTAAGAAAGATGTTCCTTATCTTAAGATATATATTGATAGTTATTTAGATTCATGTATGAAATTAGATAAAGATAGTATTTATTCTGATACGATTCATGATAAATCTCGGACAGTAACCAAAGATATTTTTGAGAAATGGAACCGAAATATATCATTACACAATGGATTTACAATACCAGAATTTGTTGATAAAACAAATACACTCTCATTTGTATTATATGATACATCAACGACTAATTATGCTCAAATGATATTATATTCAGATGGAAAAGTTGAATTATATATTGAGAAGTTGATGAGAATTGAACAATTCAATGATAAAATTAGCAAGTCTTTTATCGGTAAATGTAATACAGTAATAAGACAACTGAATAAGAAAAATTACTCAGAAACAGATATCCTTATTCCAATACTCAATAAATATCCTATCAGAATAGATTGTTCCTATATGTATGATATCCCAGATTATAATCCTTCAATGTTATTGAAACTGTTTAAGAATTTCTATAATGACTTCATTGTTATTGAAGAATTACTTGGCACCCGTCGCGAGGACAAGGATAACTTGCATTTATTATATACAAAATCATCCGGTTATTACGATCCTAAGAAGATATATTCATTCATTTCACTCTTAAAAAAAAAGAAACTTGAAGATGATCATATTGTATCGTTGTTATCTCAGAGATATCATATGAAGAAATCCGATGCTCTAGAAGAATTAACTAACTGGATGAATGTTTATGAAGGTAGATTTTCAAGCAAAGATTTAAAGGATGCTGGCACATCGGTTATCATTGAGAAGGTTTTAGATCGTATTAAGGTTTCCTTAGTAAATATATCTGGATTAGAAGAATTACATGAATGCATGAATACAATAAACTTTTTATTGGGAGTTTATCGTAGTAAAAAGATTGAGAAAAATAAAGATTTACCTGATGAAATATCTTCGCTATTCAAGAAAGTTACCAAGAAATTAAAAGAAGTTGCTATTGTGAGAGAAGAAGTTCCAGAACCTGTTAAAGAAACTGTTCCGGCAGTCACGCCCTCAACCGACGAAGTCATAGAAGAAGTAGAAGATGAAGAACCTGATGAAGAAGAAGAAGATTCAGATGAAGAAGATGATTATGGCCGAATTAGTTCTTCTAATGAATCAAATGAAAGCCAATCTGGAGGCGCCCACCATAAGAAAGGTGGATTGAATAAGAAAGGTGGTGGATCAGATGATGAAGAGGATGAAGATGAATCAAAATATCCGAATAAGAGATACTATGTCAAGCGATTAGAACAACGAGATCCTAAATTAATTAAATTCAAGGGAAAAACAAGTAAAGATGGTTATGCTTATAAATGTCAGGCATCATCTGATAAACAACCAATTGTCTTGACAAAGGATGAATTAGATGAAATAGATCATAAGACAGGATTTAAAAATGAAGGTGTCAGTTATTCAAAGGCTGTTCGTATTGAGGGGGGTGATAGACCTGAATTATATTATATCTGTCCTAAATTCTGGGATAGAAAACATCAGATACCTTTGGATCCTTTAAACAAGATTCATCCGATTGAGAAGATTGATTATGAACAATTTGTTTATAGAAAGGAGATGAAAGATAATGATTGTTTTATCCTAGAAAGAACTGGACGACCATCGGGCAGATCAGACCATGATTCATTCTGGAATAAAAATCAAAAAGATAAGGATAATATCATGAAATATAATGTTCAGTTTATTCATGACGATGTTCATCCCGATTTATTAGCATTACCCTGTTGTGGAAAGAAACCCGTTACCTTTGCTCTCAACTCCTTTGTGAATGTCTTACTCTTTGATGATGGTAAATCTTCATGGGGTACAGGACAGATAACCGGTCAAGGTAATAAGAATGATGAATACCCTGTTTCAATTGATGGTCAAAAGTCCGTTCATATTCATGTTAGTTTATTGAAATCGTTCAAGGGTTCAAATGATAGATTATCTACCGATTTCCCTTTACGATTAAATTCAAATGGTCATATTCACCCTATCCTAAAAGATTTATTTCATGTGAGAAAAGAAGATCCTATTCTCACTAAGTCCTCAAATAATGGATTTTATCGGAAAGGTGTTCATCAGGGAGCAGATGCTTTCCTAAATTGTTTGGACATGATACATAGAGAGAATAAATCTAATCCGAAAATAAAAAGAGACAGATTAGATTTAGGTCTTTTGAAAGAGAATATATTACACGATATGAAGAGTATAGACTTATTTTCAATTGGTGGTGGTTCATTTGTTCAGTATTTCAGAGATGAAAAAATATCATTATCTGATAACATATTGGATAAAATCAAAGCAAGCGTCATGAAAAATTTCAAGGATTACTTGGATAGCGATGAACCAAAAGATGATAGAATCCTTACATTATTAATTCATTCCATCTGTAGATTAGACCGTAATAGAACATTTGAAGGATATCAATTTAATTTAGTTGTATTCAATGAAAAGAATGAAACCGTTCGCATTAATGAACCGATAGGTAAATTTAATTTCATAGATGATTCGCCATTTGCATTCATTTATAAAGATGATTACATCTATGAACCTTTAATTTATCATTACAAAGATAAGAATTATGGTTATGTAAATTATGGATCTGATGAATCAGATGAAAAAATAGTAAAGGGTGATGATATCATTTTTGATGATACGATAGCCAAAATTATTACGAATAAGAAAGATGGATATAAAATCCAAGTGAAAGATACAAATGAAATCCTAGAAATAGAGAAAACAAATCTTCGCAAATATGACATGAAGAATGTTATCGATATTGTTACTACTTTCATTGATAGGGAACAAAGCAAACAACTCTCTAAATCCAAAGAATATCTGACGGAAGAAGACCTCTATACGATAATAGAGAAGATGAATTTAATATCATTAAACAAAGGATATTATGATACTTATAATCGGTTATCCATGATTGAATTCAGAGTCAAACATGGTCGCGGTTATAGAAGAGTAATTTTACCGATCAAACCTAAATCAATTTCAGAAAAAACATCTACCACAAAAATCAGTCCGATATCAGAGTTGCCAAAGTATGAATTATCAAAGGTAATTGAATTACTCAAAGAAGCCGATAAAGTTATTGAGAGCGAGTTCGGAGATAAATATTCCCCGTATCTAGACGGCAAAGAACAAATTTTAGTCAATCATAAAGAGATGGGAACCGGTCTCTTGCTATCAAGAGGTATTATTATTCCACTTACAAAACAGAAATATCATTATCAGAATTACAAGATAAATATAAGTAGAACTGTTGGATTACTTAATACTCAGGATGAATATTTATTGGGAGAATATTTAGAAGATGAGTTGACTGAATATTTTGATGAATATAATGAAAAAATGCAGAAATCATATGGTATGTTTTCCGAGGCTTATGTTACGATCATGAAAAACAAAATCTTATCAGATGAGACAAATAAGATAATTTCTCACCCTGTAAAACTAATGATTCATAAGCGATGGTATTTATTAGATTTATTTTCAAAAGAAGATGATATCAAACTGAAAGATACAGATCTTAAAAAATTTATTGAGTTTATTTTGATACATGGTTTAGAAGAAGTTAATAAGATGTTCATTCATACATTTATTTCATTGAAGGATATCAAATTACGAAATTTATCTGAAAAGATAATCATTCTTTCAATGAAAGATATCAAGAATGGATTACATGAATCCTATTTTGAGAGTAAAAGTCAATATATTCGTGATATTTCTTATTATGATGAATACAATCCGAATATTCAAAGGAAATTACTCAAAAGAGAACACACTATCAAACATGTTTCATTTGAGACAAAATATCCTCATTTATTAAAGAAATTATTCAATGGGAAGGTAAGAGTCCTAAAAAATATAATTTCAGCTGAGAACACTGATATCAAAATTCTATCAGATTTATTACTTACAATGAATACATCCTTCAATCAAGAATTCATTCGCGAAACATTAAAAGAATTACTTAAACCTGAAAAATCTCATCTTTATGAGAATTTATTATTAGGAGATCAATATAAAAGCAATAAAGAATTACAAGAGGATTTAGAAGATCCAGACTATTATCTTACTTCATATGATTTGAAGATGTTATCATTGAAATGTGAAGTTGGTTTCTTACTTTATACAAATCGTTATCTAGATCAAGATAAGAAATTTGAAACTCAGATTATTTTCCATGAAGATTTGAGAAAGACAACATTTGATAAATTTAAATTACCGATGGTCTGTTTTTACCAAGATTTTAGCGATGAGAAAACCATCAAACCGATAGAGGTAAATGAACAAATAACGCTTGATTTTCAAGAGTTATACAAGAATACTCAATTCAAAAAAATTTTAAAGAGAACTTATACCTAAAGACTATTACTAATCGTCTGTTTTTGGAGCATCCAATCATAGTGCGTAACATCAGTCCTTACATTATTGAACAGACCAGGTGGATTGATAGGATCATTATAAACCGTTTCAGTAGAATTTTGATTTAAATAGCAGCCCTTATCAGATGTATCATTCTTATTTTCAATTCCATATGAATCCCATTCAATCTTATACTTATCACAAAACATCGGTGATTTAATATTACCTTGATTCTCAGGTAAATACATCTCAACATATCCCGATAAGTCTTTCTTTTCTAGTTCCGTAATAGTATCCTGCGAAATAGATGAAGGAAAATACATATTTCTTAGACTATTCATTGAAACTACTTCAGTCAAATCTTTATTTGTATAATCTAAATCGGTCTTCCGAACCCCGATAACATGGAATGATTGTCTGTAGAAAGAATCAAAGAGTTGATCTATATTTTCTTTAAACATGTGACCATCAAATAAAATCCCCGTATCATTAAATTTTATATCATATTTGTTCAGAATCGTGGGATTAGACCCTGTCTGAACATTCATGTAATTGATATAAATTTCTTTATCAATGATAACTATATCCGAAATAAGACGAATTGTATAATAGTTTTTCACATCATAAACAAAAAAATCAATTAGATATCTTTGATTACCATCACACGATACAAGACCATAGACATTTTCAATTTGTTTGATATAATAATCATTCTGTGATATTTGATTGATCGTATTAACTAGTTCTTTGATGATTGCAGTTAATCTATCTTCTACCGATTTATCTATGGTTGTTTTATTGTAAATATATTTTTGACAAATTCCCTCTAATTTAATCTTAGATCCCGAAGAAATACTATTGAATATTTTCAATAAGCGATGTTCCGGTTTCACAAATCCGATATTTGTTGCGTTCTTAACTGGAGATACAACTGTTCCGTTTGTTTGTATCGTTTGTTTCATTCTCATAGAATAGAAAACGAATACGAGAAATAATATAAAAAGCCATAATTGGGTATTCTGAGACATCGTTTATATATACAACTAATTTATTTTAATTTAATTGAATCTTTTCTTTGTTCTCCTGTATGAATTCTGTTATGAATTTATGAGCAACGCTTATATTATCTTTGCTTCTTCCTCCAGTAATAATAATTTTGCCACTCTTAAAAACCGCGACAGTTATCTTTTTGCATGTCTGGTCTTTACCTTTTCCATTACACGGTTTATCACAATCACAGATACCAAAATTATTTGCCAATGGATTATGATAATATTTGATATTTACACCTGGGTAAGTACATGGTTCATATGATGAGAAATAACCTTGGTCAATAATCAGACGGTGTAACATTTCACGATCAATCATGAAATGAACATCAAAGTCGCTATTGATTAGAACTGTTTCTATTTCGCCTGATGGGATAATTTCCCCTTCGGCATCAAAGATAGATATCTTATCAATTTCAGATAAACGATTACATTCTTGACTTAGAATCTGGATTGTTTCGGCACCCTGATATTCATTATTGATTCCAGTCATCTGTATCCGCCCGTTATTAAATATTTTAACATTAATCCGGTGATTCATCTTTGACTCATTATAAACATGAACCGTTATCTGATTGTAGAAATATTTCTTTAGTTTTTTCTTTGGTTTCTTCTTGGGATTATGACCCTTGGTAATTTCAGAACCATATTCAATATACAATAGGTTGCGATTGATTTCAAGTGATCTCGCTAATTCATAAAGATTGATATTAGTTTGTAATTTACTTAACTGGACCATGGCCGAGATATGTAAATCTTTTGAAAAATCTGAATTATTCATATTCACTATAATTACATTTAATTTCTTTAAGTAAATCAAATTTTACCTTTTATATTATCTTCAATATATTTGGCATATCTTAATAATTTAGATGTTGTAATCCGATATGAAATATATTTGATAAGAGTTGGCAACTCAACATGGGGATTTAATAAACGATAGTGAACAAATAATATTGTCCACGAAACGCAAAATCCCGTGTGATTTTCAGGGTCGTGTTCCATTTGAAAAGCAGTTCCCTTACGATAATCTACGGCATTTATGACTTTAAATTTCGGCAATATTTCTTTCCAAAATCGTCTTATGACAGCGATCTTTTTACGATATGCTCCGACCACCCCCCCTAGACAACTAGATGAAGGTCTCGCACCGTGAGGTTCGTATAACTCCACTAGTTTATCTCTTGTATCTATTAAGAGGATATTTGCATGATTCCCATCATCTGTAATTAGATTTAGAATAACTGGGGTAAATCTATTTTTACTTTCTACGCAATTCATTAAATTTTTACGGAAACTTACAAAATCATGTTCTAAAGGATGAACGCCTTTTTTCATATCCTCAATCTTTAAACTAAGAAATGCTTTCCCTTCACTGAAGAAACACGTGCTAGGATGGTCAATTACATGGAAAAAGTCCATTACATTAGAATAATTTTGATAGTGAAAATCAATCTCCCCGCAAGTAGCTTCTGTCCCCACACTCTTTTTATCAGAAAAAGGAACATCAACAATCTTGTGTTTTTTCTGTAAATGCTTGAAATTATTCAGAGCAGCCTTGACGAATGACCCTTCACGGATATCTTTGTCCTTCGCTAACTTATGAGTTTTATGACGCTTTGTAGATTTCTTAGTATTTCTCTTCATTATAATCTCTTAGATAATATTTATTGAAGAATCGTTAATTAATCAACGAGAGGGATAATATCTTCAATATCAGATTCATCATCCGTATCATCATACTCTAAACCACGCTCAACACGGTCTTTGTTAGCATCATCGTCGGGACATAACATGAAAGTAATATCTTCCATAGCATCCCGAAGTCTGTCGCGATCCATATTAAACATGTATCCTGCCTTTATCATTGTAAGGACTAAAGCCTTCATGTCATCGTAATCTCCGATAATGGTATCAGATTCCACGATGAATGAGCGAATCGATGAATGTAAATCATCAGCAGTCACAATCTTGAAGTCTTTCATTTATGAATTAAAACTTAAAAAAGAATTCTTTATTTAACGCAAATACCATAATGGATTTAGACAGATTATCTGAGAAACTAAAAAGAATACAAAATGATCTTAAAAAAGAGACAGAGAAGTGCAAAGAATTCGCTAAGAAACTATCCGAACAAACTTTTGATGATCCGAGAGATGAAAAAGTAGCGAAAGATAATTATTATGATACATTAGATCATTATGAAAAGATCTATCAAAAGAAAAATGCTGAATACAAAGAATTAATCTCAGGTTTTTCTGATGCTTATTTAGAGATGAGTAGTTTCTATGTGGGTCCCGAATTACCTAGAGAACATGAACAAACATTCTTGGATGATAAAGAAAGTCTTAATACGTTGTATTTTATGTTTATGATGAGTCTATTTTTGAAGGTTTAATATGATTATCGGATAATCTTTTTGAGTAAATGAGAACCCAAAACAAGACCTATCAGATATAATCTACTCCCAAACTTCAAGTAAAATTTGATTACTATCTGAACAACCTTGATTAAAGAGTAACATACAGGGTAAAATGGTCCTGAAGAGCAAGGGCGGGAAAAAGTGTCGGTCGGGTATTTCCAAGAAGAAGGAGAAGCAGATGATGAAACACCATCGCAAGGTGAACTTCAAGAAGAAAAAGGCAGACAAACAAATTGAATGCTCCGTCTGTATGGAAGAGATAGATGATTGTTCGGATAATGTTGTCACTTGTGGAAAAGTGAATCACCCTCTTTGCAGAGAATGTAAAAAGAAGTGTAAGGATTGTCCGATGTGTCGTTCTCATCCTGTAAAACCTCCAATTAGTCAGG
>Ga0209709_10000334_pt1 | contig 44994 bp, 45 predicted proteins | sample ArcticOcean_MG_C_2_FD_187435 | JGI IMG/M metagenome (GOLD analysis project Ga0209709, IMG submission 187435) | Marine microbial communities from western Arctic Ocean - ArcticOcean_MG_CB4_136 (SPAdes) (version 2) | ecosystem: Environmental > Aquatic > Marine > Oceanic | place: Arctic Ocean... | reverse complement strand
AAATAAAAAATAAAAAAAAATTAATTAAAAAAATAAAACACATATATAAAAAAAATATATTTTTAGTTAAAAAAAAAGACATAGAAATACCAATAAAAAAAATTAATTTTTTAGAAAAAATTGAAGTAAAAAAAAAATATCCCAACACAATACTAATAAAAGTTTATGAAACAAAGCCTATTGCGGTCTTATTTAAAAAAAATAATAAATATTTTATAGATAATTTATCAAATTTAATTTCATTTAATAAAAATATTTATAAAAAAAGTTTACCAAATATATTTGGTGAAGAAGCTGAAGATTATTTTGTTGAATTTTTTAACAAATTGAAAATAAATAATTTTCCGCATAAAAATATAAAAAATTATTATTATTTTCAAATAAATCGATGGGATATAGAACTTTTAAATGGTCAAATAATTAAATTACCTGAAAAAAAAATTAAAAAAAGCATCAAGCACGCCACCGAATTAATAAGCAATAAAAATTTTAAAAATTATAGTCTTTTTGATTTACGGATAAATGATAAGATAATAGTAGAATAATGATTTCTCAAAGTCCTAAAGGTATAATTGAGCTAGGTAACATAAATGTAAAATGTTTAATTTTTAAGATTAATGAAGATAATACTTCAGACATTTTATCTACATCAATAATTAAATCTGAAGGTATGCACAATGGCGTTATAACTAATTTAAATAAAGCCACTAAAACTATTAGATCTTGTATTAGCATTGCTGAAAATGAAGCAAAAATTTCATTAAAAACAATTAATGTAATTATTGAGCAACCAGAATTTTTATGCACCAAATTATCAAAAGATAGAAAAATAGATGGATCTAAAATACAAAAAACTGATATTGAATTTTTGTTAAAAGAAGCCAAAAAACAAGTTTCATACAATGATGAAAAACAATCTATAATTCATATCTTCAATCACAATTATATTGTTGATGGTAAAACATTTATCGAAGAACCAATTAATGTTTATGCAGATTATTTAAGCCATGAAATGACATTTATTTCTATGCCGAAAAACAATATAAAAAATATTAATCAAGCTTTTAATGAATGCGATATTGAAGTAGAGAGACTGATATCTTGTACTTTTGCATTAGGAGCTAAGTTATTAAATAATAACGAGTTACAACTTGGTTCAGTTTTAATAAATGTTGACTCAGAAATGCTGAGTCTTGGAATGTTTAAAAATTTAGCTTTAGTACATTCCTTAACTATTCCTATTGGCGTCAATCATATTTCAAAAGATATTTCAAAAGTATGTTCATTAAATATTTCAGAATCTGAAAATATTAGGGATAAAATTGATTATTCTTTTCAAAATAATTTAAAACTTTTTGATAATAATAATAATTTAAAAGATGTTTATTTTAGCAGCTCAAAATTTAGAAAAATTAGCAAACCCTTAATATACAAAATCATAAAATCTAGACTTGATGAAATATTTGAAATATTAAAAAAACAATTTATTATTGCTGGATTCGATCCAATTGCTGGTACCAATGTAATGCTGGTTGGTGAGGGGGCTCATCTTTATAATTTAGATAAATATTGTTCTGAATTTTTTGAAACTAATATAAAAATATTAGGTGAAGGTGATTTAAAAGACAAAAGAAAGTATATTGATAAAAACTTTGCACCATGCCTGGGCGCACTTAAAATAATTAAAGATGGATGGGAAACCGAAGCTATACCAAAAATTTCTAACAAATATGGTAAAAAAAGAGGTTTTTTTAACAAACTATTTGGTTACGGATCTTAGTTTATTCTGTATTCATTTGTAACATAAGTTGTCTTTCAAGGGTTTTTTAGCTTTTGTATAAAATTTTATGCTTAAAAATTTGCAAAAAACAATTAATAGTTCAATCGAAATTCAAGGAACGGGTTTACACAACGGTTTACAAGCTAATCTTTGCTTAAAACCATCTCCTGTAAATACAGGCATAATCTTTAAAAGAGTAGATCTGGAAAATGGTAAAAATATAATTGAAGCAAATTATAAAAATGTAAGTGAACCCGTCCTTTGCACAAAAATTAAAAACTCATATGGTGTTTCAATTTCTACTGTTGAACATCTAATGGCTGCTTTTTATGGAGAGGGTATTGATAATATTCTGGTTGAGATTGATGCTCCTGAAATTCCAATTATGGACGGTTCTGCTTTTGATTTTGTTGAAGCTATAAGATCAGTTGGAACTATAGAACAAAATTCTCCAAAAAAATTTATTAAAGTTCTTAAGAAAATAGAAGTAAAAGATGGTGAAAAATATATTTCTATTGAACCGCTAGATAATGATTTAATTATTGATTTTGAAATTGTATATAAAAATCCATTAATTAGAACACGAAAAAAAGAGTTTAGGCTTAGTAATTGTGATCTTACTTCATTATATAATTCGAGAACATTTTGTTTATATGAAGATATAGACAAAATAAAAAGTATGGGCCTAGCTAAAGGAGGTTCACTTGAAAATGCAATCGTTGTAAAAGAAGATAGAATATTAAATGAAGATGGACTTAGACATCGACATGAATTTGTTGAACATAAAATATTAGATTGTTTAGGTGATTTGATGCTTTCGGGTTATAGAATTTTTGGTCATATAAAATCTTCTCAAGGAGGACATCAGCTCACTAATGCTTTATTAAGAGAGTTTCTATCAAATCAATCCAATTGGAAATTAGAAAATTACGAAAATAATGAAAAAATAACTGAAAAAGATAGCAATTACACAAGTTCCATTGCTGTCAATTCTTAAACCAACCATTAACTAAGAAAATTGTAATATACAAATTATTTGATAAAATATAATTTTATCTAAAATGTTTAAGATTAATCTAATTATTTTATTATCAGCTTTTCTCTTATCTAGTTGTGGAGAAAGAAAAGCAGATATTGTTGTCGAAAAATCTGACACTGAAATAGTTATGCAAATTTATAAAGAAGCAGTAGAAGCCTTAAAAAAAGGTGATGCATTTTTTGCGGGAAATAAATTTAAAGAAGCTGAAAGTTTAATGCCACAAAGTGAGTGGGCAGCAAAAGCAAGTTTGATGGCAAGTTATTCAGATTACTCTAGAAATGCATATTCAAATAGTATTTTTGGTTTAGAAAGACATTTAAAAAATTATCCAGCGGACAAAAATATACCTTACGTTCATTACCTTATTGCTATTTGTTACTACGAACAAATATTGGATGAAAAAAAAGATTTAAGACCTTTATTGCAATCACAAATAAAATTTGAATATATCATTCAAAATTATCCAGACACAGACTATGCGACTGATGCAAGGTTTAAATTAGATTTAATAATTGATCAGCTTGCAGCAAAAGAAATGTCGATAGCAAGATTTTATATGAAAACAGAAAAATGGATACCAGCAATAAATAGACTCAAAATAATAACAGAAAAATATGATAGAACAATTTTTGTTCAAGAAGCCTTACATAGACTTGTTGAGGTTTACTATAAATTAGGATTAATAGAAGAGGCAAAAAAAGCAGCTAAAATTCTTGGTTACAATTATCAATCCAGCAAGTGGTATGAAAAAAGCTATAAAGTTTTTAATAAAAACTATAAAACTAAAGTAAAAAAAAAGAAGAAAGAAATGGGTCTTATAAGAAGAAAAATAAAAAGTCTGTTTGAATAAAAGTCCATGCAAAGCAAAGAAATTGAAAAAAAATATATTGATAAAATTAATAAGTTAACAAAGCATAATAAAGCATATTTTGAGCTTGATAACCCAATTATTTCCGATGAAGATTATGACAAACTTAAAAAAGAAATTTTAAGTCTTGAGAAAAAATTTAGTTATTTAAAAAGTACAAATTCACCAAGCAAAAATGTAGGATATAAATCTTCAAATAAGTTTAAAAAAATAAAGCATTTAAAGCCTATGCTTTCATTATCTAATGCCTTTAAAAAAGAAGATATGAAAGATTTTTTAAGTAAAATTGGTAATTATTTAAATAGTAAAGATTTAAATATTGAACTGTCAACAGAACCTAAAATAGATGGAATTTCAGCTTCATTGGTATATGAGAACGGATTACTAGTAAAAGGCCTTTCAAGAGGTGATGGAATTACTGGCGAAGATATACTTCAAAACTTAATGACAATAAGTGGAATACCAAAAAAAATTTATGAAAAAAACCTACCTAAAATACTAGAAATAAGAGGTGAAGTTTATATAGGAAAAAAAGATTTTCAAACTATTAAAGATAATTTTGCTAATCCCAGAAATGCAGCTGGCGGTTCACTAAGACAAAAAAATCCAAAGCAAACAGCAAAAATCCCCTTAAAGTATTTTGCTTATGGTTTTGGAGTAGTTGAACCAATGTTATTTAAAACTCAGTTCCAATTTATCAATAAACTTAAGCAATGGGGATTTTTTATAAACGAGCACAATAAGGTAGTTAAAGGTTTGGATGAAATTGAAAAACAGCATAAATTTATAGAAGGACTCAGATCATCGTTAGATTATGATATTGATGGTTTAGTTTACAAAGTTAATAATTTAGATTTACAATCTAGGTTGGGGAACACCTCTAATTCACCGAGATGGGCTACTGCATATAAATTTTCATCAGAAAAATCTATTACTAAAATTAAAAATATAATTATCCAAGTTGGAAGAACGGGGGCCATAACGCCAGTTGCCAAAGTAAATCCAGTAACTGTTGGAGGTGTAGTTGTCTCTAATGCTACTTTACATAATGAAGATGAAATTTATAGAAAGGATATTCGTGTTGGCGACACAATTACCATTCAAAGGGCGGGCGATGTAATTCCACAAGTAGTATCTGTAGATAAATCAAAAAGAGTTAAAAAAAGTGTAAAATATATTTTTCCAGATAAATGCTTATGTGGGTCAATCACAATAAAAGAAATCAGCACCTCAACAAATAAAGAAGATGCCGTAAGAAGATGCACGAGAGGTTACGAATGTAGCTATACAGCAAAAGAAAAATTAAAACATATTGTTTCTAAAGACGCGTTTAATATTGATGGTTTTGGAAAAAAAGTTATTGATCAATTTTGGGACTTAAAATTAATTAAAACACCATCTGATATATTTAATTTAAATTATAATAAAATTAAGGATTTAGAGGGTTGGGGAGACCTTTCTATTAAAAATTTAAAAAAGGCAATAGAAAATGCAAAAACTATATCATTAAATAGATTTATTTATTCAGTTGGAATTAGACATATTGGTCAGGAAAATGCAAAAATTTTATCAAATTTTTTTATTTCAGCAAAAAGATTTTCATCTTTATTTATTAAAAATGAAAGAAAGGATATTTTAAATAATTTAATTAATTTAGATGGTATAGGAGCGACACAAATTCAATCTATAGAAAACTTTTTCTTAGATCAAAAAAATACTGAGGTAGTTAGATCATTAATTGTTATTCTTGAAATTAAAGATTTTAAAATTTTAAATAAAAAAGGAAAATTTAGTACCAAAAACTTAATGTTTACAGGGAGTTTGGAAAAAATAAGTAGATCAGAAGCTAAATCCTTAACTGAAGATAATGGAGGTAAAGTTCTAGGGTCAATATCTAAGAAATTAGACATATTAGTTGTTGGCGAAATAAAACCAACAAAAAAGAAAATTGACAAAGCGAAAGAGTTAAAAATTAAAATTTTAAAAGAAAAAGATTGGTATAAATTATTAAATATTTGAGCAGGATTTTTTTAGATCAATTAATTCAGATTTACTCATAAATTTTTTCAAATTTTTAAAAACTTTAGAATGATAATTATTTAACCAACTAACTTCACTTTTATTTAAAAGATTTTTTTGAACTAAAGATTTATCAATTGGAGCTAAAGTAAGATTATTAAATATAAATTTATTTTTAGTTTTTTTAACAGCAACTAAATTTTCAATTCTAATTCCAAATTTTCCACTTTCGTAATATCCTGGCTCATTTGATACAATCATTCCTTCTTTTAATTTAATATTATTACCTTTTGATATTGCATGAGGTCCTTCATGAACATTTAAAAAGTACCCAACTCCATGGCCAGTTCCATGGGGGTAATCAAGATTAACTTGTTTAAGAGGCTTTCTAGCGACAACGTCGATGTGAGAACCATTTGTATTTTTGGTTAATTTATAATTTGCTACAGCGATATGTCCTTTTAAAACTCTTGTAAAAATATTTTTTACTCTAGCTTGATTGTTATTTAGAGAAACAGTTCTGGTAACATCTGTAGTTCCAAAATTATATTGACCTCCAGAATCTACTAAATACAAATCGCCTTTTCTTAAGATCCTATTTGTTTTTTTATTTGCTTTATAATGAATAATTGCTCCGTTGGGTCCAGACCCAGATATAGTTGGAAAACTTAGTGATTTAAATGTTTTATTATTTTCTCTAAATTTTAATAATTTATTTTGTGCGCTCATCTCAGTTATTTTTTTATTTTTAAAATTATTTTTAAGCCAGAATAAAAATTTTGTTAAAGCCGCGCCATCGTATTTATGTGTTTTTATTATATTTTGAATTTCAACTTTATTTTTGATAGATTTAAGAAAATATATTGGATCTTGTTTTTCAATAATTTTATTATTTTTTTTGATAATATCTTTAAAAAAAATTGAACACGAGCCACTGTCTAACTGAATTATTTTATTTTTAATTTTTAGAAGAAATTTTTTAACATGTTTAATATCTATAATTTGAATATCCTTTAATTCTTTTTTTAATTCTTTTTTAACTTTTTTTAAATTACAAAAAAAATACATCTTATTTTTTTCATCTAAAACTAAATAACTATTAGGTATTGGCGTAAAATCAGAATCTTTTCCTCTTAAGTTTAATAGCCACGCAACATTTTCAGAAGCAGAAATAAATTGCATATCAGTTTTAGTTTTATTTAACATTTTCAGAAGTGTTTTAATTTTACTATTTGAGCTCTGACCTGAATCTCTATTCCTTAATTTGTAAAATTTGCTGGTTTTGCTTATTTTTCTTTTTACCCAAATTTTGTCGACTAAATTTTCGTTTAAAGGAATTAGTTTACAATTAGATTTTTTAAAAAAACGATTAATCATACCTTCTGTGTGCAGTTTTGGATCAAAACCTATATTAAGTTTTTTGTTTTTTAGAATATCTGAAGGCAATTTCTTTGGCATAGTCATAATTTTGAAGTTTTTACCACTTTGTATTTTACCTTGTAACGTATACCTCCCATCGACAAACAAATAATTAATTTTTTTTAGTATTAGCGCAAATCCATATGAGCCTGAAAAGTCAGATATAAACTTTAAATTATCTTTATTTTTTGGAACATATTCGCTAAAAAACTCATCGTTTTTTGGAACAATATAGCCATCAATTTCATAAAAATTGAAAAGTTTTTTTAATTTTTTTAATTTATTCATTTAATTATTTTTAATTTTTTTTGAAGTCTTGCGTAACCGGGGCTTCTTACTCCTCCTGAATAGTCAATATCTTGATTAAAAAAAAAGTCTTCATTATCGTTTTCTTTAATTTCATTTTTTTTAATATTCTTTTCAGGAAGTTCATTTATAAATCTTGATGCCAAAGAATCAATCCAGTCACCTCTATACATTCTATTCATTACAAAAGAAATAAAGGACTCCTTCTTAGCTCTTGTTAAACCAACATAAGCAAGACGTCTTTCTTCCTCTAACGCTGAATCTCCTTTTTCTTCTAATGATTTTTGATGAGGAAATAATCCTTCTTCCCACCCTGGCAAAAAAACAGCATCAAATTCTAATCCTTTTGCTGCATGCATAGTCATTAGATTAACTTTTTCCCCATCCCAGTTTTGATCTATAGAAGTTGCAAGAGCAACATGTTCTAAAAAACCTTGTAAATTATCAAAATCATGCATGCCTCTAATTAATTCTTTTAAGTTTTCTATTCTGCCTTCGCTTTCTAAATCTTTTTTATCTTTTAGCATTTTTGAATAACCAGATTCATCTAATATAATTTCCATTAATTCATAATGAGTTTTTTCTTTTAAATTCAATCTCCATTTACTGAAAAAATTTAATATGTGTAAAAGCCCTGATTTTGCTTTAGGTTTAATCGTGTTTGATTGGAGAAGATCATAAGCTGAATCTTCTAATGATTTTTTATTAATTCTACCAAAGTCATGTAATTGTTTTAAGGTACTTTCACCGATAGCTCTTTTAGGAACATTAATAATTCTTTCAAAAGCCAAATCGTCATTTTTTTGATTAACAATTCTTAGAAAAGCAACACTATCTTTAATTTCGGCTCTCTCATAAAATTTTGTGCCACCAACCACACGATAACCCATTCCAATTTTTAAAAATCTTTCTTCAAATTCTCGTGTCTGAAAAATAGCTCTAACTAAAATAGATATGTTGTTTAAAGAATATTTTTTTTTAAGTTTTTTTTCTATTATGTCGCTAACTCCGATCGCTTCATCCCTTCCATTTTTGTAGCACGTTAAATTAACTGGATCACCATCTTTACTGTCAGTCCACAATTTTTTTCCCAGTCTATCACTATTTTTTGCAATTAAACCTGAGGCAGCACTTAAAATATTTTGAGTAGATCTATAATTTTGTTCTAGTTTAATAATTTTTGCATTTTTATATGTTTTATTAAAGTCTAAAAAATTTCTTATTTCCGCCCCCCTCCAGCTATAAATAGATTGATCATCATCTCCCACGCAACAAATATTGTTTTTCTTCTGAGCTAACAAATGAAGCCATTTACTTTGAATAAAGTTTGAGTCTTGATATTCATCAACAAGTATATATTTAAAATTATTTAAATATAGATCAAGTATATCCGAATTTTTTTCGAACATAGTTACACAAAGCAATATCAAATCACCAAAATCACAAGAGTTTAAAATTTGAAGTCTCGACTGGTAAAATTTATATACATTTAATATTGCTTTTTCTAAAGGAACATCTTTTTTTGAGGTAACATTTTCAGGAAGCAAACCTTTATTTTTCCATTGATTTATAAAAGATAGAACAAATTTAGGAGATATTTTTTTAATATCAATATTTTCAGCTTTACATATATTTTTTATCAATCTTAATTGGTCTTCTTGATCAATAATTGTAAATTTTGAATTTAATCCAACAGCTTCTGCATGCCTACGAAGAAGTTTAGCACACACAGAATGAAATGTGCCAAGCCAAGGTAAAGATGATACTTTTCCACCTAAACTATCTATAATTCTATCTTGCATTTCTCGCGCAGCTTTATTAGTAAATGTGACACATAGTATTTGGTTTGGCCAAGCCTTTTTTTCCATAATAATATGAGCTACTCTTGTCGTAAGTACTTTTGTTTTACCTGATCCAGCGCCAGCAACTACTAAGCAAGGGCCATCTGGATTTATTATTGCTTCTTTTTGATTTTCATTTAAGTTGCTTAAATAATTTTGTTTAATAATTGTCATAGATTTAATAATTTAATAATTTAATAATCTACTTATAAATAAATGAAATACATCAATTTTAAAAGGTATAAGTTTTCCACAATTACAAAATATATCAGCAGTAAGAGCTATAAATTTTTAAAAGTTTTCAATTCTACAGTTTTTAAAAGATATAATTATTTAACAGCGACAATAGGCACAACCTTTAGAAAAATTAGTTTTTTTAAAATAAATAAATTTGTAAATCAAAAAAAAAATTATCTTTTCAACAAACTTAAAAAAATTAAGTTTGTTGAAAAAAAGAAGACTATAACTTACACATTTGGTATTTTTATAATTTTAATAGTAGCTTATTTAAATATACCAGCATTTTATAAATTTGATAAATTATCAATTGAAAAAAAGATATGCGAAAATATTAATATTAAATGTTCAATTGAAGGAGCTATTAAGTATAACTTTTTTCCTTCCCCAAGATTAAATATAAAAAATTTAGTAATTTATGATTTTATTGATGAAAATAAAAATTTAGGAATATCAAAAAATGTAACAATTAAATTTGCATTACTTAATTTAGAGAATAAGGAGAAAATTAAAATAAAAAAAATAGAGTTATCAAATGCAATGTTTAACTTCACACTTAATAATTTTTCAAAATATAGAAATTTTTATGAAAAAGAATTTTACCCCGAGCACATATCTGTTAAAAATAGCAAAATCATTTTTTCTGATAATAGCAAAAACATAACAACTATAGATAATTTAAATTTTAAATATAAATTTAATAAAAATTCTGAAGAAGGGGTTTTAAAAGGTTTTTTCTTAGGAGATAAAATAATATTTAAATATAATAAAAAAAAAGAAGAAAAAAATAGTAATGCAAGTTTTGTACTTAAATTTTTGAATTCTAAAGTTTTAACAAAAATAAACCTAACCAGCAAAGATAAGAAAAAAAATATAATTAGTGGTGATATTTTGTTAAAAAAAAATAAAACTAGATTTAGAAGCGTTTTTACTTACAAAAATAATCAAATAAAATTTAGTCAATCGGATATTAGAAACAGTTTTTTAACCGGAAAAGTTAACGGAAATCTAAACTTTTTACCTTATTTTAATTTTAATTTAGACGTTGATTTAAATGGAATTAATTTAACTAAACTTTCTAACTTTTTATCTAGTTTAAATAAAAAACAAAGAAAAAATTTGTTTAAAATAAATCACAAAATAAATGGAAAGTTTAATTTAACTTCTGATAAAATTTACTCAAGTTATGACATAGTTAAATCTTTTGAGTCAAAAATACAATTTTTAAACGGGAATATTATAGTTGATCAAATGTTATTAAATTTAGGAAAACTAGGAGCTGCTGACATTGTGGGTGTAGTACATAATGAAAGAAAATACAGTAACTTTAAGTTTGAAAAAAATATATACATAGATAATAAAAAACGCCTTTCTAGTAAATTGGGCATATATAATAAAGAAATTATTCCATCAAGTTTATTTGTTTCAGGTAATTTAGATTTATCTAATTTTAATATTCTTTTTAAAGAAATATCACACACCAAAAAATTTACTGACGAAGATATTTCATTTTTTGAAAAAGAATTTAACAATATACTTCTTGATGAAGGTTACAGAAGTTTGCTTAGCTTTGTAAATTTAAAAAAATTTATTAAATTAGTTTTAGATGAATCAAGTTAATTTAGTATGGTTTGGTCATTTTTTTTGGATTAACAATTTTATCATATTCTTTTGAATTTACTAACCCAGACTTGATTGCTTCTTCTTTTAGCGTTGTTTCATTTTTATGTGCTTTTTTTGCAATACTAGCTGCATTGTCATAGCCAATTTTAGGAGCAAGAGCTGTCACTAGCATTAAAGAATTATCCAAATAAGCTTTTATTTTTTTTCTGTCAGCTTTAAGTCCTTTTATGCAATATTTTGCAAAACTTTTTGATGCATCTGACATTAAATGAATTGATTGTAGAATATTATGAATTATTAATGGCTTAAATACATTTAATTCAAAATGCCCGTGTGAACCTGCCATTGTTATCCCATTATGATTTCCAATTACTTTTACACAAACCATTGTAACAGCCTCCGATTGAGTGGGATTAACTTTGCCTGGCATAATAGATGATCCCGGTTCATTTTCAGGTAAAATAAGTTCCCCATAACCAGCCCTTGGTCCAGAACCTAAAAACCTAATATCATTTGCAATTTTCATCAAACAAACTGCTGTTGTATTCATTGTTCCTGAAAAATTAACTATAGAGTCGTGAGCAGCCAACGCTGCAAATTTGTTTTCTGCAGGTTTAAAAGGTAGCTTAGTAATTTTTCTTATTTCAGAAACTATTTTTTTGTCAAAACCTTTTCTAGTATTTAATCCCGTTCCAACAGCTGTTCCACCCTGTGCTAAAAAATATATCTCTTCTAGTGCTATTTCAATTCTTTTAATACACATACTTAATTGAGAGTGATATCCTGAAAATTCTTGACCAAGAGTAATTGGTGTTGCGTCTTGTAGATGAGTTCTCCCAACTTTCACAATGTTGCTAAATAGCTTAACTTTTTTTTTTAGCTCTAAGTTAAGCAACTTAAGTGAAGGTAATAATTTACCGTTTGCTCTAATAGCTATTGCCATATGCATAGCGGTCGGAAAAACATCATTTGTTGATTGAGATTTATTTACATGATCATTAGGATGAACAGGTTTTTTACTCCCCATTTTGCCACCAAGAATTTCAATAGCTCTATTAGATATTACTTCGTTTACATTCATGTTAGTTTGGGTACCAGAACCTGTTTGCCAAACTTTAAGTGGAAAATGATCTTTAAGTTTACCAGAAATTACTTCGTTTGCAGCCCTAACAATTATTTTGCTTATTTTTTTATCAATATCACCGTTTTTAGCATGTACTATTGCTGCAGCTTTTTTAATAATAGCTATAGATTTAATAACAATTGGTCTTACTAAAAAATCTCCTATATCAAAGTGTTTGTTAGATCTTTGAGTGACAGCTCCCCAATATTTATCAGCAGGTACTTTAACTTTTCCTAAGCTATCGTATTCTATTCTAAATTTCATATTTTATAATAGTAACCATAAAATTAGCGAAACTATGGCAATAAGTGATATTAAAATTCTTACACCGAACAAATAGCTTGAAATTTTAACTGAAGCCTCAGGGTTTTTGCTCTTTCCTGCCCCCAATGAGATAACGAAGTAAAACGTTAACAGAAGAACTATTATTACAATAAGAATTTCACTTTTTTCAAACATTAGTATTTAAATACTTTTATAATTTAAAATTAGAATCTTTACTATCTTTAAGAAATTTTTTTACAGTATCAGTTGTTAAACTTTGAGAAGATTTTCCAAATCTCATAACTTTTTCAATTACTGCTTCAGGCATTGTTATGATGTCACAGTCAATTTTTTCAGCTTGGATAAGGTTATATGGTTCTCGAGTACTGGCCCATAGAATTTTAATATTTTTATATTTTTTTGATAATTTTAAACTTTCTTTAAATACAGGAATAGGGTCTTTGCCAACATCAGCCATTCTTCCTGCAAATATTGAAATTATAGAATGGGACTTTTTGTTTAAAGATCTAATAATTTTTCTTACTTGTTGAGCGGTATATACTGCTGTTATATTTAATTTTACATTTTTATCACTTAAATATTTAATTGCTTTACCACTAAATTTTCCTTTTGAATTTGTTACTGGAATCTTGACGTAAACATTCCCCCCCCACGTATTTATTTTTAATCCTTGTTTAATCATTTCATCAGAATCATCCCCGAAGACTTCAAATGAAATAGGTTTTCTAGAACATATTTTTAAAATTTTTTCGGCATATTTTTTATAATTTTTTGCTCCTGCTGCCCTCATAAGGCTGGGGTTGGTTGTATATCCCTGAACAATTTGGTTATTAAGGAATTTCTTTACAATGTTATAATCGGCAGTATCACAAAATATTTTAGTTTTCATTTTTAAATTTAATTTAAAAAAATAATATCTTTTTAATATATTTTAAAAAGCTCTATCTTTTCCCCTTTTGCTATACCTTTGCTTTTTAAATTTAAATGGATTTTTAGATTTTTTTTTATTTTCATTTTTAGAATCGTCCGACTTATAACCAAATTTCTTTTTTTCTCTTGATTGATCATTTTTAGAATCGTCCGACTTATAACCAAATTTCTTTTTCTCTCTTGATTGATCATTGTTAAATCGATCCGACTTATAACCAAATTTCTTTTTCTCTCTTGATTGATCATTGTTAAATCGATCCGACTTATAACCAAATTTCTTTTTCTCTCTTGATTGATCATTGTTAAATCGATCCGACTTATAACCAAATTTCTTTTTCTCTCTTGATTGATCATTGTTAAATCGATCCGACTTATAACCAAATTTCTTTTTCTCTCTTGATTGATCATTGTTAAATCGATCCGACTTATAACCAAATTTCTTTTTTCCTTTTTGATCATAATCTTTGGAGTGGTTAAAATAATTTTCCTTTGAAGATTTATTTTCACTGCCCCCACGTTGCCTAAATCTTGAAAATCTTTTTTTTCCTTTATGGTTAGATTTTTTATAAGTATTAAATTCTTGTTTTGCATTAGGGTTGATTAATCTCTGAATTTCATTCCACATTTGTCTATCGTTCGGAGTAATAAAAGTTAAAGCAGATCCTTCAGCCCCGGCTCTAGCCGTCCTTCCTATTCTATGAATAAAATCCTCCGGCACTTGAGGTAAATGATAATTAATAACATGTTGAATTGACGGAACATCCAATCCTCTTGCAGCAAGTTCTGTGCTAACTAAAATTCTTATTTTTCCCGAGCGAAATGCAATTAAACTTCTTTGTCTTTTTGATTGACGTAAATTTCCATGCATTCCATCGCATTTGTGACCATCTCTTCTAAGTCGTTCTACCATTTTGTCAGCACCGTGCTTTGTTTTAATAAAAATAAGAATAGAACCTTCTCTTTTGTATAATTGATCTAATAGTTTGTTATATTTTTCTACTTCATTTACTTGAATGATTTCTTGTTTAATTTTGGAAATGGGAGTGGTGGTTGAACCAACTTGGATTCTAACTGGTTCATTTAAATATCTTTCTGAAATTCTAATAATATTTTGAGGTAAAGTTGCGGAAAATAATAACGTTTGATGTTTTTTTGGAATAAATTTTAATATTTGCTCTATTTGAGGTGTAAAACCCATATCTAACATCCTATCAGTTTCATCTAAAACTAAAAAATATGTTTGGTGTAGTTTTAAGCTTTTCCTTTGTAAATGATCATTAAGTCTTCCAGGTGTTCCAATAATTAACCTTGGTCTTCTGCTAAGTTGTTTTAATTGTTTTTGCATCGACTCTCCACCTATAAGCACAGCACATTTAATATTCATTTGGCTTTCTATTAAACCAACCAAAACTTCTCCAACCTGAACCGCCAATTCCCTCGTTGGACAAATAATTAGTGCACCACTACTTTTATCTGTTAAGAGTTTATTGATACATGCAATTCCATAGCAAAGAGTTTTACCAGTTCCTGTTTGTGCAGTCCCCAGAATGTCTTTTCCAAGAAGCGCCGGAGGTATAGCTCTTGATTGAATAGGAGTGGGAACTTTAAATTGCATTCTATCGATTGAATGTTTCAAAGATTCGTTTAATTTTAATTCAGAAAAATTTTCCATTTTTTTTTTGGTTGCGGGGGTAGGATTTGAACCTACGACCTTCAGGTTATGAGCCTGACGAGCTACCAGACTGCTCCACCCCGCGATATTTTTTTTATTTAAGGTATTTTTTAATATTTACGTATTATTTAAAATTAAGAATTATTTTTCATTCTTTGAATTTTTTTTGACCTTTTTATATTTTCTTGCCTTTCTCTCTTTTTTCTTTCTGAAGGCTTTTCATAATTACTTTTAATTTTTAAAATTCTAAAGAAACCCTCTCTTTGAAGTTTTCTTTTAAGAACCCTTAAAGCTTGGTCAACATTATTATCTTTTACTTCTATTTTAATAACTCCTCCTAAATAAAGATGCATTAATTAACATTAAAAAAAAAGGTTGTCTACCTAGATTAATAAGGTTTTTTTGGCACTTTTTTCTCAAAATTTCTTCTATATATCTCAAGTTTATTTTTAACTTCTTTATATCTGACTGATAAAATTGACACCGCTAGTAAAGCTGCATTTATTGCTCCTGCTTTTCCAATAGCTAAAGTTCCAACAGGTATCCCGCTTGGCATCTGAACTGTTGAAAGTAAGCTGTCTAGACCTTTTAATTTACTTTCTACTGGAACTCCTAAAACTGGCAATGTTGTCAAGGCGGCAGTTACACCAGCTAAGTGGGCAGACATTCCAGCTGCAGCAATTATTATTTCCATTTTTTTTTTTTCTGCTTCTTTAAGAAACTTATGTAATCTTTTAGGCGTCCTGTGAGCAGATATTACTCTTACATCGTGCTTAATTCCAAATTGTTTTAATGTAGCGCTGCAATGTTCCATTGTGCCTGACCAATCAGATTTACTTCCCATTATTACACCAACTAAATTATATGATTTTTTTTTCATTAAACTAAATAAAAACTAAGAATCACTTTTTTTTTTCTTTTCTCTTTCTATTTTTTTTCTCTCTCTATCAGTTTTTCTGGCAGCTTTATCAGCTGCATCTTGTATATCCGATTGGCTACAAAGATTACAAACCACAGGATCTTTTGGAGTTAAGTTAGAAGAATTCCAATAATTATTATTTTTTATTAATGTAACAGTACTTTTAGTGCTTCCAACAAGTTTTCCAATTTGTCCATCAGATAGTTGTGAGTAACGTTTAAGCAACCAGAGAGCTGCACTAGGTCTATCTTGTCTTTTTGACAGAGGAATATAAGTTTTTAATTTTTTTTGAGAAGCAATATCTAAATCTTTTTTATTTAACTTAATTATTTTTGTTGAATCTTTCGAGCAGGCTTCAATTTCTTCTCTTGTTAACTGTCCGGCTAAAATTGGGTTGTATGCTTTAATACCTTTAGCAACATCACCATCAGCTATACCTTTAATTTCGAGTTCATGTAGTGCACAAAAATCTGCTATTTGCTTAAAGCTTATATTTGTATTTTCAACCAACCAAACAGCAGTAGCTTTTGGCATAAATGGTATATCATTCATTATTTTTTATTTGCTGATCTTAAATTGCTAAATTTTTGATTAAATTTACTTACTCTACCTTTATCTGAAATTTTTTGGCTTCCACCAATCCAAGCAGCGTGAGATTTTGAATCAATGTCTAATTTCAGAGTATCTCCATCCTTACCCCAAGTGGACATAGTTTCAAAATTGCTACCGTCAGTCATAATGACTTTTATTTTGTGGTAATTTGGATGTATATTTTTTCTCATATAAAGATAGTTTAATATATTAAATTAAAAAGATTAACAATAAAAATTTACTGCTTTAAAACTTCAATCATTTCCTCACTAATTTTAGAGTTAGTTACTAAAATATTTTTATTTTCAACGTAATCTTTGTTTCCATTGAAATCTGTCACAAATCCACCTGCCTCTTTTACTATAACGATTCCAGCAGCAATATCCCAATAATTCAAATTTCTTTGCCAAAAACCATCACATCTTCCAGCAGCAACATAAGCCATATCAAGCGAGGCACTTCCAAGTTTTCTGATAGGAATAAAAGCCTTTGACGAGAATTTTATATATTCATTTAATGATAAATCTCTATCTCCAGCATTATTTTTTGGACCTCCTGTAAAAATAATACTATTTTCTAATTTTGATCTTCCTGAAACACGCACTCTTTGATTGTTTAAATAAGCTCCATTTCCTTTTTCTGCAATAAACATTTCATCTTTAATAGGGTCAAAAATAATTCCACAAATTATTTCTTTATTTTGTTCAAGACCAATTGATATGGCAAAATGTGGTATTCCATGAAGAAAATTTGCCGTCCCATCAATTGGATCTATAATCCACTTAAATTCTTCATCTTTTTTTATTTCACCTATCTCTTCACTTAATATCGAATATTTAGGTCGAGCTTTTTCCAGCTCTTCGATAATTATTTTTTCAACATTTTTATCTGAATTAGAAACGAAATCTCCTGGCCCTTTAACAGAAACTTGCAGCTTTTCTATTTCTCCAAAATCTCTTATTAATGTTTTTGCAGCTTTTCTGCACGTTTTAATCAAGACATTAATATTTGCTGATGTAAGTTTCATTTATTTAATTTTTTTAATATATTCTAAAGTTCTTGTATCTAAAACAATTTTATCTTCTGAGTTAATAAAGGGTGGAACCATAATTTTAATTCCATTTTCTAAAATAGCAGGTTTGTACGAAGAGGAAGCAGTTTGTCCTTTAATGGCCGCGTCCGTTGTTTCAATTTTTAGCTCAACAGATGACGGTAAATTAACCGACAAAGGTTGTTCATCATAAAACTGAACTTCTACTTCCATATTTTCTTTTAATAATTTATTTTGTTCACCTAGTATAGATTTATTGATTTGGATTTGTTCATAATTAGTTTGATCCATAAAGTGACAGTTTGTTTCATCTTCATATAAAAAATTAAATTTTTTATCATCTAAAATTGCTCGTTCAACTGAATCACTGGATCTAAATCTTTCATTTAACTTTGTTCCCTTTTTAATACTTTTAAGTTCAACTTGATTAAATGCTCCACCTTTTCCTGGTTTAACATGTTGAGCTTTTAAGACTGTCCACAAGTCATCCTTATGCTCAATTATCATTCCTGGTTTTATTTCATTTCCTAACATTTTCATATTTATTTAAATTTGTTTATTGCTGAAACAGGATCTAGTTTTTTGTTATTCCAAATATACCCTGCGCAAGCAATAAAGTCTGCTCCACTAGATAAAATTTTTTTATAATTAGAACTATTTATTCCACCTATAGCAACGATGGGCATACTAATTTTTTTTTTACTCCAACGCAATATATCTAAGTTGGCCTTAAATACAGTTTTTTTTGTTGTAGATTTATAAAATGCTCCAAAGGCAATATAATCAGCATTAATACTTTCACTTTTTAACGCTAACTTTTTTGAATTATGGCAAGTAATACCAATAATTTTTTTTTTCCCCAAAATTTTTTTACATTTATTAAAACTCATATCTTTTTGCCCTAGATGGCAGCCGTCAGCATTTAGTTTTTTTGCAAGATAAGGTTCGTCATTTACCAGAAATTTTACCTTATATTTATTGCAAATCTTTTTTATTTTTTTTCCAATAAAAATCTTATTTTTATTTCTTTCACTTTTTAACCGCATTTGAAAAAAATTTACTCTTTTTGAATTTAATACTTTTTCTAAGTCTACGTAGAATTTATTTCCTTTAATTTTATTTGGTGAAATTAAATAAACAAATCTTTTATTTAGTTTATTTTTTTTCAAGGTCCACTGACCATTTTCCTTGAGCTGCAAGTGAACACATGTTGGCTCTATGATTGAAAGTGTCTTGTGTACCTTTAATATTATTAATGTCTCTTGACCAGAATTTAAGAGCACTTTGTTGTAAAGCTCTTCCATATGAGTAAGTCATAATAAAATCTGTATCGTTATGTTTATTTATTAAATTTAAGTTTTCCGTCGCATCTACCTCTGTTTGACCTCCAGACAAAAAAGCTATTCCAGGAACTTCAGTTGGAACAATTTTTTTAAGACATTTTAATGACAGTTTAGCCACTTCTTCATTTATAATTTTTTTGTCAGAGGTAGCGCCAGGTAAAATCATATTGGGTTTTAATATAGTTCCTGTTAAATCAACTTTATGAAGAATTAACTCTTCATAGCATTTTTTAATAACTTCTGAAGTTTTATTGAAACAATCTTCAGCTGAATGATTTCCATCCATTAATACTTCTGGCTCCACTATTGGGACCATTCCACATTCTTGTACGAGTGCCGCATACCTTGCTAATGCATGTGCATTCGATTCAATTGATAATTTGCTTGGATATTTATCAGAGATAATATAAACACCTCTCCATTTTGTAAATCTTGCTCCAAGTTTATAATATTCTTTTAATCTTTCTCTTAAACCATCTAGTCCTTCTGTAATTTTTTCATCAGGTGAATTTGCTAAAACTTTTGCACCCGTATCAACTTTTATCCCAGGGATAGCACCAGAAGAAGAAATTAATTCCGCCACGCTTATTTTGGAACTTGTGATTTGTTTAATTGTTTCGTCATATAAAATTACTCCACCTATACAAGTTTTCATACTTTCTGAAGAAAAAAGTGTTTCTCTAAATAAAAGTCTATTTTTTGCAGTTGATATAATATTTATAGCCTCAAGTCTTTTTGTCATAGTTCCAGTGCTTTCATCAGCGGCTAGTATACCTTTTCCATTTGATAAAATTTTTAAGGCAATTTTATTTAATTCAGACATATCAATTCAAAGCCTTTATACCAGGTAGTTCTTTACCTTCAAGATATTCTAAAAAAGCACCACCCGCAGTTGAAACAAAATTGAAGTTATTAATAACACCCATATTATTTAACAAAGCAACTGTATCACCTCCACCTGCAACTGAATAAATACTTTTAGCTTTATTTTTCTCAACAATTTTCTTAGCAATCTCAAAACTTCCTTTAGCAAATTCAGGATTCTCAAAATAGCCAGCAGGTCCGTTCCAAAGAACAGTATTACTAGATTCAATTATATTATTAATAGTTTTTATCGTATTAGGACCTATATCTAAAATTAAATCTTCTCTCGAGATGTTTTTTAAACTTTTTATTTCCGCTGAACTATTGAAGTCTTTTCCAACAGCAACATCTTCTGGGTAAATAATTTTACAGCTTACTTTTTTTGAAAGATTAAATATATCTTCTACTATCTGATCACAATTTTCTTCTTTGATTGACTTTCCGATAGAGAAACCTTTATATTTAATTATATTATTAGCCATACCACCAACAATTATAATGTTATCGAATTTTGGAATTAAATTTTTGATAATATTAATTTTAGTAGATATTTTTGAACCTCCAATAATACATGTAATAGGTCTTTTGATTTCTGATGTTATCTTCTTTAAGGCATCTACTTCTAAACTTAATTGCAATCCTGAATACGAAGGAAGAAATTTGGCAATTTCAGAAATAGAAGCATGGGCTCTGTGAGAGCATGAAAAAGCATCATTCACAAAAACATCAGCAAAACTAGCTAGATGCTTTGCAAACTCACTGCTATTCTCTTCTTCTCCAGAATAAAATCTAATATTTTCGAGCATAATTACTTTTTCATCTGGATTACTAAATAAGTCTGTTGAGTTAATTTCTTTTAGGTTTTTTGTAATTAATTTAATATTTGTATTTATTTTTACATTTAAATCTTTGCATACAGGCCAAAGAGAAAATTTATTAACTACTTTACCCTTAGGTCTTCCCACGTGAGATATTATAATTATCTTTGCATTATTTTTTAATAAAAAATTTACAGTTGGAAGAATTTTATCTATGCGAGTAGTGTCGATTATTTTACCATTTTCCAATGGAACGTTTAAATCGAGTCTTAATAATATTTTTCTTTGATTGAGATCAAGATGATCCTTTATACTTTTCATTAGGAAATTTTATGAAGATGCTCAGCGATATCACACATTCTATTTGAAAAACCCCACTCATTATCATACCAAGCTGAAATTTTTCCCATATTCCCTCCAACTACACTTGTCAAAGAGGAGTCAATAATTGCTGAAGCTGAATTATGGTTAAAGTCAATCGAGACTAACTTTTCCATCGTAACTTCTAAAATTTTTTTCGACTGTTTTTTAGAAGCAGAAACAAAAGCATCATTAATTTTTTCTTTTGTAATTTCTTTTTTTGTACAAAAAACTAATTCTATTAGAGAAACGTTAGGAGTTGGTACCCTCATGGCAATACCTTCAAGTTTCCCTTTTAGAGACGGAATAATTTCACCAATAGCTTTTGATGCTCCTGTAGATGTAGGGACGATAGACTGACTGGCGGATCTTGCTCTTCTTGGATCTTTATGCGAGTTGTCTAATATTCTTTGGTCACTTGTAAACGCATGAATAGTTGTCATAAAACCTTTTTCAATCTCAAAATTTTCATTCAACACATTAGCAACAGGAGCTAGACAATTAGTTGTGCAAGATGCTGCAGATACTATTTGGTCATTTTCAGTAAGTGTGTTTTCATTTACCCCAAATACAACCGTTTTGTCAGCATTTTTGCAGGGAGCAGAAACAATAACTTTTTTAGCTCCATTTTTTATATGAGCTGACAATTTATCTTTAGAATTAAATTTGCCAGTGCATTCAAAAACATAATCAACATTAAACTTTTTCCAGTTAATATTGCTAATATTAGTTTCTTGAGAATAGGATATTTTTTTTTTGTTTATAATTAAATTATTATTTTCAAATTTAACATCTGCATTAAATTTTCCATGGATGGAGTCGTGTCTTAAAAGAGAACAGCTAACTTCAGAGCTAGATCTATTGTTAATGTGATTGATTTCAATATTATTATTTTTACTTTCAACAATGGATCTAATTAACATTCTGCCAATTCTTCCCAATCCATTTATACCAATTTTTATAGTCACAATTATTTTCCTAACATTTTTTTAGCAATCTTAACAACGTTATTGCTAGTTAAATTAAAATGTTCATATAAATCTTTAATTGGTGCACTTTTTCCAAAAGACTCTAGTCCCACAGAAGATCCATTTTTTTCAACGTATTTTTCCCAACCAAATATACTGCTGGCTTCAATAGAAATTTTTAATGATTTTTGTTCAAGCACTTTCTCTTTGTAATCTTTAGATTGTTTATTAAATAATTCTTGGCAAGGCATTGAAACTACTTTTGAGTTGATATTAAGATCTTTTAATTTGTGAAAAGCTTCAATTGCGATTTTAACTTCAGAGCCAGAGGCAATTAAAGTAATTTCGGGATTGGGGTTATTTTTTTTAATTTCATAAGCTCCAAGACCGCACATATTTTTTTGCGTGAGTGTTTCCGTAACAAATGGAAGTTTTTGTCTCGATAAAGCTATCACGCTAGGAGTATTAGAATTTTTTAAGGCTAATTCCCAACACTCAAGTGTCTCAATTGTGTCAGCTGGTCTAAATACATTTAAATTTGGTATTGCTCTAAGATGAGCAAGATGTTCGATGGGTTGATGAGTTGGTCCGTCTTCACCTAATCCAATAGAGTCATGTGAAAATATATAAATAACTTTTAAACCCATTAACGCGGACAATCTTAAAGAAGGTTTGCAATAATCTAAAAAAACTAAAAAAGTTCCACCATAAGGAATAACACCCTTATGTAGTGCCATGCCATTCATTATTCCTGCCATAGCATGCTCTCTAACACCGTAATGTATGTAGTTGCCTTTAAAGTTTGAGGGTTTGATTGCCACAGAGTACCTTGTGTTTGTATTATTTGAACCACTTAAATCTGCTGAGCCACCAATTAATTCTGGCAAACTGCCTGCAATTCTTTCTAACACAGAAGCCGAAGATTGTCTTGAAGCTATATCTGGCTTTAAATTAAAAAATTTTTTCTTTTCTTCTAGGATAAGGCTTTCAAATTTTTTTGGTAGCTTGTCATTAACTATTCTTGAAAACTCATCTTTTATTTTTTTGTTTTTTTTATTAAAAACTACGTTCCATTTTTTTTCGTGCAAAAGTCCTTTTTCTCCGATTTTTTTCCACTCATTAAGAATTTCTTTTGGAATTTCAAAAGGATTATAATCCCATTTTAATTTTTTTCTAACCAATACTACTTCAGCTTCTCCAAGCGCAGCTCCATGCGAAGATGATTTACCAGCTTTATTTGGTGAACCATAACCAATAATAGTTTTGCAAGATATTAAATTAGGTTTTTTTGAATTTAAACTTTTTTTAATAGCTTTAGATATTTCTTTTTCGTTATGACCATTCACTTCTTGAAAAGACCAACCATAACTTTCAAATCTTTTTTTATAATTATCAGAAACTGTTAAGCTGGTAGGCCCATCAATAGAAACCTTATTATTATCAAAAAAAACAATAAGATTTTTTAATTTTAAGTGTCCAGCTAAACTCATAGCTTCGTGACTTATTCCTTCCATAAAATCTCCATCCCCAGCCATAACATAAGTTTTATGATTAATTAGGTTTGATCCAAATTGTTTTTTTAATATTTCTTCAGCAATTGCCATTCCAACAGCATTCGACAAACCTTGTCCCAATGGTCCCGTTGTAGTTTCTATTCCAGTATTTTTTTCATATTCTGGGTGACCAGCACAAATAGAATTTAATTTCCTAAAATTCTTAATATCATTTAGAGAAATACTTTTGTATCCAGTTAAGTATAGCAATGAATACAAAAGCATTGATCCATGTCCGGCAGAAAGAATAAATCGATCCCGGTTTATCCAGCTGGGATTTTTGGGATTAAACCTTAGGTAGTATTTAAATAATACAGTAGCTACATCTGCCATCCCCATAGGCAACCCTGGGTGACCTGAGTTTGCTTTCTGAACAGCATCTATGGAAAGAAACCTTATTGCGTTTGATAAATTTTTGAAGTCTATACTCACTATAAAACCTATATAGACTTGGGCGCATCAAATCAATAATATGATTTTCAAATAAACTATATGAAAAACTACGTGGAAAAAGAAAAGAAGTTAGACAACGCTTTAAAAAAATTAAACACTATGTCAAATAAAGTTATAAAAATGAACAATGACATAGATTCACTTAATTTAGAAAAAAATCAATTATTAAGGGAAAAAGAAGAATCTGATCAAAATTTTAAAAAAATTGAAAAACAGTATAAAGATTTAAAATCTGAGCTTGAAAAAGTTGATAATGATGTAGATCATAAGTTTGGTGATAAAAATAATTTTAATAAAAAGATTGATGAACTTAACCAAGAAACAGAAAATCTTATAGATGAAATAGATAAATGGCAAACGTAAATATTAAATTTAATACTAAAGATTATTTGCTCTCATGCGACGATGGACAGGAAGAAAATCTTAAATCATTAGCTGCCCATTTAGACTTAAAGTATAATGATTTAAAAAAAAATCTTGGAAATATTGGTGAAAACAAACTACTTCTCATAACCGCCATCCAGATGGTTGATGATTATTTTGATTTATTTAAAAAGATTAAGAATACAAAAAATGATTTTGAAAAATTATCTTCAAAATTTAAAGAACTTAGATCTTTAGCAATTAATTACAAAGATGAAAAAGAAATAGAAATTGGAAAATTGAGAGAAGAATTAAATGAATTCAAGATAATGGTTGAAAAAAGTAAAAACTCATACGAAGAAATTTTAGACAAAACAACAAAGTCAATAGAGAAATTTATAGAAACAGCCGAAATAAACGTAGACAATGAAAAAAATTTTCAATAAATGAAGTATGATAAAGCCTATCTAAGAAATCAATTTATTTTACAGAGAAAAAAAAAATATTTAACTTCAAATAAAATAAATTTTAATTTTGATTTAATATTTAGTTTAATACGTAAACATTTTAATCTCAACAAAGTAACTATAGCTGGATATTGCCCTTCTAATTATGAAGTTAATATTTTAACATTCCTTCAAGAGGCTGCAAAAAAAAAATATAAAATAGCACTACCTGTTATAAAGACATCAACCATAATGGAATTTAAATCATGGATTTATAAAGAATCACTTTATGTAAGTAAATTTGGAACGTTGGAGCCTAAAAAATCAAATAATGAATTGGTACCAGATTTTTTTTTAGTTCCTCTAGTGGCTTTTGATGAAAAACTAAATCGCATAGGTTATGGCAAAGGATACTATGATAGGATTTTGAAAAAAATTAGTAAAAATAAAAAAAAAATTATTTCAATCGGAATTGCATATTCATTTCAAAAATGCAGAATTATTCCTACTAATAAACATGACTTTAGATTGGACTATATTTTTACTGAGAGAGGCATTATAAACTCAAATAAATAAATATGAATATTTTATTACTTGGAGATATTATGGGGCCATCAGGCAGAAAAGCTATAACTGAAAAATTGCCTCAAATAATAAAAAAAAAGAAAATAGATTTTGTTATTGTTAATGGTGAAAACGCTGGAGACTCTGGGGTTGGCATAACAAAAAATAATTTTGATGATTTTTTAAAAGCGGGGGCTGATGTTGTCACAACAGGAAATCATGTTTGGGATGAAAAAGAAACTATGGAATTTATTAGTGCAGAAAAAAGATTGTTAAGACCTCAAAATTTAGTAAAAGGATCTCCTGGTAATGGATATGGAATTTATGATTCAAATAATAAAAAGAAAGTTGCGGTAGTTAATTTAATGGGAAACGTTTTTATGAAAAAATCTGAAGATGTTTTTGTAGAAGCAAAAAAATTTATACAACAAATTAAATTAAAAAAAGACGCAGATTTTATTGTGGTAGATATGCATGGAGAAATAACTAGTGAAAAAATGGCTATGGGATATTTATTTGATGGAAAAGCTACCATGGTAGTTGGTACTCACACTCACATTCCTACAGCTGATTATGTTATCATGGAAAAAGGAACTGCCTACCAAACAGATGTAGGTATGTGTGGAGACTATAAATCTGTTATTGGAATGAATAGAGATAATTCTCTTAAAAGATTTTTGAAAGAACCTGATACAAAGAGACATTACCCAGCACTTGGAGAGGCAACAATATCAGGCTTATTGGTAACAGCCGACTTTACAACAGGTTTAGCAAAAAAAGTTGAACCAATTATTGTAGGAAAATATTTAGAAAATAGAATATAATTTATGGCAGGCCATTCACATTGGGCGGGAATAAAGCATAAAAAAGGAAAAACCGATAAGGTACGTTCAAAAATTTTTTCTAAACTCTCAAAGGAAATTACTGTAGCAGCAAAGTTAGGATCTAAAGATTCAGGAACTAACCCAAGGCTGAGGTCAGCAATACAAGCTGCGAGGTCAGCTAATATGCCCAAAGATAATATTGAGAGAGCGGTAAGTAAATCTGAATCTAATAAAGATGTAAATTTTAGCAGTATTATTTACGAAGGTTTTGCTCCAGAAAAAATAGCAGTTATTGTCGAAGCATTGACAGATAATAAAAATAGAACTGCATCAAACATAAGAACAATATTTCAAAAAAATGGAGGAAATTTAGGATCTTCAGGTGTAGCTTCACATCAATTTAAGCAAGTTGGAATTATTATGATAGATAAAAATCAAATATCAGATAACGATATGCTAGAGCTAGCAACAAGTGCAGGAGCGGAAGATTGTTTATCTAACAATTTTAATCATGAAATAATTACAGCAAAAGAAAATTTTTTTAAAGTTAAAGTTGAAATAGAGAAAAAAATTAAAGATTTTATTTCGTCAAATATTGTGTGGTTGCCTATAAATAAAATTTTATTAGATAAAGAAAAAACTAAATCCGTAGTAAATTTTTTGGAGATACTAGAGGATGATGATGATGTTCAAAATGTGTATGCAAATTTGGAAATAGAAACAAAGTCTTTTGAAGAAAATTTAAAAATATGATAATTATTGGAATAGATCCTGGAATAACTGGTGGTATTTGCATACTGGAAAATAAAAAAGTTGTAGAAGTTCACGAAACACCAACTATGATTGATGGAAAAAAAAATAAAAGACAAGTAAACGGATCCCAAGTAGCTAATATTATTAAAGAAAGATTAAATAAAGGCAAAGAAGTTGTGGTTGTGGTTGAACACGTTAATGCAATGCCAGGACAAGGAGTGACAAGCATGTTCAATTTTGGTCAATCTTTTGGTGTAATAAAAGGCATATGCTCAGCTTTAAATCTACCGATATATTTTGTAAGACCCATGAAATGGAAGAAACATTTCAATTTAATTAAAACAAATAAAGAGGCAAGCAGAACAAGAGCAATAGAAATTTACCCCGAAATATCAAGTAAACTTGCTAGAAAAAAAGACTCAAACAAAGCCGATGCAATTTTAATTGCTAGATATTTCAACGATACACAACTTTAATTTCAATAAGAAATAATTTTACTGCCAAATTCATGACACAATTAGATGCACATTAGCCTTTATGGAACAAGAAATTGCTACAAACGTTGTTGCGTTGGGAGGATCGACAGATTTTTCATTAATTCAACTTTTTATAAGAGCTGACTTTATTGTCAAAGCAGTAATTATTATTTTAATAGCAGCGTCAGTTTATTCATGGGCCCTAATTTTTGAAAAATATAAACTTTTTAAAAAGATAGAAAAAAGCACCAACAGGTTTGAAGATAAATTTTGGAAGTCAAGATCAGCTGAAAGTTTTTACAATACCTTAATAAACAAAGAAAAAGATCCATTAGCAAATATATTTCAATCAGCAATGGCTGAACTTATAAAAACAAAATCAAAGTCATCTTCAATTCAATCCGCAAGAGTAAGTAGAATAATAGAAATTTCTGCTTATAAAGAAATTAATTTATTAGAAAAAAACTTTACTTTTTTAGCTACAGTTGGTTCAACAGCCCCATTTATTGGATTGTTTGGAACAGTGTGGGGTATTATGAATTCTTTTCAATCAATCGCAATCTCGAGAAATACCAGCTTAGCTATAGTAGCTCCAGGAATAGCAGAAGCATTATTTGCAACAGCCCTAGGTTTGTTGGCTGCCATACCTGCGGTAATTGCATACAATAAATTTAACAGTGATTCAAAAAAATATACTGGAAGAATAGAAAATTTTTCAAAAAGATTTTTATCAATTATTTAAATAAATTTATGGGCTTTCAAATTAATCGTTCATCTAAAGAACCAATGAGCGAAATCAATGTTACGCCTTTTGTGGACGTGATGTTAGTTTTGCTAATTATTTTTATGGTTACTGCTCCACTATTAACTGTAGGAGTGCAGGTAGATCTACCAGAGTCAGCGGCAGATTCTTTACCAGACGATCAAGAACCTTTAACACTATCAATAAATTCAAAGGGTGAAGTTTTTATCCAGGAACATCAAGTAGAATTTGATAAAATAATTCCAAAAATTTTAGCAATTTCCAACAATAGAACAGACACAAGAATATATGTAAGGGGAGATAAAACAATTAATTACGGAAGAGTTCTTGAGGTTATGGGTATGCTTTCAGGTGGAGGTTTTTCTAAAGTAGCCTTAATATCTGAGCCATATAAAAATTAATATGAGTAAAAGTATTTTTTTATCTCTTACCTTCCATACATTAATGATTATTTTAACAGCCTTAACCCTACCTTTTATGTTAAGAGCGCCAATTGATTTGCCTCCAATTTTGACAATTGACTTAATTCAAATTACTGACGTAACTAGTATACCATTTGCAGCTAAGGCTACGAAAACTTTAGAAAAAATAAAAAAAAAGGAAGAGGAAAGAGTAGTTTCTAAACAAGCACCTCCGTCAGAAAAAAAAAAAGAAAAACCTGATAGAATACCGTTGCCTGACGATCTCAACAAAGAAAAAAAGCAGATAGTAAAAAAAAAACAAAATCCTGAGGAAGTCAAAGAACAAATAAGACAAGCCTCAGAGTTTGAAAAAAAAGAGCTTTTTGATCCCAACCAAATAGCGGCACTTATAGATAAATCAAAAGAAGACACCGCAGAAACTCTTAAAAAAAAGAAAAAACTTACTCAGAGTAGTGTAGAAACTACATTTGCTAACGCATTAACTTTGAGTCAAGAAGACGCTCTAAAAGCACAAATTTTTGGTTGTTGGAGCCTTCCTTTAGGTTTACCATATCAAGAAAATTTATTAGTGAGAATAAAATTAAAATTAAAACCAGATGGTACTGTCCTTAGATCAGAAATATTGGATCATGCACGCATGAATAGACCGGGACAAGGTTTTTATAAAGTTTTGGCTGAAAGTGCATTAAGAGCTATAAGAATTTGTCAGCCTCTTAGAGTTCCACCTACTGGCTATGAAAAGTGGAAAGACTTGCAATTAAATTTTGACGCTAATGAAATGCTAAAAGGATAATATGAAAAAATTAATAATAACTTTTTTTTATTTAATTATATTTAGTAATTCAGCAATAGCTTTGGTTGAGGTTGATATAACTAGAGGAAATCTTGATCCTTTACCTATAGCTGTTTCCCCAATGTATGTTGCTCCAGGATCAAAAGATATAAAGCAAAATGATAAAATTATTAAAAACATTGGAGAGGAAATCTCTAAAGTTATTGAGATGAATTTTAAAAGATCTGGTTTATTTAATCCTCTTAAAAAAGATTCTTTCGTTCAAAATCCAGACATAGCACATGTCAAACCAAGATTTGAAGATTGGAGATTAATAAAAGCCCAAGCTCTTGTAACTGGCAAAGTAACAATTTCAGAAGACAAGCTAAGAGCCGAGTTTAGACTATGGGATGTGGTTGCAGCAAAAGAGATGATAGCTTTAGCTTTTTCTACTACACCAGATAACTGGAGAAGAGTTGCTCATATAATTTCAGATAAAATTTATGAAAGATTGACGGGTGAAACAGGTTATTTTGATACAAGAATTATTTATGTTTCTGAAACTGGAGAAAAAACTCAAAGATTTAAAAAACTTGCCATCATGGATCAAGATGGAGCAAATGTTAAATATTTAACTTTAGGAAACGAGTTGGTTCTAACACCAAGATTTAGTCCACGTAATCAATTAGTAACTTACTTATCTTATTTTAGAAATTTACCAAGAGTTTATTTGCTTGATATCGAAACTGGCGTTCAAGAAGTAGTTGGAGATTTTGCTGGAATGACGTTTGCCCCAAGATTTTCTCCTGATGGAAAAAAAATTATTATGAGTTTTGCAAAAGATGGAAACTCAGAGATTTATACAATGAATTTAGATACAAGAGTTGTTGAAAAAATTACTGATCATTCTTCTATTGATACTTCACCATCGTATTCACCAGACGGAAAATATATTTGCTTTAATTCAGATAGAAGTGGCTTACAACAAATATACGTAATGAGAAGCGATGGATCAAATGTTAAAAGAATAACTTTTGGCAAAGGTCTTTATGGAACTCCTGTTTGGTCTCCAAGAGGAGACCTTATTGCTTTTACAAAAGTCCATAAGGGAAAGTTTTATATTGGAGTTATGAGACCAGATGGAAGTGGAGAAAGGCTTTTAACTGAAAATTTTTATCAAGAAGCACCCTCATGGTCTCCTAATGGCAGGGTTTTAATTTTTTATAGAGAAACCAAATCTGATGCAAAAGGTAAAGGTTTTTCAGCTAAACTCTGGTCTATTGATTTAACTGGTTATAATGAGAGACTTATAGAGACTGAAACCGATGGTTCAGACCCATCTTGGTCTTCTTTATTATCAAAGTAAGGTATATTTAGGGAAATTTTGCTTGCAACTTTAAGCTTATTTTGAAATATTACTGGTGAATTGATAATTTTATCAAAAACAAGTTTTAACTGGAGAATAAATAAATGAATTTTAAAAAGTTTCTAATTATAATTTTAGCAGGAATAGCTTTAACAGCTTGTGCAACTCAAAAGAAACAATCAGGAAAGATTGCCGGAGACGTTTACACAGGCAATGATACCGTTGAATATTTAGCAACTGGTGTTAAAGATAGAGTTTTCTTTGCTACTAACAAATCAACTTTAACAACTGCTTCAAGAGATACTTTACGTAAACAGGCAGCTTGGATGAGAAAGAAAAAAGACTTAACATTTGCTATCGAAGGTCATGCTGATGAAAGAGGAACAAGAGAATATAACTTAGCGCTTGGAGAAAGAAGAGCTAATGCAGCTAGAGACTATTTAATGACTTACGGAATATCTGGTAGCAGGTTAACAGTTATAAGTTATGGAAAAGAAAGACCAGTCAACTCTGGATCTAATCCATTAGCTTGGTCACAAAACAGAAGATCGGTAACTGTTAAAGCTAATTAATACTTTAAAACTAATTTAAAAAAAGACCCTCATATAAAGTTTGAGGGTCTTTTTTTTGCCTTATTTTTCCTTAAAAGTAAATATTAACTATGAATAAAATTTTAATTAATTTATCTAAATTAATTTTTGTAATTAATTTCATTGTTTTTTTACCGCTACAAGCTTTTAGTGAAGAAGAAACAACGATGTTTGAACAACTACAAATTTTACAAAGAGATATTAAAACTTTGGAAAAAGCAGTTTATAGCCAAGGAACTAATATAGTTTCAAGTTCATCAAAATTATCAGGTAATGGCGATGATGTTTTGACAAAACACTTACTTAAATTGTCGGACCTCGAAGAACAATTTAAAAGATTAACAAACAACTTTGAAGAAATTAATTTTAAATTAGATAAATTATCAAATAGAATTACAAAAGCACAAACAGACAATCAAATGCGTTTTCAAGATTTAGAACAAAACCCAACAACAAAAAACAAAAATGTAACTTCAGCTAAAAAAAAATTACCAGGTAGTAGCGAACCTCAGGATTTAGGAAGCATTTCTAGTTCGGATTTTATTTCTTCAGAACAAACACAGCAAACTCAATCTATAGAAACCGTAGGAACAGTTATTACTGAAAAAACAGAAAGAACAGAAAAAATACTTCCAGAAGCTTCAGCCGAAGAGCAATATAAATTTGCCACGAGTTTTTTAAAAATTGGAGACTATGAAACAGCAGAGTTTGCCTTAAGAGAGTTTATTGATTTTAATTCTAATCACATTCTTGCTGGTAGTGCTCAGTATTGGTATGGTGAAACTTTTAGGATAAGACAACTCTATCAAGATGCAGCAACAGCTTATTTAGATGGCTATCAAAAATATCCAAAAAGTAAAAAGGCACCTGTTAATTTACTTAAACTAGGAGTAATGTTGGTAAAAATTGGAGAAAAAGAACAAGGTTGTTCTATGATACTAGGAGTTAAAGATCAATATCCAAAAGCAGCTCAATCTGTTATTCAAAAAGCAGAATATGAAAAGAAAAAATTTAATTGTGAAAAGAAAAGTTAAGAAGAAAAAAAAAACAATTAAAAACTTACAAATTAAAAAATTTTATAAAAAATTTAAAGAAATAATTTTTAAAAATATTAAAAAAGAACCATTTGCTTTAGGGGTTTCTGGAGGCTCAGACAGCATGTGTCTTGCTTATTTTAGCAGCATATATGCATCTGAATTTAATAATAAAATACACACATTAATTGTAAATCATAATTTAAGAAAAGAGTCTTTTAAAGAAAGTAAAAAAGTTAAAGAAATTCTTAAAAAAAAAGGAATAGAAAGTAAAATTCTACATTGGAAGAAAAAAATACCTAAAAAAAATATTCAAGGAAATGCAAGAAATATGAGGTATTCACTTATTTCAGACTATTGTTTTAAAAATAAAATAAAATATTTAATAACAGGACATCATCTTGATGACCAAGTAGAAAATTTTTTTATTAGATTAATAAGAGGAAGTGGATTAACTGGATTATCATCTATGTCGGAAAGTGTAGATTTAAATAAAAATTTGAAAATTATTAGACCATTTCTGAACTCAAAAAAAATAAATTTAAAGCATGTAACTGAAAATTACTTTAAAACTTATATTTTTGATCCATCAAATGATAATGAAAAATTTTTAAGAATTAGAATAAGAAAACATAGAAAAGAAATGGAAAAAGAAGGATTAAGCACTGATAAAATAATCAAAACAATTGATAATCTTTTATCAGCTAATAAAGCTTTAAATTTTTATAAAAACAAGGCTCTAGAAAAACATGCGTCATTTATTTCAAAAAATAAGTGTGCTCTTAATGAAAGAATATTTTATGAAGAATCTGGAGAGATTATTTTTAAATCTTTTTCAGATGTTTTGTCCTTAATTGCTGCAAAGTATTATCCACCGAGATCTAAAAAAATAATAAGTTTAATTAATCGAATCAAAAAAAATAATTTTATTAAAGCTACCCTTGGCGGATGTGTTATAGAAAAAGAAAATGGCTTTGTTTTAATTTCAAAAGAGTCAAATCCTAAAAAAACTACCTATCAATTGCAAAAATAAAGAGTTTTTTGTATATAAATGATAAAATGCTACTTGTTTACTAATAAATAATGATTATCTTAAATACTGTATGAATATGAAAAATTTAGCAATGTGGGGGGTTATTGTTTTACTCGTTATGGGACTATTTAACCTTTTTCAAAACCCAAAAGAAAACAAAACTTCCAATAACAAGGTCCCCTTTTCAAGTTTTTTAAAAAATGTTGAAGATGGAAGGGTTGTTCAAGTAGAAATTCAAGGTAATAATATAAGTGGAATTTTAGCTGATGGAACAGGATTTAGTACTTACGCACCTAACGACCCTAACCTTGTTCAAAAATTAACAGATAAAGGTGTAAATATTAATGCTTCTCCTGTTGAAGATAAAATGCCTTCGTTGTTAGGAATACTTTTATCATGGTTTCCAATGCTTTTACTTATTGGAGTGTGGATATTTTTTATGCGCCAAATGCAAGGTGGTAAAGGTGGAGCAATGGGATTTGGAAAATCAAAAGCAAAGTTACTTTCCGAAACAAGAGGAAAAGTAACCTTTAATGATGTTGCTGGAATTGATGAAGCAAAGGAAGAGGTTGAAGAGATTGTTGAATTTTTAAAAGATCCAAGAAAATTTAGGAGATTAGGTGGAAAGATTCCAAAAGGAGCTTTATTAATAGGACCTCCAGGTACTGGTAAAACTTTACTAGCTAGAGCAATAGCTGGGGAAGCTAATGTTCCTTTTTTTACAATATCTGGATCAGATTTTGTAGAAATGTTTGTGGGTGTTGGAGCTTCTAGAGTAAGAGATATGATGGAACAAGGAAAAAAAAATTCTCCTTGTATAATCTTTATAGATGAAATTGATGCAGTAGGTAGAAGCAGAGGCGCAGGGCTGGGTGGAGGAAACGATGAAAGAGAACAAACTCTAAACCAGTTATTAGTTGAAATGGATGGCTTTGAAACCAATGAAGGGGTAATAATAATTGCAGCGACTAATAGACCTGATGTTTTAGATCCAGCATTATTAAGACCAGGCAGATTTGACAGGCAAGTTGTAGTTTCTAATCCTGATATAGTAGGTAGAGAAGCAATATTAAAAGTCCATATAAAAAAAATTACAATAGGCCCTGATGTAAAACTAAGAACAATTGCTAGAGGAACTCCAGGATTTTCTGGAGCTGATTTAGCAAATTTATGTAATGAATCAGCGTTACTAGCTGCTAGAAAAAATAAAAGAATTGTTACAATGATTGATATTGAAGAAGCAAAAGACAAAGTAATGATGGGAGCAGAAAGAAGATCAATGGTAATGACAGAAGATGATAAAAAACTAACCGCTTATCATGAAGGTGGACATGCGCTTGTTGCTTTAAATGAAGAAGCGTCAGATCCAATACATAAAGCTACTATTATACCTAGAGGAAGAGCTTTAGGTGTGGTTTGGACTTTACCAGAAAGGGATAAGTATTCACATACAAGAGAGTATATGGAAGCAAATATTTCCAAAGCCATGGGCGGTAGAGTTGCAGAAGAAATGATTTTTGGACACAATAAAGTTACATCAGGAGCATCTTCAGACATATCAATGGCTACAAAATTAGCAAAAGACATGGTTACAAAGTTTGGTATGAGCAACGAGTTAGGACCTTTGTCTTACGGAGATAATGAAGACGAAGTTTTTCTTGGTAGACAAATAGCAAGACAAACGAATATGTCCGAAGAAACATCAAATAAAGTTGACGCTGAAGTTAAAAAAATTGTAGACGCAGGCTACAAAAGAGCAAAAGAAATTCTTACAGAAAAAATAGATGATCTGCATAAGATAGCTAAAGCTTTACTTGCCTACGAAACGCTAAGTGGTGAAGAAATTAATGATTTGATTTCAAAAAATATTGAACCAACTAGAAAAAAAGATGAAGATATAAATCAAGATGAAGAAAAATCATCTCTAGGATCGTTAGGTTTGAAACCTAAACCTGCAGTTTAATTTTTAATGCGAATTTATTACACAAGACCGTGTAATTTCTATTATGGAAATTACGCGAGGACCCTTATTAAAACAAAAAAAGCATTACCTCTAGCAGGAAATAAAAATATTTCTTTTGATCAATTAGAAATTTTTGAAAGAAAAAAGAAGGGTATAACAAAAAGTACCATATATAAAATAACAGAATTAAAAAATCTCAATAATGACATAAAAACTGTAATAAATAATGATTTAAAAAAAATTACCTTAAAAAGAAAAAATATTTGCGGAATAAAATTTAATAAACCCCACGTCATGGGTGTGCTTAATGTAACTCCAGACAGTTTTTCTGATGGAGGATTGTTCTTTCATCAGACAAAGGCATTGAATCATGTAAATATAATGATAAAAGGTGGTGCTTCAATAATTGATATTGGTGGCGAGTCTACAAGACCAGGCTCAAAAACTATTAATGACAAAGATGAATGGAATAGAATTGAAAAAATTATAAAAAAAATTAAAAAAAAATTTTCTAAAACAACTTTATCACTTGATACAAGAAAATCTTATGTAATGAAAAAGGGAATAGATCTTGGAATAAATATAATTAATGATGTTTCAGGTTTAAATTATGACAAAAAATCCTTCAACATTATTAATGAAAAAAACACTCCTTTTGTTTTACATCATATGAAAGACACACCATATACAATGCAAATCAATCCAAAATATGATGATGTCTTACTAGATATTTATGATTTTTTTGAAAAAAAAATAAATTTCTGTATAAAAAAAAATTTTAAGAAAGAATTTATTATACTAGATCCAGGAATAGGATTTGGAAAAAATTTAAATCATAATTTAAGAATAATGTCTAAAATTTCGATATTTCATAGTCTAGGATGTCCTATATTAATTGGAACTTCTAGAAAAAAATTTATAGAACATATTGTAACAAAATTTGATACTCCAGATCGAACTGGAGGTACACTTGCATCAGTGTTGAATGGACTTTCTCAAGGAGTTCAGATATTTAGAGTTCATAATGTTAAAGAAATTAATCAAGGAATATTAGTTTTTAATAAAATATTAAGAACAAATTAATTCATGACCAACAAATATTTTGGAACAGACGGCATAAGAGGTACTGTTAATAAAGATAATATTACAGGAGAAAAATTTTTTAAATTTGGTTTAGCTGCAGCATCTTATTTTAAAAACCAAAAAAAGAAAAAGCAAATTGCAATAATTGCAAAAGATACAAGACTTTCAGGGTATACTTTAGAACCAGCGTTGGTCTCAGGTTTAACATCTGGTGGTATGCACACTTTCACACTGGGACCTTTACCTACTAATGGACTTGCAATGCTAACAAAACATATGAAAGCTAATATGGGCATAATGATTACTGCATCGCATAATCCCCATTATGATAATGGACTTAAGCTATTTGGCCCAGACGGAATGAAGCTATCTGATCAAATTGAAAAAAAAATTGAAAAGCTAATAGATAGTAAAAATACAAAACTACTTACAAAACCAAAATCACTAGGTAGAGTTAAAAGACTCGAAGATGGCAATGATAGATATATTAAAATATTAAAAAAAAATTTTCCAAGTAATTTTAATTTAAAAGGAACAAAAATAGTTTTAGATTGCGGTAATGGAGCAAGCTATATTGCTGCTCCTAAATTACTTAAAAACCTAGGAGCAAAAATCATAAATATTGGAACCAATCCAAATGGGTTTAATATAAATTATAAATGTGGATCTACATACCCACATAAAATTCAATTAGCTGTTAAAAAACATAAAGCTCATGTTGGCATTTCTTTCGATGGTGATGCTGATAGAATTATTATGTGTGATGAAAATAGTAAAATTATAGATGGAGACCAAATTATTGCAATGTTAGCTCGCAGATGGAAGTTAAAAAATATTTTAAAAGGTGGAGTAATTGGAACTTTAATGTCCAACTACAGTCTTGAAGTTTTTTTAAAAAAAGAGAAAATTAAATTTTTAAGATCTCAGGTAGGAGATAGATATGTAAAAGAAAAAATGAAAAAATTTAATTTTAACTTAGGAGGAGAACAGTCTGGTCATATAATACTTGGAAAATTTGCAACAACGGGCGATGGATTAATGGTTGCGCTAGAAGTTTTGTTTTCACTAAGAAAAGGTAAAAAAGCCAGTCAGCTACTTAATGTTTTTAAACCCTTGCCACAAGTATTAGAAAATATAACTGTAAGAGATAAAGATGTCATAAATAGATCCGTATGTAAAAAAGCAATAAAAAAAGCCAACCATCTTATAAAAGGGAATGGAAGATTGCTGGTAAGAAAATCTGGAACAGAACCAAAAATTAGAATTATGGGTGAGTCTTCCGATAAAAATTTAATTTTAAGATGTGTAAAAATAATCAAGAAATCAATACAAAAGTGAAACCAAAATCAAAAATATTAATAATTGCTGGATCAGACTCTTCCGGCGGGGCTGGTATACAAGCTGATATCAAGACTGTTACAGCTCTTGGTAGCTACGCTATGACAGCAATAACAGCAGTTACGTCCCAAAACACCAAAGGTGTAAAAGAAATTGTTTCAATTCCTATAAAAAACCTACAAACACAAATAACAATGGCCCTGGATGATATTGGGGCTAACACTGTAAAGATTGGAATGCTTAATAATGTTGGTGTAATAAAGTGTGTTTATAAAATATTAAAAAAATATAAATTAAAAAATGTTGTTCTTGATCCAGTAATGGTTGCTAAAGGTGGAAAAAAATTAGTTAAAAATAACTCAATCATGTATTTAAAAAAATTAATTTTTCCATTATGCGATATCGTTACACCTAACATTCCCGAGGCAGAAACGTTAACAGGATATTCTATTTTAGATAAAGAGGACATGATAAAAGCTGCAAAAAAAATCATCAACATGGGAGCAAAAAATGTGTTATTAAAAGGAGGTCATCTTAAAAAAAAAATGATTTTTGATATTTTAGTTTCTAAAAAAGAAATAAAAATTTTCCCAAAGAGGAAAATTAAAACTAGACATACTCATGGAACTGGCTGCACGTTGTCATCTGCGTTAGCAACATGTTTATCCCAAAATAAAAGTATATATAAATCATGTAAAATTTCTCTTAAATATGTAGATCAAGCAATTAGAACTGCGCCAGGCTATGGTGAAGGTTTTGGACCTTTAAATCATTTAGTTTCATTTAATTTGAGAAATACTAATGCCTAATGTAACTGTAGCAGGAGCCCAATGGGGTGATGAAGGTAAGGGTAAAATTGTAGATTGGCTTTCAGAAAAAGCCGATATAATAGTAAGATTTCAAGGTGGCCATAATGCTGGTCACACACTTGTAGTAGGTGGCATTACGTATAAGTTAAAATTGTTACCTTCAGGAATAGTAAGAAAAAATAAAATTTCAATTATTGGCAATGGTGTAGTCATTGATCCTTGGGCTCTTTTAGATGAAATAAAACAAATAGAAAAGCTAGGAATAAAAATTAATAATAAAAATTTATACATAGCTGAAAACGCAACATTAATTTTACCACTACATAGAGAATTAGATGGAATTAGAGAAGATGAAAAAAATACTGACAAGATAGGAACAACAAGAAGAGGTATTGGGCCGGCCTATGAGGATAAAGTCGGCAGAAGAGGAGTTCGTGTAATGGATCTTGCTAACAGAAAAAATTTATCAAAAAAAATTGATATGATTTTGTTTCATCACAATTCAATACGCAAAGGTTTAAAAAAAAAATTAATAAATAAAAAAAAATTAATAAATGATTTAAATAAAATTTCTTCAAAAATATTAAAATATTCAAAACCAGTGTGGAAAAAAATAGATGAATTTAAAAAAAAAAAGAAAATAATTTTATTTGAGGGAGCTCAAGGAATGCTTCTTGATATAGATCATGGAACCTACCCATTTGTGACATCATCAAATACCGTTGCTGGAGCAGCTTCAGCTGGAACAGGGTGTGGTCCCGACACAATGAATTATATTCTTAGTATAGTTAAAGCGTACACAACAAGAGTTGGGGAAGGACCTTTCCCAACAGAGTTGAAAAACGAAATAGGAAATAGAATTGGAAAAATAGGTAAAGAGTTTGGAACTGTTACTAATAGAAAAAGGAGATGTGGTTGGTTCGATGCGGTGCTAGTTAAACAATCTTGCACAATATCTGGAACAAAAGGAATAGCCTTGACTAAAATTGATGTACTGGATGATTTTAAAAGTTTATATATTTGTATTGCTTACAAGCTTAATGGAAAAAAAATCGATTATTTACCAAGTTCTTTGCAAGACCAGATAAAAGTGAAACCTGTCTACAAAAAATTTAATGGTTGGTTAAAAAATACAAGTGGTATTAAAAAATGGAAAGACCTTCCTAAAAATGCACAAAAGTACATTAAATTTATTGAAGATTTTTGTGGTATTAAAATATCTAGTATATCTACTAGCCCGAAAAGAGAAGATACTATTCTTTTGGAAAATCCATTTAAAAAAAATTAATTTTTTGGAAGTAAATTATTAAATTTTGCTGCTCTTAACATAGCTTTTTGTAATTTTTCAAATGCTTTCGTCTCAATCTGTCTAACTCTTTCTCTACTAACTTTAAATTTTTTACTCAATACATCAAGTGTAGCTACGTTTTCTGACAATCTTCTAGCTTTTAAAATTTCTTTTTCTCTTAAATTTAAAACACCCATTGATATATCCATTAAATTTTTTCTTTCAATAAATTCTTGATCATTTGAAAGTAAAATTTCTTGGTTAGTATTCTTGTCAACAATCCAGTCTTGCATTTCAGATCCATTTCCATCTTTTATAGGATCATTAAGTGATTTTTCTTTTCCAAGCAATCTCCTGTTCATAGAAACAACTTCTTCTTTTTTTACATTTAATTTTTTAGAAATTATATCAACATGTTCAGGCCTCAGTTCTCCTTCAGTATTTGCAGATAATTGGTTTTTTAATTTTTTTAAATTAAAGAAAAGTTTTTTTTGAGCAGTGGTAGTCCCCATTTTAACTAAACTCCAAGATCTTAAAATATACTCTTGCATCGATGCTTTTATCCACCACATAGCATATGTGGCTAATCTAAAACCTCTTTCTGGATCAAATTTTTTTACTGCTTGCATCAATCCGACACTTCCTTCTGAAACTAAATCACTAATTGGCAGCCCGTACCCTCTATAACCCATTGCAATTTTTGCAACTAATCTCAAGTGGCTTGTCACTAGTTTTTGAGCAGATTTTAAATCTCCTCTATGTTTCCATCTTTTAGCTAACATGTATTCTTCTTCTAAGCTGAGCATTGGAAATTTTTTAATTTGACTTAAATAGTTTGACAAACCTCCTTCAGTTAGTGCTGATGGCAAGTTTGGATAAAAAGCTTTTGCAGTCATAGGTAGAGAGTATGTATAATCAAATTATGGCAAATACAAGATGTCTAAACACTAGATTTTTTGAGGGTTTTAATCAAATCCTCAAAATCTTTTGGTCTTTTTGATTCAAAAAAAAGGTCTTTTCCAGTAACTGGATGATTAAATCCTAAACTTTTTGCGTGTAGAGCCTGCCTATTAAAATCATTTAATTTTTTTTCTACATTTTTATCAATTTTTTTAAACTTTCTTTTTATTTTACCATAAGATTTATCACCTATAATAGAGTTTCCTTTAAAGTTCATATGCACCCTTATTTGGTGGGTTCTACCTGTTTCTAATTGACATTCAATATGACTAATTTTTGGTACATTAGTATTTTGAAAAATTTTTATAGTTTTGTAATTTGTGATAGCTATTTTGCCTTTTTCTTTTCTTACTGCCATTAGCTGTCTATTTCTAAAACTTCTAGATATCCTTTCGTTAATTATTCCACTTTGAGGTTTAAGAGCACCCCAAACTAAAGCTTCGTATTTTCTTATTATAGTATGCTTACTAAATTGTTCAGATAGTTTTATATGAGCATTATCATTTTTAGCCACAACAATTATACCGCTTGTGTCTTTATCAATTCTATGAACTATCCCAGGTCTTAATTTACCTCCTATACCAGAAAGATTATTTTTAAATCTAAATAATAAACCATTTACAATTGTTTTTTCATAATTACCAGCGCCGGGATGAACCACTACCCCAGGTGATTTATTAATAATAATAAGATCATCATCATCATATAAAATATCCAAAGGAATATTATTTGCTTTCAAATGAGTTTCTTTAGGAGCTGGTATATTAATTTCTACTTGATCTTCAAACTTTATTTTTTTAGAAGAGTTGTTAACTATAGTGTTATTTACTTGTATTTGATTTTCTTTAATTAAAGTTTGTATTTTAGTTCTGCTAAACTCATTTAATACATATTGTAAAAATTTATCAATTCTTGTCCCATCAAAATCAAGAGTAACTTTTTTATTAAATATATTTTTTTTCATTTATTAATCTATATATAGATGTTAAAAACATACTGTTGCGCTTGTAGCTCAATTGGATAGAGCGTCTGGCTTCGGACCAGAAGGTTGAGGGTTCAAATCCTTCCAGGCGCACCACAAATAATTATTCAACAATCCAATTCTTATACTTGTTCACATTATCTAATATGTGTTTTGGAAACACTTCATCCAAATTAATTCTTTGATACTTAAAATCTCTATTAAAAATATCTATTTTATTTTTTATTCTTTCTTCTATTTTTTGTTTATCCGTAAACTCAAATTTATTATACTCGCTATGAGAATATGATCTAATTTTATTTGCTATTCCTTCAGGTTCTTTCAAAAAACTAAAATGCCATCCTCCCTCATAAATTAATTGGGGTTGGGTCGGTTTATAAAATTTCCAAAAAGGAGGCTTGGCTGTTTTAATATTTCTTAACCACTGTGGAGATTTGAGGTTTTTTTTTTGTATAATTTTTGTTCCCATCCAATATTTTTCAGTGATATTTAATAAATTTATTTTTGATTGAAAGTTTAATTGCATGAAGCAAGCATATTTTTTTGCTATTTTAAATTCTTTAATTTTTTGCGGATTGGGTATTTCGTCAATATCTGAAATCATTATTACGTCATCGTCTTCACAATCTTTAAAACCTCTCGATAATGCATTTCTTTGATGTTGGTCTCTTAAATGGTGAACTGGCCAATTTTTTTTATAAGACTTTATATTTACTGGCATATCATCAACAATAATATAAATAATTTTATCTTTAAATTTTGAAAAGTTTTTTATATTAAAGTTTAATTTTTTATCTTTACCTGTGTGATCTTTTGTAGCCTCCGCTACAACAAATTTATCTACCAGATCGTAAAGAATATTTAAACGTAAGTCTAAAACAAGATCTTCATCAAAATACATGCAGCAATCATAAAGTTTCATTAAAAACTACTCTCCAACATTAATTAAAGTTCCTTTTTTCCTTGCTTCATCAAAAGCTCTATAAAATACAAAAATTGCTATTATAAAATATATAAAATTTAATACTAAAGCTGACATAATATTAGAATAATCTACTATGTTGTTTACTAAAATAGATCTAACTTCTTCAAATATATAAACCAAAGGTAAAGCCTTAGCTAATATTTGTAACCAATCAGGTAAAATGGATAATGGGTAGTAAATGCAACCAAGTGGAGCCAAAAGAAATAGTGAAGACCATGCAACATTTTCAAAAGCCGGTCCATACCTAAGCAGACCTGACACAACAAGCAAACCCAAGGTTATTCCAAAGGCATACAGGCTTAATAAAAGCAATATTAATGCTGGACCTAAATTTAACAAAGAAACACCGAAAAATGGAGAGGCGAGTAGTACAGCTGGAACTATACCAATCAAAGTTCTTATTAAAGCAGTCGCAGTTAATCCAGTTATAATTTCACTAACTTTAAGTGGTGCAATAAATAAGTTTGTAAAATTTCTACTCCAAATTTCTTCAAGAAATAACATATTAAAACTTATGCTAGATCTAAATAAAAAGTCATATAGAATTGCAGCACTTAAAATTATTCCTACTGTATTGCTGTAATAATCACTATGCATTGTAAAAAATTTTGAAATAAAGCCCCAAAGAATAATCTGAATAGTGGGCCAATAAATTAAGTCTAACCACCTAGGTAAAGAGCTTTTAATTAAATAAAAGTGTCGTAAATAAAGAGCATAAATTCTATAAAATTTCATTTTTATCCCGAACAATTTTTAAAAATACTTCTTCTAAATTTTTTCTTCCATGTTTAGTTATCAAATCATCACTTTTACCTTGATCAATTATTTTTCCATTTTTCATCATCAAAACTTCATCACATAATCTCTCGACCTCGACCATATTGTGCGAAGCCAATAAGATAGTAGAACCATTTTTCTCAGCAAAATTTTCAATAATCCCACGAACATAATCCCCAACATCTGGATCAAGGCTTGCGGTTGGTTCATCTAAAAGGAGTATTTCTGGATCATTAATTAGTGCTTTTGCTAAAGAGACTCTATTTTTTTGGCCAGATGAGAGTTCACCTGTTTTTCTTTTTTTAAATTCCATTAAGTTTAACATCTCCATTAGTTCAAAAATTTTGTTTTTCAAATCTTTTACACCATATAATCTTCCGTAAACTTTAAGATTCTCTTCAATAGTTAATTTTTTTGGCAACTCAATATATGGGGAGATAAAATTCATTCTTTCTAACAAATTTGTTCTGTCGCTCTCAATATTTTTACCGTTAATTAAAACAGTTCCAGAGGTAGGTTTTATCAAGCCTAATATCATCCCGATAGTTGTAGATTTTCCACATCCATTCGGACCTAGAAGGCCAATTGTTTTACCTTTACTAATTTTAAAGTTAATATTTTTAACGGCAAACGCACCTTTGTACTCTTTGTTTAAATTATTTATTTCTATTGCTAACATATTATTTAAATGATGCTTTTTTTAGTCTATCGTTAATAGCTTGTCCTATGTCAATATTAGGTATTTTGCAAACTGTAATGGATTTAAATTTTTGTTTTTTAATTTTTCTCATAGTTTTATACAAGTTATTGGCAGCTTCTTGTAAATTTCCTCTTTTACTTAAATTAAAATAATTTTTTTTGCTTTTAAATTCTTTACCAAAGGTAAGAAACGCACTATTTTTTTTAGGGAAATTTTTATTCAATATGACAGGTATTCCAGGGGAGTAATGGAATTTTAATTGACCTGGAGAACTTATTTTTTTTATTTTTTTTTTACATATAATTTTCTTTTTAAGAATTTTTTTTATTTTTTCATGAGTAATGCTTCCAGGTCTTAAAATAGAAGGCTGATTAGTTAAATCAATTATAGTGGATTCGAGTCCAATTTTACATTGTCCTCCATCAAGAATAAAATTAATTTTATTTTGAAATTCCTCCACAACATCGCTGGCACTAGTTGGGCTAAGTTTTGTTGAAATATTTGCGCTTGGAGCAGCAATAGGTGTATTTAAAATGTTTAGTAATTTTCTGGCAATTCTATGTTTAGGAATTCTTACAGCAATAGTTTTTTTTCCGGCTAAAGCTTTTTCACAAACCTTAGATTCTTTTTTTTTTTTAAAA
>Ga0209709_10000332_pt1 | contig 45211 bp, 45 predicted proteins | sample ArcticOcean_MG_C_2_FD_187435 | JGI IMG/M metagenome (GOLD analysis project Ga0209709, IMG submission 187435) | Marine microbial communities from western Arctic Ocean - ArcticOcean_MG_CB4_136 (SPAdes) (version 2) | ecosystem: Environmental > Aquatic > Marine > Oceanic | place: Arctic Ocean... | reverse complement strand
TGTTTAAGTTGGGGCAATTGGGAAAGGCGCGCTGCGTCTAAGACAACCTTATTGACTAAGGCAATATGGGCATTTGCGAGGCGCTCGACCACTTCATCGGGCTGAGTGTGTTGATAACACCGTAAGCCATCAACTGCTGCCTGTAAGTGACTAAAATCCAGATCTTCAGGCCCTAGTGTTGCCGCATCCAACATGACTGCCTGCATGCCTTAGATCTCCTGTAGCAAGTATCCTATTGAGCCAATTGTTGTTTTAAGCGCCAAAGGATCTCTTCTGCATAAACTTTAGCAGCTGGCTGACCTTCATTATTCAATATTTGCAGGTACACACTAGTTAAAGTTTCTTCAAAATTTAACTGGAACTGCCCACTATAGGTATATTCTCCAGTCTCACTTATGTCACCCTGATCATCATCTTCGAATACGAAAATTATTTTTCCACCTAACCAAATTTTATAACCCTTCTTATCAGCCAAACTAGTTTTCTTTTCAGATAATTTTGGATCAGATGAATAAATAGGCCGATCGTTTACTTGGTCTGCAGACTCATTACCGCCCAACGGGGACAGTTTAACTTTTATACCAGGGTCCCTAGGCTTGGCACTGTGCAATCCTTTGAACCAGCCCCAAATTCCATCAGAGTTAGATGCCATTTTTTCCGACGCCCGTAAGTGGCTCTCATGGGTAAAATAAACCTTCTTAGACACTTCATCGTAGCTGCCAACATCAAAAGAAGACATGGCAGAAAGAACCTTTCGCAAGGCCTTCTCATAACTCATGTTAAGTTGTATCAAAGGGCGTCCATGTTGATCTTTGCCCAACAAAGGCACGTGATGTTGTAGATTAGTTTCATCTGTTTTTTGAGCTACCTGTGCTGTGCGGCTGAGATAACGCAGCAATTCAAAGGTGATTTCAGACTCATTGGATAACTCACGGCCAGCTTCCTGCCAATCCAAAGTTTGGTTTTGAGCGATTTCTAACTGAGTATATTGCAAAAAATACAAAGACAGTTCAGTACGATCAGTTGGTGTTTCACTTAACTCTATTTTCACCCGCCCATAGGCGATATCTTCATCAGATTTAGTTAAACTTCGGATCCAGCGACTGATAAAGTCATCTGAGGAAGGATTTTCAGACAGAGAAAACCACTCAGTCTCAATGGCCTTAATGCTCGACCCAGCTTCTACAGCGATACCCTGATTTGACCAAAATTGAGCAACTTGACCCTGTACCTTGGTTAGATTGCCAGCGACACTGATACGTTTTAGGTTTACACCACCCATTAAATGTGCAGAATTACTACCCGCTTCAGCAAACACAAAATCAGGCCGTGGCGCAGTTTCAATTCCTGTCGATAGTTCCGTCAACTGAGCGCGTGGTATGGTGAGCAGATCGTTCTGAACTTGAGCGTCGTTTAAACCGTCTGGCACAACGATACGATCAATCACTTTAGATAGTGCATAATCTAAACTTTTGTCTCTGAGAATATTCTCGCCATCGTTATTAAGTAAAGGGTTGCCGGAGCAGGCAGCAAGTACCATTGTAGCTAAAAATAGCGGAAGAATACGCGTAAATCCAAAGCCTTGTTGTTTCAAAATGTCGTCCGATTGTTTAAGATGGCACAAAAAGCATATCATAACACTTTTAATTGAGACTACCCATATGAGCCTTACTATTGGACACCCAGTGCCCCACTTAACAGCCCCAGCTACAAGCCAAATTGAATTTAGTTTAGATCAGTTAAAAGGCCAATTTATTGTGCTTTATTTTTACCCAAAAGACGCAACTCCTGGTTGCACTACTGAGGGCCATGATTTTAACAACTTACTTAGTGAGTTTGAAAAGCTCAATTGTAAAATATTTGGCATTTCAAGGGATTCTATTAAACAGCACGAAAGTTTCAAAGCTAAACAGGGTTACAACTTTGAACTCATTAGTGATGAGAGCGAAGCGTTATGCCAACTTTTTGATGTTATCAAGTTAAAAAAGCTATACGGAAAAGAATATATGGGTATTGACCGCAGCACCTTCGTGATTAACCCAGCAGGCATTTTGGTACAAGAGTGGCGTGCTGTAAAAGTAACGGAGCACGCTCAGATAGTTTTAGATTACCTTAACCAGCTAACAACTTCTTAGGCCAGGCATTCATTACGGCTTTAATTAATGTTGCCAAAGGAATGGCAAAAAACACGCCCCACAGGCCCCACAGGCTGCCAAAAAATAACACAGCTATAATAATAGCCACTGCGTGTAAGTTCACTGCTTCTGAAAATAACAAAGGCACAAGTACGTTACCATCGAGGGTCTGAATGATTCCGTAGATGATGATTAAGGTATAAAATTCCGTAGAAACGCCCCATTGTACATAGCTAATCAATGCTACAGGGATAGTCACAAGTGTCGCTCCTATGTAAGGAATGAGCACAGATAAACCCACAATCATGGCTAATAATGCGGCATAATTCAAGCCTAACCACAAAAAAGCAACGTAAGTAACGGTCCCCACAATCACAATTTCAACCACCTTGCCACGCACGTAATTAGAAATTTGCTGGTCCATTTCAAGCCATACATGGCTTAAAACGTTACGTTTATTTGGTAAAAATGAGGTTAACCAAAGCACCATCATATGGCCATCTTTTAGAAAGAAAAATACTAAAATTGGCACCAGCACCAGGTACACTAACCAAGTGAGCGACTGGCCAATAGACGCTAAGGAGAAGGATACTAATAGCTGTCCAGCATTACCAGCCTCTGCCATAGCAGCATCAGCCAGTTGCTTAATTTGGTCGGCACTAACCAATTCAGGATATTGTTCTGGTAATAACATAAACAAGTCCCGCAGTTTTTCTAGCATTAATGGCAAATCACTTAGTAAGGCCGTTGCTTGGTGCCATAACAAGGGCAATACAACAAAAATAAACGCCATAAGCGATGCTATAAATAAACTATAAATACCCCACACCGCAGGCAAATGATTAACTCCAAAACGCTCTAACCACTGCACTAGACCAAGGGTTAAATACGCCAGTATCATACTTGCAATTACTGGGGCTAAGGTGGATCCAAACATCAAAATTGCAGCTAAACCAGCAGCCAATAAAACCAGCAATAACAGTGCCTGCTCATCGTCAAAAAAGTGGTCCAACCAAGAACGGAATACTTTAAACATGTGTTATCCTAAATTATCTTTTCAATGAGGTAGTGATAAACACCGTCAATACATTGATTTTGATGTAAGTGGTGGCCAGTTAATCGGGTCCAGGCTGCAAAGTCTCTTTGCGAACCAGCATCTGTCGCTAGCACTTTAAGCTTTTGACCCGCTTCTAATTGACTTAAAGCCCGTTTAGCTTTTAATAGAGGTAACGGGCATTGTAAACCTTTCGTATCGAGCATTTTCTGCCACTGTGCTGTACCCAATGTCATATCATAGCCCATATCAAATCTCACCTTCGTTAATAGGAATTTGCAATGAGAAGCCACATTATAGGTCAAGCGGTCCTCCAGTCCTATCTATGCTTGATATATTTTATTAATCCTATACTGCGGGTTAGCTGCTCGCTGGTTGCGGTATTGTCATTGTCAGGCATTATTCAAATGGTTCATGCAGGCAATTTACCACTAATTAACACCCACAACTCCACTGACATGAGTCTAGAAGATGAGTATCGTTTTGGTAATCTCATAGCTGCTAGCATGCGCAAACAACTGCCTCTGTGGAACGACCTTGCCGCCCTAAAATTTATTACAGATCTAACTCAGCCATTAATTAGCCGGAGTCAACTTAGCAACAAAAATACCCACCTTTTTCTTGTACGAGATAGCAATATCAATGCCTTTGCAGCTCCAGGTGGTATTATTGGCATTAATACTGGCTTGATACAACAAGCTGGATCTGTAGACGAATTAGTAGCTGTACTAGCACACGAAGTAGCCCACCTTAGCTTACGCCATTATGTACAGACCCAAGCGCAAGCAAAGGCCCGAGCGCCGTTGTATTTGGGTGCATTTATTGCTTCTATATGGCTTGCGGGAAACGTTGATGGTGATATTGGGGAAGCTGGTATGTACGCCACCCAATCAGTTCTCCAGCGCAGTCAACTTAGTTATAGCCGCAGTCATGAGCGAGAAGCGGACCGTGTTGGATTTGATTTAATGTACCAAAGTCCTTTTGATGTCACCCACATGCAACGCTTATTACAACGATTACAATCACCCTACGTCACGGAGTCCCCTCAGTGGGATTGGGCCCGCAGCCATCCTATTAACAATGAACGCGTGGCAGACATTAGTCAGCGCATTTTAATAACTCAACAGAGCCAGAATGAACATGGTTTTGACCTCAGTTTTGAGTTACTAAAAATTTACCAAACTATTGCTTTATCTGGCTCTCCTGTGCCCTCCGTTAGTCAACTAATGCGTAACATTGACCCGCTAGTTAATCACTACAGTACCTTAGTTGCATTTTCTGAGGCACTTGTTAACCAAGCTTCGGGGGAATTAAACTTAGCCACGCAACAACTCCAAGACTTGTCATTGAGACAACCTAACGCAACATTACTTTGGTATAGCTGGATGCATAGCTTACTGAACCAGAAACAAACACAAGAAGTATTCAAGCAGTTGAAGCTACGAAAACTTCACCGCCGTGATAATAGTTTATCCCTATGGGTTAATGCCCAAGCCTTACGCCAAGATAATAAGCCCAAGGCCGCCATAACTGTTTTATTAGCAGTATTAGAGAACCAGCCTACATGGACTATAGGTTGGCGCACACTAGCTGAATGGGCCGCCACTGATCAGCGCTTGCAACTGAACCATATGGCCCAATCACAGTGGCATTTATTACGCGGCGAAGCTCAATTGGCCCTTAAACAGGCCAGATACGCCAGCCAACAACAAGCAGATGCTCAAGCAGGTTCGGTGTCACTACAAAAGCAAAACGCCTTAAACCTTTTAACTGATCAAGCAGAGTTTAATTAACTGCCGAAAAATCCATAAGTCGTTGTAGCGGTTTTAAGGCCCGTTGCTGCAAATCTGCAGCAATAACAATTTCATTGTGTCCAAACAATAGCACCTGCTCTATCTTATCTAGGTCGTTCATGGCCATCCAAGGACAATGGGCGCAGCTGCGACAGGTAGCGCCATTACCGGCTGTAGGCGCTTCCATAAGCACTTTGTCAGGGGCTGCCTGTTGCATTTTATAAAAAATGCCACGATCGGTTGCCACAATGAACTCTTTGTTAGGCATCTCTTGTGCCGCCTTAATAAGTTGTGTGGTGGAACCTACAAAATCTGCAATTTCAGCCATGGCGTAAGAAGACTCAGGATGAACCAATACCGCAGCATTAGGGTAAACCTGTTTGAGCTGCTCAACTCCTATCACTTTAAACTCGTCGTGTACGATACACGAGCCTGGCCAGAGCAACATTTCGGTGCCTGTCTGTTTAGCAATATAGCGGCCTAAATGTTGATCTGGCCCCCAGATGATAGGCTTATCTTCGGTAGCCAAGTGTTCCATCAATTTTAACGCAATACCTGAGGTGACTACCCAATCTGCACGAGCTTTAACTGCCGCTGAGGTGTTAGCATAAACAACTACCGTATGGTCTGGATGTGCATCACAAAAAGCTGTGAACTCATCGACTGGGCAACCAATATCAAGAGAACATGTCGCCTCTAATGTAGGCACTAAAACCCGTTTTTCTGGGCTAAGAATTTTCGCTGTTTCACCCATAAAGTGAACACCAGCAACAATCAAAGTAGACGCAGAAGTGTGGCTACCAAAACGTGCCATTTCCAGAGAATCTGATACACATCCCCCAGTCTCTTCCGCCAGTTCCTGGACTAAAGCATCGGTATAATAATGCGCTACCAAGGTAGCATTTTGTTGTTTAAGCAAGCTTTTAATGCGTTTCTTTTGTGTATCTAAATCTTTTACAGTGGCCATGGTTTGTATATGTTCATGGGCCAAGTGTTCTTGCACCAGCACTCTTGTGGCGATATCTTTTTGGCTCATCATCATGGCAGGGCTATCGGACATGCTAGTTTACTCGTTCTTGGGCTAAACGAGCGGCAGAAGAGTCTGGATACTCCAGCAGCACGCGTTGTAGCATCTGGTTAGCTTTATCAATATTGCCTAGGTTTTGGTACGCAACTCCAGCTTTATACAAAGCATCTGGAATTTTTCTGTGTTGTGGGAACTCACCTATCACATGTTCAAAGGATAGGGCAGCCAAGGATGCATCGCCCTGCACCATGTATACCTCTCCTAACCAATAGTGCGCATTGCCAACCAATGAACCTTGCGGGAAGTCTTTTACAAAGGCCAACAATGCAACAATGGATTCATCATACTGACGCTCTCTAATGAGGGTGAATGCAGCCTTATAGGCCGCTTTTACAACCTCAGGGTCATAAGATTCCTTAACCACTATCGCTTGTTCTACGGATGTTGCATCATCACCTTGGCCTCTGGTGCCATTATTTTGCATTGTTTGACTAACAACGGAAGTGGTCTGCGGTTCATTCACTGCCAGGGGTTGACTGGACAAACTAACAATTCGACGGTCTAAATCCAAGTAACGTTGTTTTTGATCGTTTTTAAGACGCTCTAAGTTGTAGTTAAGCTCTTCAACTTGCCCACGTAATTGTTGCAATTCTTGCTGCAAAAGCTCAACTAGATCAAACATTTGTGCATTGGCATTTGCCTTTACAGTGCTAGCCACCAGTGTCTCCTTACTAGGCTCAACTTGCTTGGGCTGCACAGCAGGAGAAGTTGCTAAAGACTGGGCAGCGACATCATTTACCAAATCACTGACAGGTACAACACTATTGGCAGATACTTGAACTGAGGTAGCCAATACAACTAACAAGAGAGTAAAACATCTAATAGTTTGAGACATGCAAGTGAACCTCAAAAAGCACCAAGTTAAAAAACAAAAACCACCGTTATGCAAAGCACAACGATGGTGTTTAGGGCGTATAACAGTCTACATTATCCTGCTGTTGCTGCAGCAACAGCAGTAACTAAACCTAATTAGTAATTAATGTACCGAATTTCTACGCGGCGGTTCTCAGACCAAGAAGCGCTATCGTGGCCCGCATTAACTGGACGTTCTTCACCAAAACTAACCACTTCAATGGCATCTATTGAAACGCCTTGCACTACCAGATAACGACTTACAGCATTGCCACGACGCTCACCCAAAGCAATATTGTACTCACGGGTTCCGCGTTCATCGGCATGCCCTTCTAACACGATACTCGCAGAAGGATTTTGGCTTAAATACGCAGCGTGGCCGTTAAGTGCAGTACGGAACTCAGCTTTAATGGTGGACTGGTCAAAATCAAAATAGATGATGTGCGCCAGTGCTTGAGCCGCTTCCTGTGCTTGCTGCTGTTGTTGAGCAACATTTGCTGCAGCTTGTTGTGCTGCATCTGCTGCAGCTTTAGCTGCATCTGCTGCAGCTTTAGCTTCGGCTTGAACCGCTGCTGCTGCCAGTGCTTTAGCTTCTGCCGCTGCTGCTTTAGCTGCTGCCGCTGCTTCAATCAGCGCTTGAGCTTCAGCCAGTGACGTATTATCTACAGCCACCTGCGCTGCTTGCGTGCTTGCAGTTGCATCAGTGGTTTCACCAGTAGTACTGCAGGCTGCTAAAAAAGCCACCATTACACCGGATATGATGAATTTACTTAAGTTACCCATTTGCATGGACGTGCTCCCCATTCATTTCTAGTTATTGTTCAAAAAATTCGTTACTAATTCTAGCATACATAAACACCAGACCACTAGGATTACTGATCTTATGATGATTAATTCAGGTAAGGTGACCACGCTGGCTCTCTAACAACACCTTCATTTGCAGGAATATTAAATTTAACTTTGCCATCTATCGATACTGCTGCCAAAATATCACGGCCGCCTTGTTGCGTAGAATAGATCACCATACTGCCATTTGGTGCCACACTTGGAGATTCATCTAAACTTGTTTGGGTTAACAAGGACATGGTACCTCGCTGTAAATCTTGCACCGCAATATGGAAACGCGTATCGTGACGACTGACAAGCACTAAAAACCGCCCATCATGCGTTAAACTGCCACGGGCATTGTAATCACCTTCAAAGGTCAATCTTTCTACCCAGCCAGAATCTAACGTTACCTGATATATTTGCGGTTTACCCCCTCGATCAGAAGTAAACAGGATATGCTTACCATCCACGCTCCAAGAGGGCTCCGTATCAATACCATAGTGCTTCGTTACTCGGGTAAGGCGTTTGCTTGTCAAATCTAAGACATATATTTCTGCATTGCCATCTTTAGACAACACCATAGCTAACTTTCCTCCATCAGGAGACCAAGCTGGGGCGCCGTTGATACCTTTAAAAGACTTGATGCGCTCACGTTTACCTGTGGTGATGTCTTGAACGTAAATAGCAGGGCGATTTGTTTCAAAAGAAACATAAGCCAACTTGCTGGCGTCACGAGACCAAGATGGCGACATAATCGGCTGATTAGACTTGAGTATCTCTTTGGCATTATACCCATCGGCATCAGCAACCAATAATTTGTAATAACTGGGATTAACCTTTTTATCGGCGGCAACATAGGCAATACGGGTTCTAAAGGCACCCCTAAGGCCTGTTAATGCTTCATATACAGCATCACTTACAGAATGGCCCAAGGCTCGTAAATCATTTTTGCCGCCAGAAAAGCGTCCAGTTGCAATAGGTTCTCCGCGTTGTACGTCGAAGAGCTGGTAATCGACTTGATAGCCCCCTGAATTAGTGGGCAAAACCTGACCTATGACTAAGTATTCAGTCGATAGATAACGCCAGTCGCGGTAATAGACATCTTCGGTTTGATAAGGAAAACTGAGCATCAACGAACGTTTTAGGGATTTAAACTGACCACTACGCTCCAAGTCCGCATCAACTACCAGTGCGACATCATCTTTCAAAGCCTTATCACCAGACCACTGAAACGGCACCACGGCAATAGGCACAGGGTTATCGACACCCTGAGTTATTTCAATAACCAAATTTGACGACCATGCTGAAAAGGAAAACAGCAAAGTAAAAACGGTGGATAAAAATACTGAGAAGGATATTGGTTTAGGTGCTCTTTGAGCTAATTGAACAATTTTTTTTACTCGCATCACAATCTTAAATCCTCTGGTTTAAAAACAAGGGTAACTTTACGGAAGTTTGCATCAAATAACGCTGAATCTAGTTGACTTAACTTATCAAAGCGTCCAACTTTATTCACGGCCTTTACTACCGACGCTACAAATGCATCTGTAGCACTGGCATCGCGATAACTTACCCCTATAGAAAGGATTTCACCCGTAGGGAGCAGTTGAATAACTAGTTCAACTACCATTCCCGTACGAGCATTAGCAGGCCTAACCCACTTCTGGATAATTTCGTTTCTTATATATTGTACTGCAGAGGCAACCGCTTGACCATCAGTGGCTTGCTTTTCCAAGGCCTGGGTTTGTGCTTCTTCATCAACTAACAAACTATCTAACGCCTGCTGATCTTCAGCTAACTGTTGCGCCACTCTCTTGTCTGCTGCTCTCTTGTCTGCTGCCTTCTTTTTGGCCACTTTCTTATCTGCTGCTTGCTTATCTGCTGCTTGCTTATCTGCTGCTTGCTTATCTGCTGCTTTCTTATCTGCTGCTTTTTTGTCTGCTGCCTTCTTTTTAGCTGCTTTCTTATCTGCCACTTTCTTGTCTGCTGCCTTCTTTTTAGCCACTTTCTTATCAGCTGCTTTCTTATCGGCTGCTTTTTTGTCGGCTGCCTTCTTTTTGGCCACTTTCTTATCTGCTGCTTTTTTGTCGGCTGCTTTTTTATCTGCTGCCTTCTTTTTGGCCGCTTTTTTATCAGCTGCTTTTTTCTTTTCTGCTGCTTTCTTATCGGCTGCTTTCTTTTCTGCTGCTTTCTTATCAGCTGCTTTTTTCTTTTCTGCTGCTTTCTTATCGGCTGCTTTCTTTTCTGCTGCTTTCTTATCGGCTGCTTTCTTTTCTGCTGCTTTCTTATCGGCTGCTTTTTTGATTGCAGCAGAATCAGTCTGCTTTTGTCGGGCTAACAACGAATCTAAATCAATCAGGGTTGCTTCAACACGGTGCTTTATCAGCACAGGTGGTGTGCGTTGACTGTTGCTCTGCCATTCTGAAATAACAATGAAGGCCACAAGGATATGTACAATGAACGCAAATATACTGGGTAAAATATAGGTGTGGTCTAGTTTCACGGACTTTCCGAAACCAGCCCAACACTTTGGGCACCAGCCTGCTGTAACACGGTCATAATTCGAACTATATGCCCGTATTCGATGGCCCTATCGCCCCGCAATAACACTGGTGTATCTGGAGCACGTTGCAATATTTTTCCTACTTGTACACTAATGCGCTCTAAGCTAATGGGCTGCTTGTTATTCTCACCCAATTCCAAGTAATAATCACCTGTTTTAGTAACCGAGATCACTAAGGGTTCCGATAGTTCATCGCTGGCTACTGGGTCAGACTTAGCTTGAGGCAAATCTACATTTACCCCTTGAGTCAACATTGGCGCGGTCACCATAAATATAACTAACAGCACCATCATGACGTCGATATAGGGCACTACGTTTATTTCTGCGTTAGGTTTATGGCGCTTAGTTCTAGGCCGTCTAATATTACTCATAATGAAACCTATAGCTCAGATGCGTGGGCTTTTCGATGTAAAATGCTCGAAAACTCTTCTGCGAAAGTCTCATAACTAGATAATATGGAATCAACTGTGTGGGAAAACCGGTTATAAGCGATAACTGCAGGTATAGCAGCAAACAAACCCATAGCCGTAGCAATTAGGGCTTCTGAAATACCAGGCGCTACAGTGGCCAAGGTGGCCTGATGGGCATTAGCGAGCCCTCTAAAAGAATTCATGATACCCCAAACCGTTCCAAACAAGCCCACGTAGGGACTGGTGGAACCCACACTTGCCAGAAATGACAAATGAGCTTCGAGCTTTTCTTCTTCTTTAGCAATAGCTACACGCATGGCGCGCTGAACGCCTTCCATTACCGCATCACCATCGGCGTCAGTTTGTTGCCTTAAGCGGGTAAACTCTTTAATACCAGCACGAAATATGTTTTCTGCACCATTATCTGGGTTAGGTTCGGCACTGACTTGACGAAACAATTGACTTAAATCAATACCTGACCAAAACTGCTCTTCAAACGCCTTCATATTACTGCGGGCATATTTTAAGGCAGTGCGGCGCTGAAAAATCATCACCCAAGACATGACCGAGGCGATCAACAACAAGAGCATGACTATTTGCACCAAGAAACTGGCGTTCAAAATCAAACTCAATACTGACATTTTATTGTCCACAGACGACTCCCTTCAAGGCCTTACACATTTTTCTATGCAAAGCTGATACACAATATAGTTGTATAAACACGGTAATGTTAAATTATTTTTTCCATGTTACCAATTTATTAGCATTTAACTGGCTAGCAATAATACCATTATAAACACTAAGTTAGCTCAATAACTCTTGCTTTGAGCTGTGCCTTGGAAAAAAGTTCCAACTGCTGCGGCGTCTATTTAACTTTTGGCACTGCCTTTAGCAGGAACAAGCCCAAAGTGATCATAAGCTCGATCAGTTACAATTCTGCCTCTAGGCGTACGCATAATAAAACCCTGCTGTATCAGGTAAGGCTCCAGAACATCTTCTATGGTTTCTCTTTGCTCGCTAATTGCTGCCGCCAAATTGTCAATACCAACAGGTCCCCCTGCAAACTTCTCAATAATTGCCAGCATCAAACACCGGTCCATGTGGTCAAACCCGAGGTGATCAACATTGAGCATGTTTAGCGCTTTATCTGCCACATGATCGCTAATTACGCCGTCAAATTTAACTTCAGCATAGTCACGAGTTCGACGCAGAAGGCGGTTGGCAATGCGTGGAGTGCCTCTGGATCTGCGGGCCACCTCTGCGGCGCCAGAAGCCTCTATTTGTACTTCGGACAAATGTGCAGAACGTAAGACTATGGTAGTTAAATCTTCTATTGAATAGTATTCCAAGCGCTGGGTAATACCAAAACGGTCCCGCAAAGGAGACGTAAGGGACCCGGCACGCGTGGTTGCACCAACCAGTGTAAAGGGCGGCAAATCTAGCTTAATCGACCTTGCAGCAGGCCCTTCCCCTATCATAATATCTAATTGATAGTCTTCCATTGCTGGGTAAAGAATCTCTTCTATTACAGGGTTTAGACGATGAATTTCGTCAATAAATAACACATCTCCGGCTTCCAAGTTGGTCAGCATGGCAGCTAAATCACCTGCTTTTTCTAACACTGGACCAGAAGTCGTTTTTAAATCACCTCCCATTTCATTAGCAATGATATGGGCAAGTGTGGTCTTGCCAAGGCCAGGAGGTCCATATATTAGCGTATGGTCTAGAGCCTCTGCTCTGCCCTTTGCTGCAGCAATGTAAATCCCCATTTGCTCTTGAACCACCGGCTGACCAATATAATCCTTCAACAACTTTGGTCTAAGAGCCCGCTCTAAATGGTCTTCACCTAACTGACTTACCTCTTCTACTGGCGAGCCAAAACGATCCGCTTCTATCATGCCATACCCATCATTGTTAACATTTGTTGATTACTCTTAACAGCTACCTAGTCAAAGTGTATTGAACGCACAACACCCAAGCCTATATCATACCTTTTAAAGATAAGCGGATGAGGTCTTCGCAACCTCCATCTGGTGAAGACCTAATAGCTGCCGCTACCGCTTTACTGGCCTGTACGGGCTTGTAACCTAAAGCCACCAAAGCACTTTCCGCTTCTGACTGGGCACTAATAGCAAATAGTGCAGGTTTAACAGAGCCGGCTTGAACACCAGTATTAGCTCCAGTTTGCCATGATGAAAGCTTATCGCCTAGCTCTAAGACTAAACGTTCGGCAGTTTTTTTACCTACACCAGGAATTTTCACCAAGGTGGCCGAATCTTGGTTTTGAACGCAGTGGCAAAAAGCATCAGCGTCCATGCCTGATAAAATGGCTAAACCCAATTTTGGGCCTACCCCATTGACCTTTATTAAGATCCGAAACAGGCTCCGTTCTTCTAGTTGAAAAAACCCAAAGAGTAGTTGGGCATCTTCACGTACAACAAAATGCGTATGTAATACGGCAGTTTCACCTTCAGTTGGCAATTGGCAAAAACTATTAAAAGAAATTTCAATTTCATAGGCTACACCCTGCACATCTATAACCACTTGAGCAGGTTGTTTGTGTACTAATACACCACTAATACGTGCAATCATTTTAATCGACCTATATGGGTATTGGATTTATCGAACGCGTCCACGGCGACTCCCCTTAAGCTCATTAAGTAATACTTGTGTTCTGGCACTTGCGGGGCTTCGACTAGTGGCCAAACGAACAAGACTGGCATGGGTATTGGCATGACAAATAGCAATGGCTAGGGCATCGGCAGCATCTTCCTGGGGCAAGCCGGGCAGTTTAAGCAACCGAGCCACCATTTCTTGCACTTGATGTTTTGCCGCTGCTCCATTGCCTACAACAGCTTGTTTTACCTGCCGCGCCGAATATTCAGAGACAGGCAGACCGTGATTAACTGCGGCTACCATAGCTACACCACGGGCTTGGCCAAGTTTAAGAGCAGAATCGGCATTGCGAGCCATAAACACTTGTTCGATGGCAAATTCTTGAGGCACATAGGTTTCAATAATCTCATCTACGCCACGGTATATCTGTCCTAGGCGCCCAGCTAATTCATCACCAGAAATTTTTATATGACCACTGGCTACATAGATACGTGATGCTCCCACCGCATTAATAATGCCATAGCCAGTTTTACGAGAGCCGGGGTCAATTCCTAATATGAGTGCCATGAGATAGCATTCGCTGGTGAGTTTACTGATAGGCCAATACTAGCAAATACTGTACAAAATCACAGTAGTTTTTTTCCTATCAATAAAGTAACCACAAAAAAAGGCCCAACAACTTAATGATGGGCCTTGTTCACCTGCTAGCCGGCTAACCTCAATAAATAGGTCAATTATTCAGCAGTTACTTTTTCACGTAACTTAATGTTCAGTTCGCGTAATTGCTTAGTGGCCACAATACCCGGTGCTTGAGTCATGACACAGGCAGCACTCTGGGTTTTAGGAAAGGCAATCACTTCACGTATAGAACTAGAGCCAGTCATTAACATGACTAAACGATCTAAACCAAAAGCCAAACCACCGTGTGGAGGACAACCAAACTTCAACGCGTCCAATAGGAAGCCAAACTTCTCTTGCTGCTCTTCTGCACCAATATTCAACAATTCAAACACTTTGGTTTGCATATCTTGCTGATGTATACGAATAGAACCACCACCTAACTCAGTGCCGTTAAGTACCATATCGTAGGCACGAGACAAGCCCGTTAATGGAGAGGCTTCCAATTCTTCTGGCGTACAAGAAGGTGCTGTAAATGGGTGGTGAATAGCAGTAATGCCGCCATCTGAAGTCGCTTCAAACATTGGGAAGTCTACCACCCATAAAGGCGCCCATTCACAAGTCATTAGCTCCAGATCTTCGCCAATTTTACAACGCAAGGCACCCAGCGCTTCGTTCACTACTTTTTCGCTGTCTGCACCAAAGAAGATTAAATCGCCATCTTTGGCATCTAAACGTTCAAGTAAGGCCGCTCGCACTTCTAAGGGCAAAAACTTAACAATAGGAGATTGTAAACCTTCTTCCAAGTCACTGGCGTCGTTGACTTTAATGTAAGCCAAGCCCCGAGCACCGTAGATACCGACAAACTTGGTATAAATATCAATTTGCTTGCGGGTTAAGCTGGCGCCATTAGGCACCTTAAGACCCGCTACACGGCCATTGATATCGTTAGCTGGGCCAGCAAAAACCTTAAAGTCTACATCTACCATCAGGTCACTAACAGTTACTAACTGCAAAGGAATACGTAAATCTGGCTTATCACTGCCGTATATTTCCATAGCTTCACTGTAAGACATACTAGGAAAGGTGCCTAGATTTACATTGATCTGGCTGTTAAATAACTCTACAACCATTTTCTCAGTGATAGCCATAATCTGAGTTTCATCCATAAAGGATGTCTCAATGTCAATTTGAGTAAATTCTGGCTGACGATCTGCGCGAAGGTCTTCGTCGCGAAAACACTTAGCAATCTGATAATAACGGTCCATGCCAGACACCATTAACAATTGCTTGAACAGCTGTGGTGACTGAGGCAGCGCAAAGAAGTGGCCTTCGTGAGTTCGGCTAGGCACTAAATAATCTCGTGCCCCCTCTGGGGTGGCACGGGTCAAGATAGGTGTTTCAATGTCTAAAAAGCCATTCTGATCCAAGAAGTTACGGATAAAAGTGCTGACCTTAGAGCGCAGCTTTAATTTAGCAGCCATTTCTGGGCGACGTAAATCTACATAACGATATTTAAGACGCACGTCTTCACCCACAGACTGGTGTTCGTCTAATTGGAATGGAGGGGTGTCAGATTTGTTGAGAATCTCAAGCTCTTGGCCTAGCACTTCCACAGCCCCTGTAGGCATGTCTGGATTGTCAGTGCCCGCAGGGCGAGCACGGACTAAACCATTGACCTTAACCACAAATTCATTACGGCAAGCGTCGGCTAAAGCAAAGCTATCCTCACGGTCTGGGTCAAACACTACCTGCACGATACCCTCGCGGTCACGCAGGTCTAGAAAAATCACACCACCGTGATCGCGGCGACGATGAACCCAACCGCATAGAGTAATTTGTTGGTCAACATCGCTGGCTCTTAGTTCGCCGCAATAATGGCTTCGCATAATTGTACTTCCTAAATCTTAAATAATGTTAATAGGTATTATGGTGAATCATTAGCCACACTTGAGCTTTTTGCATCCCCCGCTAAATTCTTTTTAGCACCGGTTTTAAAATCTGTTTCGTACCAACCTTGGCCCTTAAGCCTAAAGCCAGCCGCAGAAATTTGTTTACGGTACTGATCTTTGCCACATTCTGGGCAATCTGTTAACGGTGCATCGCTTAACTTTTGCAATACGTCTTTACCAAAACCACATGCTTGGCAGATGTATTCATAGATAGGCATAGTGTACTCCAGCCGGACATCTCAAAACCCGAAATTATACCCCATTCCACCTCCCCAGAGGCAGTAGAAAATGCACCTTTATTACCCATTCATACAACTATTATCTAATTATTACTAATTTAACCGTCAAAGGCATTTATCCCACGGCCATGGCAACATACAATAGCGGCTTATCTTTTTAGTTTTTATCGGATCCACTACCCCATGCGCGCCAGCCAGTTTTTAATTGCCACCCAAAAAGAAACTCCTGCAGATGCAGAAGTTATCAGTCATCAACTTATGCTTAGAGCTGGCCTAATTCGTCGCTTGGCTTCAGGGCTCTATACGTGGCTACCTATGGGTTTACGTAGCATTCGCAAAGTTGAACGTATTGTAAGGGAAGAGCTGGATGCCGCAGGTGCTCAAGAATTATTAATGCCTGCGGTTCAACCTGCTGAACTGTGGCAAGAATCTGGCCGTTGGCAACGATATGGCCCAGAGCTTTTACGTTTAAAAGACCGCCATCAGCGTGATTTTTGCATAGGTCCTACCCACGAGGAAGTGATTACCGACATGGTGCGTAAGGAAGTTCGTAGTTATAAGAACTTACCCATGAACTTTTACCAGATTCAAACTAAGTTTCGTGACGAAGTGCGCCCCCGTTTTGGCGTAATGCGTTCCCGCGAATTCATCATGAAGGACGCTTACTCGTTTCACCTAGGCCAAGAATCCCTGCAACAAACCTATAATACAATGCACACGGCTTACACTAACATCTTTACTCGCTTAGGCTTGGACTTCCGTGCCGTTCGTGCAGACTCTGGTAGTATAGGTGGCGACGCTTCACAAGAGTTTCATGTGCTGGCGCGCTCTGGTGAAGATGATATAGCCTTTAGCAATAGTGCTGGCAGCAGCTTTGCTGCTAACGTAGAAACCGCCGAAGCCATGCTACCTGTTATGGAGCGCGCTGCCCCAAGTAAGGTTATGGAAAAAGTTCATACGCCAGATCAAAAAACCATAGACAGTGTATGTGAATTTTTAGGCTTAGCTAAAACCCAAAGCCTTAAAACGCTAGTTGTTCTTGGCACCGCAGACGACGAAGGATACCAACCGTTGGTGGCCTTAGTCTTACGTGGTGATCACAACATGAATGAAATTAAAGCCGAGAAGCACCCTCTTATTGCTGAACCACTAACCATGGCACCAGAACAGCGCATTATTGATGAATTAGGCACCACGCCTGGGTCTATAGGGCCGGTTGGTTTAACTATCTCAATCATCGCCGACCGGGCCGTTACTGTAATGAGCGATTTCACCGCAGGTGCCAACGATGCAGGTTATCACCACACCAATGTTAACTGGCAACGCGACAGTGCCTATACTGATGTAGCCGACATTCGTAACGTGGTGGAGGGCGATCCCAGCCCATGTGGCGATGGCGAAATTGAAATTAAACGTGGCATTGAAGTAGGACACATCTTCCAATTAGGTGATAAGTACTCCCGCGCTATGAACGCTACTGTGTTGAATGAAAGTGGCAAAGCCCAATTCATGGAAATGGGTTGTTATGGCATCGGCATCACCCGTATAGTGGCGGCCTGTATTGAACAGAACTTTGATGACAAAGGTATTATGTGGCCCCTAGCTCTTGCACCTTTTGAAGTGGCACTCATTCCCCTTAATTATGAAAAATCAGAAGCTGTGCGCACTGCAACAGACAAGCTATACAACGAACTTAAGGTTCTAGGTATTGACGTCATTATGGACGATCGCGCTATGCGCCCAGGCGTTAAATTTGCCGATGCCGAGCTTATTGGTCTACCACATCGCATAGTAATTGGAGACCGCGGCTTAGACAGCGGCACATTGGAATACCGCGACCGTCGTGCTGAAGCTAATGAAGACATGCCTTTGGCAGATGCCTTAGAGTTTATTAAGGCTAAATTAGGCCGTTAATCATGAGCGTAACTTTATATCACAACCCAAGCTGTTCTAAGTCGCGAGCCACCTTAGCTTTGTTAGAAGCCAATGATGTTAAGCCAGAAATCCGTTTGTACCTAGAACAGGGCCCAGGCTCAAAAGAACTAGAGCAATTGTTGTCCATGTTAGGCATGGACGATGCTCGTAACCTTATGCGTAAAGGAGAAGATGCTTATAAGCTGGAACAGCTTGCTAACATTCATTTAACTCAGTCAGAATTAATTACCGCAATGGTCAACCATCCTCAGCTGATCGAAAGGCCTATTGTTATTCATCAAGACCAAGCTCGTATTGGTCGCCCACCTGAATCCGTTTTGGAGATTTTGTAATGCAGTACCAACAAAAACGTAAATACTCACGTACCGTCAGTTTAGCTGCCTATATAGCGCTACTCGCCTATTTTGTCATTAGCACCTTGGCACACCCCTATGCAGAAATTGGCAGTATCGTTATCATTGGCATTAAGTGTTTTCCTCTGCTCGGCTTTGCGTTAGCTATGTATAAGCAGCACTTACGTCAACTGGCGTGGATGTGTTTTGTATTACTGATCTATTTCACCATCGAAATAATGTACGTACCCGTAAACGGCGTCTTAGGCGCTTTTGTTATCACCCTACTTTACACCAGCACCATGCTACACATTCGCTGGCACAACCGTGCCAATGAAGAAGCCAAAGCTGCTTAAACCGTTTGCGGGCAGCACCCCTACTGCTCGCAATAATCATCAAATTGCAAGCTATATTGCGTAAATACAAACACCCAATATCCGCAAGAACCAACATTGGAAGTAGTGCAAATGACTGCACACCAATAGATTAGCCTTTGCGTTTTTGAATACTTAACTTGATCAGTTTTGGCTAGTGTTTGATAAAATTAACCCAGGGCTGAACTCATTTGAGCTATACTTTAGCAATGACATACAGCCAACTCATCAAACTTGCCACTTGGGCCTCGGTCATTGTTGCGCTTGTTTTAATCATTATCAAAACATGGGCCTGGGACCAAACTCAAAGCGTAAGTTTACTGGCCTCTTTGATTGATTCCATCATGGATAGCGCGGCCTCGCTAATTAATTTTTTCGCCGTGCGCTATGCTATGGCCCCCGCCGACGAGGAACATCGTTTTGGTCACGGTAAGGCAGAAGCTCTTGCCGGTCTTGCCCAAGCCTTGTTAATTTTAGGCTCAATTGGGTTGTTACTTTCACAAACTGTAGGTCGTTTATGGGACCCAGTGATGGTTGAAAACAGCGCTATTGGTATTAGTGTCATGATAGCCAGTATGGTCCTTACCGGTGCACTAGTATTATTACAACGGTTAGTTGTAAAGCGTACTCAATCCACTGCTATTGAGGCGGACTCGCTGCACTACGCATCCGATTTATTAATGAACTTTGGCGTTATCATCGCCCTTATTCTAGCGGCTTATGGGTATTACGGTGCTGATCCATACCTAGCACTGGGCATTGGTGCATACGTCGTTTACAGCGCATGGGGCATTGCAAAAACGGCTTTCCACTTATTACTAGACCATGAGTTAAGTGATGAGCAACGGCAAATCATTACTCAATTGGCTCTGACTCAACCACTTGTTTTAGGTATGCATGACTTGCGCAGCAGACAATCTGGCCACATGCAATTCATTCAATTACATTTAGAACTTCAGGACAACATGCTATTAATGCAAGCCCACGATGTAGCAGATGCTCTAGAACAACGTATTATGGAAGCATTTCCCTACGCCGACGTCATTATTCACCTTGACCCAGTGAGCGTTGCTGATCAAAAAATCGATGGTAAAACAGAGCGCTTTACCGCACCTCACCATTAGGCTAAAAAAAAGACCAAACCCCTTATCCTAGAACAAGATAGTGCCAGTCAGGGGTGCGTTGATGTTAAGTGACACAATAAAATGAACTAGGCCGCTTTGTGAGTCTGTATGCTCGGGTTACGCGTGACGACGGGTGCGTTGGCGTTTCTCTTGACGATCAAAACTCTCTTGCTCTTTAGGCAAACGACGTTTGACTTTCTTCGGACGCATACCCACAAATTGCGATAGCGCGTTAATTTCTGGTTGTGGCATTTCCATCCACATACCAGCTCTAAGTTGAGGTGGTAGGAATACGTTACCATAACGCACACGTTTTAAGCGGTTAACTCTCAAGCCTTGAGACTCCCATAAACGGCGTACTTCACGGTTACGGCCCTCCATGATTACCACGTGATACCAGCGGTTAATACCTTCACCACCAAATTCTTGAATGTCATTAAAACGCGCCATGCCGTCGTCTAATAACACCCCTTGGTGCATAGCAGTCACTTGCTCCATTGTGACATGGCCCATAACACGAACGGCGTATTCACGCTCAATAGTGGTGGATGGATGCATTAATGAGTTAGCCAGCTCACCGTCTGTGGTAAATAACAACAGGCCTGCGGTGTTGATGTCTAAACGACCCACAGCAATCCAGCGTTCGCCTTTCAAGCGCGGCAGCTTATCAAACACCGTGGAGCGATTTTCTGGGTCTGAGCGAGTAACAATTTCACCTTCCGGCTTGTTATAAATAAGCACGCGTCGTTCAATGTTGTTAGGCGACACTATGTCTACTTGTTTGCCATCCACAGAAATGTGATCGCGCCAAGTAACACGATCACCCAATTGGGCTTTTTCTTTATTGATAGTCACTCGTCCTGCGGCAATCCAACGCTCCATTTCTCGGCGCGAACCTACACCCGCTCGGGCAAGTACTTTTTGAAGTTTTTCGTCGCTGGCTTTTTCTTCAGCGAGCTCTGGAAGTTCCCCGAGGGGAAGGTTTTGATCTGTCATGATAGTCCCATCAATACAGTTAATCTGAGTAACTATTATAGCTTAATGTATTGACTCCGTCACGACCTCGATTTCTTGTTGTTGAGGTTGTTTTAATTTGGCTGGGGCCATGGTTGCCTCATCCCACGAGGCTAACTCCTCAAGGGCAGGCAAATCACTGAGTTGCGTTAGATTAAAGTGATCTAAAAACTCTTTAGTGGTAGCAAATAACTCAGGACGACCAGGCACCTCCTTGTGTCCAACACTACGTATCCAGCATCTTTCAATCATGGTATGAATGATTGGAGAGCTCACTCCTACGCCACGTATCGCCTCAATTTCTCCCCGCGTAATCGGTTGCTGATAAGCAATAATAGAGAGGGTTTCAAGCAATGCTCTGGAGTACTTTTGAGGTTTCTCTTGCCATAAGCGCGCCACCCAAAGGGCATAGTCTTGATGCACTTGAAAACGGAACCCAGAAGCCACTTCAATTAACTGATAACCTCGCCCCCCATAGCTTCCTTTTAGGTCCCTAAGAGTTTTTTTAATGCGTTTATTGTCAACACCATCACTCTCATCAAATAGTTGACATAAACGCTCAACGCTTAAAGGTTTATCTGCAGCCAATAATAAGGCTTCCAATACTGGGCCAAGTTCAGTAATCATAAGGAAAGTTCCTGGTTTGGGGATTCAATCTGCCCCCCTAAGCTTACGTGAATTGGCCCGTACTCTTGAACCTGCACCAATTTAATCAATTTTTCCTTAACTAACTCCATCATTGCCAAAAATGTAACTACCACACCCATGCGTCCTTCCGATACATGAAATAGGCTGTGAAATGACATAAGTTGATGCTCTTGCAGTTGCGCCATTAAACTAGACATCCGTTCACGTGTAGAAAGACGCTCGCGGGAGATAGTGTGATGTTCATACATGTCACAACGTTTCAGTACACCAGCATAAGCCGCTAGTAACTCGTCCATTTGCACAGTGGGCTGAGGGCGGACCTGTTTAATATCAGGCATATCCATACACACAGAAAAATTATCTCTACCCATACGTGGCAATTCAGCTACTCTTTCTGAGGCGTTCTTAAAACGTTCGTATTCTCGCAGCTGCATTATTAGTCGTACCCTCGGGTCTTCCTCTTCATCATCTATGGCTTGGGTACGTGGAAGTAAACTACGGCTTTTTATTTCTGCTAGTGTCGCCGCCATAACTAAGTAATCACCTGCCAATTCAAATTGATTAGCCTCCATCAATTCAATGTAGGCAATATATTGGTAGGTAATCTTAGCCACATTAATACTTAGTATATCTAAATTATGACGTCTAATTAAATAGAGCAATAAGTCTAGTGGCCCCTCAAAGGTAGTTTCTAAAATAACTTGTAACGCGTGGGGTGGAATATAAAGATCCACAGGCATTTCGTATTCTTTACCCTCTACCCTTACCTCCATGTTAAAACAACTCCCAAACAGGCCGGCATAATTTTGGCAATTGAGGGTACTGACCCAGCTTCACCCATTGATAGTCTGGGTTATGAAAATCACTACCCACCGAGGCATGAAAACCAAATTCATCACATATAATAGCCATTTCTTCAGCTACCCCTGGCACTTGGTTACCAGCACAAACTTCTATGGCTTGGCCACCTGCGTCTGAAAAATCTGCCATCAGACGCCGGCGTTTGGTACGGGTCATTTTATAACGACTCGGGTGAGCCACCACGGCAATACCACCGGCTGCATTAATCCACTCAACAACCTGCTCTAAATCTGGCCAAACATTAGATATATCGCCAACTTTACCGGCTCCTAAATACTTATTAAACGCCTGACCTACACTTGATACCAAGCCTTCCTCTAACATGTATTGAGCAATATGGGGGCGCCCAACTTGGCCATCTCCAGCGAGTTTCATTGCACCCTGAGTAATATCTGGAAAACCTCGCTGAGTTAATTTTTTAGCGATGGTTTTTACTCTTTGCAAACGCAACTGTGTTTGATGGGCTACGGCAGTTTTAATTGATGTTGAATTAACATCAATATTTAAACCAACAATATGCACTCCCATATTATTCCATTGACTAGAAAACTCTATACCTTTAATAATGCATATTTTGTCAGCTTCAAAACAATAATTATTTTCAGCTAACTGTAAGTGTGCTTTAACCGTATCATGATCTGTAATTGCAAGGTGTGTAATACCGCGTTCAATTGCCAAATCTATTAGTTCTGTAGCAGATAGACTACCATCTGAGAATTTTGTGTGACTGTGCAAATCGTATTTATTCATTAGTATAAGTTTTGTTTTAAATTAAATAAAAATTAAGTTATTATGTGTTGTACACATTTTATAATAAAAAAATACATTAATTGTTTACTATTTTAAACTGCACTAGAATAAAATTATTAATATTTCTTTATTGACGCTGATTAAAAAAAATTTACAACTAAAATTCTGTGCACCATTAAGTGCAACTAATCGTGGAACCATTATGACTGAATTTTCTAAAATTGCCCGTAATAAAAACCGTTTTCGTGCCGCCTGCAAAAATCTTAGTGTAGAACAGCTACAAACTATAGCTAATCATTTGTCTGAGTTTATCGAAAAACGCATCCAAGAAGAAGTAGCCCTTGCTGAGCACTCCGTCAAAAAAGATGCGGAAAAACAAGCCATACTCGCGGCTATTACAGAAGCTGGACTGACCCCAGAGGATTTTTTCTCAACCGACGCACCTAAGATCAAGAAACCTCGTAAGCCAGTAGCCCCTCAGTATCGCATTACCGACACACAAGGCATCAAGCACGAATGGTCAGGTCGAGGGCGCACCCCCAAAGCATTTGACCACTACTTTAACAACGGTGGTAGCAAAGACAGCTGTCGTATTTAATAATGGTGTTTAAACATATGGTTTAATAAACCTTCGGTAGAAGCGTCAAATTCGGCGCCTTCTGCGGAGGTTGCTCCTGCCTGTCTCTTTTGAATAGCACTGAGAGTGGATTTAGCGATCTGCTTACCTAGTTCAACACCCCACTGATCGAAAGGGTTGATATCCCACACCACAGCCTGCACAAACACCTTGTGCTCGTATAGTGCTATCAAAAGCCCCAGACTCTCTGGCGTGAGTTCGTCAAACATTAGCGTACTAGACGGGTGATTACCTGGATACAAGCGATCTGGCGAAGCGGCAATACTTTGCTCCCAGTTGAGTACATCATCACCTAACATGAGCACCCTAGATTGCGCTATGCAATTGGCTAAATTTAACGCCTGTTGATACTCCAATTGGACACGCGTGGCGTTGGTATATTCCTTAGAAGCAGTGCGTTTGACGGGCACAATGAAGTCAGCATAATAGGCTGGAGTGCCCTGATGCAATAACTGAAAAAACGCATGCTGAGCATTAGCGCCTACGTCACCCCATATGACTGGACTAGTATCAAAATCAACTTTTTCCCCAGCATTTGTCACAGACTTCCCGTTACTTTCCATCTCTAGCTGACTAAGGTAATTAGGCAATAACTTAAGACGCCCATCATAAGGTAAAATGGTATGGGCCTTTAATCCTAAAAAATTAATATTCCAAATGCCCGTTAAGGCCAGCATTACAGGCAAATTTTCATGCAATTTTGCGTTTTGAAAGTGCTCATCCATGGCGTGTGCACCTTTAAGAAGCTGCTTAAAACTGGCCATGCCTAATTTAATGGCTATAGGCAGGCCAATGCCACTCCACAATGAATAACGTCCGCCTACCCAATCCCATAAAGCAATTTGATTTTCAGAAGGTATCCCCCAAGCTGCCATACGTTCTGGAAAAGCGCTACAACCCACAATGTGGTGTTGGCCAATAAGGCTATCACTAGGTATTTTTTTACGTAACCAAGCTCGTGCAGTCTCCGCATTCGCTAAAGTATCTACAGTGGTGAAGGTTTTAGACGCAATGATAAACAGGGTTGAACCTTGATCTAAGTGTTGCAACATCTCTGCCAACTGGCTGCCATCCATAGAGGAGACAAACATCACATCAAGTGGGAATTTGGTCTCTACACGAAACTCAGCTAAGGCATGACACACCATATGAGGCCCAATATCAGAACCCCCTACACCAATATTGACTACCGTAGTAATAGGCTGTCCAGAATAACCTAGCCACTCACCTCGTTGTATTTTGCTAGCAATTCTTTCCATATCCAGCAAATTTTCATCTACCAGTTGGTTCACATATTGACCATCAATTTGAACTGCACTGTATTGATCTGAAGAAGCTGCTCTTAAGGCTGTATGTAACGCTGGTCGCAGTTCAGAACGGTTGACTTTGCCACCGCTATAGAGCTTTTTTGTAGCTTGTGCTAAGCCTTGCTGTTGGGCTAAATCAATAAGCAGATGCAATGTTTCAGGGGTGAGTTTCTGCTTGGACAAATCCAACAATAACCCTTGAGTAGTTATGGAAAGATCGCCAAAACGCTGGGCACCAGCCCCATTGAACAACTGTTTAAGGGAATAGGGCACAATATCCTTCTGCAAGTGCGCTTCGAGGGCCTGCCACGCAACGCTTTGTTTTACCGTCATGGTAATTGTATTCCTTTAAACTGTGTTAGAAACTGAACTGGATGTTATGCATTACCTACTCAACAACCTGGTTAAACTTGGACACTTGTTCTAGGGCATTGGCAACCAAACTAAGGGCTTGAGACTCATCAAGTACCGTCACTTGTAGATCTTGAGCCTTAATTAGTTTAGACCCTGCTTTCTCTCCCGCCACAAGGTAGTCCGTTTTCTTTGATACACTTGACGCCACCTTCGCTCCCAACTCTTGTAATTGGGATTTTAGCTCATCTCGCGATAAGCTAGATAGAGTGCCAGTAACGACAAAAGAAAACCCTTTAAAAGGTAAGTTTTGTTGGTTAGATTGCACTTCCACAGGATCAAATTCGGGCCAATGCACACCCGCACGTTGCAGTTCATCAATTATTGTAAGGGTATCATGGTCGGCAAAAAAGTGAAGGATACGGTTAGCCACAATAGGACCAACATCTTCAACCGCCAGTAAACTTTCAATATCGGCCACTTTAATGTTTGTTAGGCGACCATAGTGCATGGCTAAGCTGCGAGCCGTAGCCTCACCAACTTCACGAATACCTAAACTAAACAAAAATTTAGCCAAACTTGTAGATTTACTTTTATGCAAAGCAGATAACAGGTTGCTGGCAGATTTTTCCCCCATGCGTTCCATCGCCGCTAAGACGGCATGGTCCAAAGCATATAAATCTGCAACATGTTTTATTTTACCTGTTTCGACTAAAGCTTGAACTTGTTTTTCACCTAAACCATCAATGTCCATGGCTTTACGAGACACAAAGTGTTTTATTGCCTGCACAATTTGAGCACCACAACTTAAACCGTTAACACACCTTAGCGCAGCTTCACCTTCTTCCCGCTCTACGGGGCCTTCGCATATAGGGCACGTTGTGGGGGTCTGTATCGCTTCCGCTGAAGCTGGTCGACGCTCCAATACCACCTGTACAACTTTAGGAATCACATCGCCAGCGCGCCTTACAATAACCGTATCGCCTAAATGCAGGTCTAAGCGCTGTATTTCGTCCATGTTATGTAAGGTAGCATTACTTACGGTGACTCCACCCACAAACACTGGTTCTAGCCTAGCTACGGGAGTAACAGCGCCTGTTCGCCCAACCTGAAAATCAACTTTTAATAAGCCGGTCATTTCTTCTTGCGCAGGAAATTTATGAGCGATTGCCCAGCGAGGCGCCCGAGCCACAAAACCTAAACGTTCCTGTAGCTCTAATTGATCAACTTTAAACACAATGCCATCAATTTCGTAGGCCAAATGAGTGCGCCTGGATGCCAGCGTTTGGTAATAGTCTAAACAGGCTTCAATACCTTGCACACGCCGCATTTCTGCATTGATCTTGAAACCCCACACTTGCAGTTGGTGAAGAATATCGAAGTGTTGCTGCGGTAAAGTATTGTCATCACTGACCAACCCTATGCTATAGGCACATAGCTCCAACGGCCTTTGTGCAGTAATTTTACTATCTAGCTGCCTTAAGCTTCCAGCCGCCGTATTTCGTGGGTTTACGTAAGTCTTTAAGCCTTTTGCAGCTAGCTTTGTATTGAGGGCCTCAAACCCAGCACTGGGCATATACACTTCACCGCGGACTTCTAGAGTTGCAGGCCAGCCTTTACCTAACAGACATAGGGGCACCGAATCTAAAGTACGCATATTTTGAGTAATGTCTTCTCCACGACTGCCATCACCACGCGTTGCTGCAGTTACTAATAATCCATTTTCGTAAGTAAGGCTTACGGCAATGCCATCAAGCTTAGGCTCACAGGCATAAATGATGGGGTCTTCTATGGCTCTGTCAGAATGCTTACTTAAGCGCTCCCTCACACGGCGATCAAATTCTCGTAAATCATCGCCATCAAAGGCGTTATCTAGAGACAGCATTGGTAAGGCATGGGTGACTTGCTGAAAACCTTCTAGGGGCTTATCTCCTACTCTTTGACTAGGAGAATCTGCTGTCACCCATTGCGGATGAACACTCTCTATAACTAACAGTTGTTGCATAAGCCGATCATATTCGGCATCGGGAATGCTGGGGTCATCCAGTATGTAGTAGCTGTGGTTATGTTGGCGTAGTTGGTCTTTAATGGCGTCTAGATGCGCCATAGCGGTATTTAGCATTGTTCACTTCAGACTAGTAGTAAGTTAAAGCTGCGCACGGCGAGTCATATTACGTCGTTCAAATTCACGAATTTGCTGGCGGCAATGTTCAATCGTTTGTGGACGCATCACACTGCGCTTTTCATCAAGCACCTCACCACTAAGATTAGCAGCTAAACACTGTGCAGTTTCAAGCATATAGTCAAACGCCTGCATATTATCTTGAGCCGTTGGCAAAGTTAAAAAGAACACCACTCCAGGAGTGTGTAAGTGATCCATTTCCGTTAGATTGAAGGTCCCAGGTTCCATCATATTAGCCATACTGAATTGGGTTTTGCCTAGCCTTAGGCCATCTTCAAAGCGATGGAAAATATCCATTTCGCCGTGAACGAGGCCACATGCTTCAACCAGCTTAAGTAACTGAGGGCCGTAAAAACCCTGACTGTCGTTGGCTGTAACCAGGATGCTGATGACTTGTTCGACAACGGGTATATTATTTCTAGATCGTTCTTCTACAGTTGCATGCTCAATAGCTTTCTGCGCTGCTAAACGCTTTCGGCTTAGCAGTTTTTTACCAAAGGTCATAGAAGTTACTTTGGCTATCTTTGTTGAGAGGCTTTCATCTTGGCTGTGTTGTGCCGAGTATTCAGCACCGCTTGCAGCTAAATCTTCTTCGCCTAGGTCTTCGATTCCCGTGTCGCTAAACAAAATATCGTCACTGGTTTCAAGCAGCTCGTGGGCTACATAGTTTTTAACAGTAACTGATACTGTGAGATCCTGTTCTGCAAACAAATCACTTTGCACCATTGAGTTAGTTTCTACCAATTCATGCACAGGTCGAGTAGGGTCAAAGTCTAGTGCAAGCATTGCATGCTCTGCTGCAACATCAGAAAATATACCGCCAGCGTTAAATGTTGTTGTTAAGGCTTTAATTTCTTCAGCACTTAAGCTAACTGGCGTAGAGTCAAGGATAAATACTTCTTCATTGGAGACAACATCAAGGGTATCTAGCATTCGGTCAGCGTCATGATCTAATTCATCATGCTTAACAAGCGCAGCATCAGTATCATCCAACTCTTCAACTAGATGATTAACTGCTGCAACCTCTAGCACGAGGTCTGCTTCTTCAAATTGCTTATCTGGCACTGATTCAACTATTAGATCCTCAACCGCTAGATCTTCTATTACAAGCGCCATGGGTTCTAGATCAACGTACAATTCAACTTCTACATTGTGATCGTTGTTAATGACTGTGGTTATAGATTCATCACCAACACTGCGTGCTCCACCATTTGGTAGTTCGCTGGTGTATTTTTCTTGAGGTAGGCCACACAAACTTTCGTCTATATCTATCTTTAACGCTGCATGACTTACAAACATACGCCGCAAACCATCGATTACTATGGCAGTAACAGTTAAACCAGCAAACACCAGTAACCACGTTGTTAACATCATAAGATAGTTGATCTTTAAAAAAATTATTATTATGGTGCCGCAAAGCAGCTAAACCAATAGATTTAGACTATACCCCCAAAATAATAGATATAAAACCTTTAGGCGTTGTTTTTATAGACATATTTAATTATATACAGGTTAAATTTGATAAATTCGCAAATAAAGACTAATTCAACCCTTATAATGGCAACATTTCTTCTGTCATGTTGATTGCCTGCGCCACATCCACGGTTACAACTCGCGACACGCCTGCTTCTTGCATGGTGACACCTAATAACTGAGTCGCCATTTCCATAGCGATTTTGTTATGGCTAATATAAATAAACTGCACCTGGGCTGACATTTCTTTAACTAGCCGCGCATATCGCTCCACGTTAGCATCATCAAGAGGGGCATCTACTTCATCTAACATACAAAAAGGAGACGGGTTAAGCTGAAAAATAGAAAAAACTAAAGCGATTGCAGTTAAGGCTTTCTCTCCACCTGACAGCAGATGAATACTGCTATTTCTTTTGCCTGGCGGCTGCGCCATGATGGTGACACCCGTTGTAAGCATATCCTCGTCGGTAAGTTCTAGGTAAGCGCGCCCACCACCAAAAACTTTTGGAAATAATACATTTAAACTCTCATTTACCGTATCAAAAGTTTGCTTAAATCGTGCTCGAGTTTCTTTATCAATTTTATAAATAGCTTGCTCTAAACTATCCAATGCTTCAATTAATTCATCGTGCTGATGATCAAGAAATGTTTTACGTTCTTGTTGCAGTTTATATTCTTCAATAGCTACTAGGTTAATTGCCCCTAATCTCTTAATACGACTTTGGCACTGTTCCAGTAAATGACTTAATTGCAGTTGATTAATTGCCTCAGGTAGGATTTCAGCAAGCTTTTCTACCAGTACATTTTGCTCCATCATCGATTGTTTAATATGATCGGAGTTTACTTCTAACTCACGCTCAATTAAACGCTGATCTTGCAGCAGCGCATCGCTTTGCTGAATGTCATGTTCTTGCTTTTGTTGCTGTTGTTCAAGCTGACGTATTAACTGCTCCACCTGATTAATAGCATGCCGCCGCTGCTCCATGGCAGTCTCTGCATTTAACCTAAGGATCAGCAAAGCATCTAACTGATCGGTAAGGCTTTGCGCAGTATCATCTTCAGGGTGTTGTTGGTTGCCCCCCCTAGACTGAATTTCGGCTTGTTTATCCCGCCACTGGGTACGCTGCTCATGCAATCGCTCCACAGATCGTCTCAAACTAGTAATTTGCGCCAACACACTGTCCATTCGCGCCTGCACTTGAATCACTAGTTGTTGTTTGTGATTGAATTCGAGTTTTGCTTGGCCCAGCTGAGTTTCAATGGTTTCTTTTTTTGCCTCTAATTCTGGTATATTCAACTGTGCACTTTCCAACACCAACTGGTGCTCACTCAATTCCTCTTGCAGCAATGCCATCTCTTCGTCTAAGTGCTGCAAGCGCTGAATTTGTTCTTCGATACGGTGCCGTAAATTTTGTTGTTGCAACAGGCCTTGTTGACTTTGTAGCTGCAATAACGCCAATGCTTGTTGATGTTGTTGGTACTGGTTTTGGCCAAGCTGCCATGTTTGACGCATTTGGCTTAACACCTGTTCTGCTTCCAAGGCGCCTTCTCGTGCTTGTGTTAGCTTTGCTTGCGTATCTTGCTGAAGCGAGCGTAATGCCTCTTGTTGTGCAGCTAAAGCTTGAACCTGGTGCTTACGCCCTAACACTCCAGTAGTACTACCTTCTCTTGGGGGAGTACGAACCCAACCATGTCCCAGCCATAGACCATCAGGTAAAACCACGCTGCCATAGACTGGCAAACTAGCCAATAGATTTTTAGCTTCATGGCAATCGTTCGCTATGTGCACTTGCCCTAACAAACCCTCTAAGCCAATAGGCACATCTACCTTATCAAGCAAAGTTGGGTAAGCGGTCATTGCAGCTGCAGGCTGTCCATCCAGGTGAGGCACCAACAATGTTAAACCTCTAACATCAGACAACTGGTCAAGGCTTTGATCAGGCAATTGAGCCAACAAATATCCTCCCAGCCAGTCTTGCAATACATGCTCTGTGGCTGCTTCCCACCCAAAGTCCACCTGCATAGTATCAATAAGCTTCTGACTCGCTTCTGCATGCCACCCCAGTGGTAACTCGGCTGCACCTTGTTCAGCTTCTTTTAGCAATAACTGCAAGGATGAGAGCTGACCTGCTAACATGCCCAACTCCTGCACTTGTCCGTCTAGCTGTTCCTGCTGCTCACGTTCCTGCTGCCTTAAGACTAACAGCTTCTGTTCCAAGGTTGACAGCTGCTCAGTCAAAAGATGTTGCTGTTGCTGTTGCTGCTCGACCTGCGCATCTAACAGGTCCATTTCTTCATTACTTGGAAGACTCAAGCCGTCCAACTCCGTTTCGCTTGCTTGCCGATCTTTTTGCACTTGGGCAGCTTGTTGCTGTTGATGTTGCAACCCCGTTATAGCCACTTCGATAATTCGTTTTAAGTTAGCTTGTTCAACACTTTTTTGCTGCCATAGCAGTTGCCAATTTTCACGATGTTCTTCCTTTTCTTGCAAGCTGGTCTCTGCTTCAAACAACTGTTCAGAGGCTAATTCAGAGTCTAATGCAAGCTGATCTTGCTGTTGGCTTAGGTGATTGAGTTCTTTACCATCTGTAGCACATGCTTCTTCGATACGGCTCAATTGCTGCTGCGCCTCAGACGCATCAGCCTGCCAACGTTGCTGTTGCTGTTGGTTGTGCTCTATGCTTTGTTCCAAGCGCGCAATGTCTGCACCCAAACTATAAAACTCACCTTGTTGCTGGGTGAAGTTTTCATTAAGCAGCGCCAAGTCGTCTTTTTGTACATCTAATTGCGCTAAACGGGTACCCTGTTCACTCCGTTGCAAAACAATTTGATCTTTAATACGGCCCATACCAATACGCTGGTCTAATAACTTTTCTCGTAACTCCCGCCATTGCAGCGTCGCCAGCTGAGACTTATGTTGACGTTCGTTTTGTTTTAATTCTGTGTATTGCTCTGCTGCTGCTGCTTGCTGCTTGAGGGTCTCTAATTGGCGGCCAAGTTCTTCTCTAATATCTTGCAAGCGTGCTAAATTTTCTCTGCTGCGGCTGATGCGATTAGAGGTATCACGTCGACGTTCTTTATAACGCGAAATACCAGCCGCCTCCTCAATGTAGATGCGCAATTCTTCAGGACGTGATTCTATCAAGCGAGAGATCATGCCCTGCTCGATGATTGAATAGCTACGGGGACCTAAACCTGTGCCCAAGAACAACTCCGTAACGTCTCTTCGACGGCACTTTTGACCATTCAAAAAATAGGTAGATTGCCCTTCACGGGTTACCTTTCGCCGGATGGAGACTTCGTTGTAGCTGGCAAATTCACCAGCCAAGGTACGATCGTGGTTATCGAATACTAGCTCAATAGTGGCTTGGCCAACAGGTTGCCGACTAGAGGAACCGTTAAAAATAACATCCGTCGCATTTTCTCCACGCAGGTTTTTGGCGGAGCTTTCTCCCATCACCCAACGCACAGCATCGATGATATTAGATTTTCCACAGCCATTGGGGCCAACAATAGCACACAGGTTGCCTGGCAAGTGGACCTTAGTGGGATCAACAAATGATTTAAAACCAGCTAATTTGATGCTCTTTAGGCGCATCTATGGGCTCTCTAACTTGATGCTATTTAGGCGCATCTATGGACTCTGTTATTATTGTGGGTGGTAGGTTACTTCAGTATTTGATCTATGGTCAAATAAACTGTTTTATCTTCTGCAATGGTCACAACAAGGGTTTGACTGACCAAGTCTCCAGGCTTTTGGCCCGGCACTCCCGCCATAGCAATGTGTGCACTAAGGTTTAAGGTTTGATAATCAGCCAAGCGGGTGCCCTTTTGAAGCGCCATAGCATCAGTTAACAGTACATCTAGCGGTAGGTTGCCAGGGTTTAGTTTGGTTGCAAATAGTGGCATTGCTCTTTCAGCCTGTTTGGCATATACAAATAGCACAGCTTGCTGTGACCCAGGTATCGATAACCCGTTGGCTAATGACACCTTTATGGGCAAGGCCACACCTAGGCCCTGACTTGGGTCTTCAGTAAGCATTTGCTGTGCACTATCGATGCCAGCTTGAAGTGAGGCTTTACCCTGACCCTCGCCTGCCCTAGGCAACGCACGCTGCCAAAATTGTATGGCTGCATCATAGCTTTCGTTTTCAAAGGCTTGAATGCCTAGCAAACTCAAAGCCGAGACATCCTTAGGGTCCTGCGCCATAGCTTCAGCTATAGCTTGGTTAACCAGCTGACTAAATTCGCCTTCGTCAAAAAACAAAGCCTGGGCATATTGACCAAGTAACGCAGAATGCTGACGGCTTCCAGTCTGCACGTAGTTTAACGCCTGCTCAAATGCAGCAATACCTAAAGCGGTTTGTTCCGCTTGCATGTAACTATTGGCCAATAAATACCAACCTTCTGGATTATTTGGTCGCTGTTCCAACTCACCCTCAAGACTGCTAATTAAAGGCGGCAATGACGTTGCAGACGCAGTAATTGATCGGGTATTTTGCAAGTTAAAACTCTGTTCCAAGCTGCTATAGGCTCCAAGCTGAAAGTAAGTCAGCAATCCAGCAACAGGGATCACTAATGCGACCAACAATAATAATAAACCACCCGCATTGTTAGGGGAGCTCAAGGGTAATGGGGAGTCTGATGTTTCTAACAATAGAGTACGCTGCATTTCAGCTAAACCTTGATCGTAGTCACTACGATTGATCTGTGCAGATGCAAGCTCTTGCTCTAGTTCCATTTGTTTAACGCGATAGAGCTCTACCACAGCGTCATTTCTATTGTTAGATACGGCCGAGGTTGGCAAAGGCCGCCACCAAGCCCACAGTACAAAGCCACTTGTCAGGCACAGTAAAAGAGCAATAGCAGCCCAAAGTTCAATCATTATTTAATCCCTACTCGGAGGCTGGTTATCGGCTAGAAGTTGATCCAATTGTTGTTGTTCCGAAGGTGTTAACATGGCACCTTGGTTGTGGGTTTTACGACCAAAAAACCATAGCGCCCATAAGCCAATAAGCACCATGCCAAATGGCATAAGCCAAAGCACCATTGTGGCTTTGTTAAACGGTGGGTCATACAAGATAAATTCACCATAACGCTGCACCATAAACTCAGTAATCTGGCGATCAGTTTGGCCTGTATTAATTAACTTTTGTACTTGTGCACGAAGGTCTTTAGCAATTATCGAATCTGAATCAGCTAAATTTTGATTTTGACATTTTGGACAACGCAAGACCGTGGTTAAGTCCACAAATCGTTGAGCCATTTCTGGTTCTGCAAATTCGTATGATTTAATATCTGCTTGGGCCAATGGCAATACAGCACTCGCCAAACAGAACAACATACTCGCTAAAGCAGCCTTAAACATCAGTTTGTTGCCTCGAGCAATTTGAGGTACTTACTGCGCAATGGCGGCCAAGTGCGCTCATTTAGTTCACCAGTTAGTTTATCAATCACCACGCCTTGTGCATCAATTAAGTAAGTTTCTGGTGCACCTACCACTCCAAGGTCAATGCCCAGGACACCTTTCGGATCAGATACAGAAAATACGTAAGGGTTACCTAATTCTTTTAACCATTGTTGTGCGGCAGTAAGCTGGTCGTGGTAATTAACCCCAAAAATCCTTACTTTTTCTTGTTTAGCAATACCAACCAAAAACTCATGCTCAGCACGGCATGTGGGGCACCAAGTGGCCCATACATTGATTAGTGCTGGCTGACCAAGCATGTCAACTTGAGTGACATTTTTATTTGGCGACATTAGTGTTGGGGCATTAAATGCTGGAAGTGACTGGCCAATCAAACTTGATTCAATGTTATTAGGATCTTTGCCAATGCCTTGGTATAAGAACAAGCCTAGCGCAAAGGCCATTAGCATCGGTGACACAATCAATAATCGCTTAATTGTTGTGGTCATTGTGGAACTCCCTCAATTGGTAATTTTCTTCGCCGATAACGTTTATCCCATACGGCTAGCAATCCACCTAATGCCATCATAAGTGCACCAAGCCAAATTAGCCGAATCATAGGCTTTATATGCAAACGCATCGCCCAGGCACCATCAGCCAGCGGCTCTCCCATAGCCACATAGATATCGCGGTTTAGGGCTGGGTCTATCGCCGCTTCTGTCATGGTTTGACCTCGGCTAGTATATGTCCGTTTTTGGGGTAACAAATTAGCAACCACCTGATCATCTCTAACCACCTTCACTTGGCCCTCAAGGGCTATATAATTTGGACCTGTAACATTTTGAACACCTTCAAAGGTAAAGTGATATTGACCAAGAGTTGCTTGATCACCGATGGCCATACGTAAGTCTTTTTGTACCGAGTAATGGCTTACAACGGCAATCCCCAAGGCGGTGACACCGATGCCAACATGGGCCAATAACATGCCATAATAACCAGGATTTAATTGCCGCAAACCTCGCCACCACGTCTGGTGCCGCAACCTCCTTCTCAGATCCACCCAGGAAGCTAATAACAGCCACGCCAGTAGTGCTGCGGCTAACGCTGTTGAGGGATTAAATGTGCCGTTATAAGCATATGGAAATACAATTCCCAGCACCATCGCTATAAGCGCTGGCGAGCGTAATAATCGCCATAACTCATTAGGATTTATTCGTTTCCATTTAGAGCCCAAGCCTAAACCCATTGCAACAATCAGTAACACCATTAAAGGTACAAAAGCCGCATTGAAATAAGGTGGACCTACAGAAATTTTTCCACCACCCATAGCATCCAGGAATAAGGGATAGAGTGTGCCAAGCAACACCGTTAACGCAGCAATTACCAGTATTACATTGTTCGATAACAAAAATGTTTCACGGGACCAAAAGCGATAACCCACTCGGCTCTCTACAGTAGTGGCACGTAGAGCAAACAGCAATAAGGATCCACCCACTGTGATGGCCAGTAATACTAATACAAAGTAGCCACGATCTGGATCTGATGCAAACGCATGTACCGAGGTGAGCACACCTGAGCGCACCAAAAATGTACCCAACAAACTCAAACTAAAGGCTAGAATAGCCAGCAATAATGTCCAATTTTTGAACAATCCTCGTTTTTCTGAAACTGCCAAAGAGTGTAATAAAGCCGTGCCTACCAACCATGGCATAAACGAAGCATTCTCAACAGGATCCCAAAACCACCAACCACCCCAGCCGAGTTCATAGTATGCCCACCAACTCCCTAGAGCGATGCCTGCTGTTAAAAATGCCCATGCTACACTTGTCCATGGTCGCGACCACCGCACCCACGCTGCATCATAGTGGCCGTCTAAAAGAGCGGCTATAGCGAACGCAAAGGCCACAGAAAAGCCAACATACCCCATATACAGCATGGGTGGATGAACAATGAGACCAAAATCCTGTAACAAAGGATTTAAGTCTGCGCCTTGCAGGGCTGCTTCTGGCAATAAACGCCAAAAAGGGTTACTGGTGAGCAGGGTGAAGGAGATAAAACCCACACCTATCATACCCATCACCGCCAGAACGCGAGCCTGCATAGTCAAAGGTAAAGTTTTGCTCAGTAGACTTACCGCCATAGTCCACATACCAAGGATTACCACCCAAAGTAATAATGAGCCTTCATGACCTCCCCAAACCGCACTCATTTTATATTGCATGGGTAACGCGGTATTTGAATTCTCAGCCACATAACGCACACTAAAATCATCTTGGGCAAAGGCAATCATCAACATAGCAAAGGCAATAAGTAACATGACACCAAGACCCACGGCCAGAGGTTTAGCACTAAGCATAAGACGCGTTTGGCCAGTATATGAGCCTAGCATAGGCAAAAATCCTAAGCTCATTGCTAAAAATAAGGCCAATATTAGGGCCACATTTCCAATTTCTGGAATCATTCGGAGTCCTCTTTTATAGCTTGAGTAGTTGCTGACTGAGGCTGTGCTTTCGTTGTCACTAAACTCGCAGACTGAGCCTCATTTAATGCTTGAATCACTTCTGGTGGCATGTAGTTTTCATCATGTTTGGCTAATACTTCGTCGGCTAAAAAAACACCATCATCATTGAGTTTACCTTGGGCTACAATGCCTTGGCCTTCGCGGAACAGGTCCGGCAATATCCCTGTATAGTCTACCTCAACATCTTCCACAAAATCAGTAATAATGAAGCGAACTTTTAAACTGTCTGGGGCACGCACTAAACTGCCCTCTCTTACCATTCCACCAGCCCTGATACGCTGATGTGCAGGTGCCTTACCTTGAACCATATCCGAGGGAGAGAAAAACAGATTTATATTCTGTGACAGTGCATAAAGCACCAAGCCTACAATCACACCCACACCCAACAACAGCCCGAGGATGAGTAGCAGCTTATTACGTCTTTTAGGGTGCATCAACATGGTTGTTTGCCTTTCAATTACTGGTTACGTCGGACGAGGGCTTTAGCTTGTTTCAGCGCCTTCAAATTTTGGCTTCGCGCATGCCATATGTTTATGCCTAATAGGGCAACAAATAGCCCATAACAAGACCAAACGTAAGGCCCATGCCCTGCCATGTTCAATAACGCATCTAAAGATTCAAAATACATAATTATGCTCCAGTGATATCTCGGTGTTGAGCCAGCCAACTTGTACCACTTTGAGTTTGTAATATTTGCGTCCGAGTGCGCATCAAAACTACTAACGCGAACAGACAGTAACTACCTAACACAGTTAACAATAAGGGCAAATACATATCGGCAGGCATACTTGGCTTTGAGGTTAAAGTAAAACTAGAGCTTTGATGCAGAGTGTTCCACCATTCCACAGAATATTTGATTATAGGGATATTGATGGTACCCACAATGGCCAATATGGCCGTGGCTTTGCCAGCAACTTGACGCTCGCTTATGGCTTGATTTAACGCCATTACCCCGGCGTACAAAAAAAGTAGCACTAAGGTAGAGGTTAGACGTGCGTCCCAAACCCAATACGCTCCCCAGGTTGGTTTACCCCAAATCGCACCCGTTAATAAGGCAATTATGGTGAAAGTTGCACCAATAGCTATACAACTGCGGGCAACCATAAAGGCTAGTTTCATCTTCCAAATAAGGCCGATTGCACCAGCAACAGCCATGCCTAAAAATATAGACTGTGACAAAATAGCCGCTGGCACATGCACATACATAATACGAAAACTGTTACCTTGCTGATAATCTGCTGGTGCATAGGCCAAACCCCACACCACACCCCACGTCAGCAGCACAAACGCCGCAACTGCAAACCATGGCTGCAAGATACCCCCAAAGTCATAAAACCACTTAGGTGAACCCATCTGATGGAACCAACGGGGCATGCGCCATATAGACTGAGTCATAAATACCATCTCTTTAAATATATTTTTTCATTGCTTTATTTTATAGCTTTAAAGCCGAGCCTGCTGCCCAAGGCGTTATCATTAACGCAAATACAAACATAGCGGCTAATAAGGCGATGTATCCATCTACTGCCATGCCCTGTGCCGCAGCAGCTACACTAGAAGAGCCAAAAATAATCACTGGCACATACAAAGGTAAAATAAGCAACGTGAGCAACATACCACCGCCCCTCACTCCAGTAACTAATGCAGCACCTATAGCGCCTAACAAACTAAGGGTTGGGGTGCCTAAAAGTAGGCTTAACATCAAAGCAGGTACAGCATGGGTTGGTAAAAACAACATAGTTGCAATTAAGGGTGATATTAATATTAAAGGTAACCCGCTCACCAACCAATGTACAAACACCTTGGCAAGAACCAAGGTCCAACTAGGATATGGGGCTAACAACAACTGTTCCAAGCTACCATCGTCATGATCCAGCTTAAATAACAATTCCAAAGATAATAATGTCGCTAACATTGCCGCCACCCAAATCACGCCAGCTGCGACTTCAGATAAGAGTGAAGCTTCGGGGCTAACACCTAAAGGAAACAGCGCTACCACCAACACAAAAAACACCAGTGGGTTAATCATTTCTGCAGGCTGTCTAGCAACCAGTAATATGTCACGACGCACGATTGCCAACATAAATTTGATCATGTTAAAGGCCTATCTTCGCTGTAGGGACATTTGGATTATAACGGAGCATATTGACTCAAGTCTAAAATCTTAACTTGCGGCAAGCTTATTTCTTGATGACTGGTCATCAATACTGCACCACCTGCAAGGGTATGTTGGTTTAACCAATCCTGCTCGTCAACTATGCCTTGTTGATCAATTGATGTAAAAGGTTCGTCCAGCAACCATATATTGCCTTTACAAAGGTGCAACCGAGCTAAAGCCACTCTACGTTTCTGACCCGCCGATAGTTGCGCAACGGTATTCTCTTCGTAACCCCTTAGTCCTACTTTTTCTAGGGCAGCATATCGTTGCTGCTGTGTTGACGACCCATCTAACCCTGCTAACCAAGATAAATTTTCATCAGCTGTGAGCTGTTCTTTGAGACCCAATTTGTGGCCAATGTAAATCACCTTGGTCGCATGCCTAGGGTATAGCACCTTACCTGTATCCACTGGATGCAAGCCTGCAAGCTGGCGTAATAAGGTGGTTTTTCCTGCACCATTGCGACCTTTAATATGCCACAATTCTCCGGCCTTAACAGTGAAATTAAGGCCGCTATACAAAACTCTTAAATCCCTTTCACAAGCTAAATCGTCGGTACACAAAAGATGGAATATGGCAGAAGACGGAAAGGACACTAATCGCTAACTCATTTATATTAGGGAGAGTTATTATATCTGTTTGAGAGGAAAATGCGAATAAAGTTAAGCTACACAATGACCAACGTATAACGCACACCATTGTAATTCTGCCATTCCTCATTTCCCGTCGAATGTACTGGGCCAACAATAAGATCTACCAACACAGATTGCTGGGTTTGTTTGAGTTTAAGACTGTGGCCCCGCCAACTGCTTAGGTCATATGGCACTGCCGAAACGGTTAGGAATGCTCTCAAATCCAATAACACTTGGTCGCTATGTTTTTCGCCTTGCCAATGGGCACCACCCATTGCAATTAAAGGGCCGCATATGGCCTGCATACCCGATAAGTCTGCCAATGGCAGCAACAGGTCTTGCTCACCCACCTTAACCTGTAAACAGGCCTGGGGTTCGAGTGAGGGGATTAACCCTTCATCACTATTACACTCATCATCATGGGTAGCATCTGAGGGCATTAATAGCCCAGACAAGTAGTCCATGAGAACAGAATCATTTTCCTTTACCATTAATTCTCTCGCGACCATTGGGGTATTTGCTGTCGCTTTCGCTGCAACTGCGTAAGTAATAAATCATAGGCCTGAACACCACGGGCTAAATGGTTATACTCGCTGGGCACCTTGCCAGCCGAACTGGCATTACGGAATTGTGTATCAATGGGAATGAGTGCATGGGAGACTCGCTCACCAAATTCTGCCCGAATGATACGTAAACTCTGGATTGATGATTTAGTGCGACGATCGTACATGGTTGGCAGCACTAGCGCTTGCAATTGTTGGTGGCGTGTCTTTAATACTAAATCTAAACTTTTAGACATCCGCATCAAGCCCTTAATAGCAAGAAACTCAGTTTGAACCGGCATCAACAATAGTTCACATGCTGCTAGCGCATTAATCATAGCCACACCCAAAATTGGTGGACTATCAATAAGCACATAATCAAAGGTGGATTTTACTTGAACCAAGGCTTGCTGAATTATTAGACCCATACCTCCCAACTGCCCCGCTTGGCGTTCAAGGGCAGCCATGCGGCTACTGGCGGGAAGCAGGGTGAGATTATGCAGGTTAGTAGTAATAAAGAGCGCGGCAACTTCTTGCTGTGGGTTAACAAACAAATCGTAAACAGAGTTATTTATGGTATCTGGATCTAACCCAAAATAACTAGTAAGGGAACCATGAGGGTCCAGATCGACCACCAAAACCTGATGGCCTTGCTGGGCTAGAAGCCCAGCTAAAGTAACGACGGTAGTAGTTTTTCCTACCCCACCCTTTTGGTTAGCTACGGCCCATACTTGCATAGTCATTAAAATCCAGTACGTGGCTTTGGTAAACTACACAAATCCAGTATTTTTTGAGAAATTTTTGACAAAGGCAGTTCAAATTCAACTGCACCCATTTGCTTAGCTGCCCTAGGCATGCCAAAAACCACGCTAGAAGCTTCGTCCTGACCCACAGTTTGGCAACCAGCCTCACGCATCCGTAATAAACCTTTAGCACCGTCGGCGCCCATGCCAGTCAAGATAACACCTATCGCAAGGCTACCGACTTCCTTAACTACAGAATCAAACAATACATCCACCGACGGCCTATGCCTGTTAACTTTTCCCGTATGCAAAATTCTACAAATATAACCACGGCCCCGACGGCGAACGGTCAAATGAAAATTTCCCGGTGCCAAATAAGCATGTCCGGGCAATATTTCGCTGCCATCTATGGCTTCCATTACCGTCATTGCAGACACTTCGTTTAGGCGTCGTGCCAAAGAGGTACTAAAGGTTGGTGGAATATGCTGAGCTATAACAACAGGAGGTGAATCAGCTGGCATAACAGACAATATTTGGTTTAGTGCTTCAGTTCCACCTGTAGAAGAACCTATCGCAATAATACTACCTGCTTTGACGACACCTGGATTAACTGGCTTTTTTAGTTGCTTACTATCGTCATCTGCTCCAACAAGCAAACTACTTTGAGCCAATGCATTAACATTAGCCAATGAAGCCATTTGCACTTTTTCTATCACTAGCATAGAAAACTTATCGATACCCCAGTCTTCTTGTAGGGTAGATTTAGCTACATAATCGAACGCACCCAATTCTAATGATTTGAGTGTGGCCGTAGCACCTTTTTCGGTAAGGGTGGAGACCATTACCACGGGCATCGGGCGCAAACGCATCAAATTGCGTAAAAAAGTAATGCCATTCATTTTTGGCATCTCAATATCGAGCGTTAACACATCTGGGTTGAGTCGCTTTATTTGGTCACGCGCCTCATAAGGATCTTCGGCTGTGCCAACCACTTCCATTCGTAGATCGCCATTTATTATGTCCGTCAGTAACTTTCGCATTAGTGCCGAGTCATCAATAACTAATACTGATATCAACTTCAAGAGTTAACTCTCCAACTGCTAAAAAAGGATAATGTCACCATCACGAGGCACCTTCTTAATATCTTGTAAATACGTAGCTTCACGACGCACAACTGTTGCTTGGTTAGTGCTGTGTAGTTTGCGCACTTTTACCTTACCTGTGTGAGGAAAGTAGAGCAACTTTCGAGGAAATCGATCGCCTACGTCATGAGCAGCTACCGCAATGCCCTCTTGGTGTAAAAAATTAAATACAAAATCAATATTGCGCTTGCCAATATCTATGGTCATTCTATCTAGCACTTTACCGCCACCAAATAACTTTACTTCCAAATCCCTTTTATTACCACCGTACTTTAGGATTTCATTAATCAGTACTTCCATCGCCCAGTTACCATACCGGGCTGCGGTTCCACCCAAGTCCAACATCGACACACCAGCCCCAATTTGCGGCAGCATAAAATGGTTCATACCGCCGACATTAGTTTTGGGGTTACGTATACAGGCCGAAACACATGATCCCAACACGGTCGTGATCATTTCATCTTTTCCAGAAACGTAAACTTCACCAGGCATCAACTTCGCTGATGAAATCGCCATGGCGTTATCCCAGTATCGCGTAATACCTTCAAAGCCTTTTAGGGCCAACGGCAGATCGCGGGGCTGGGCTGGCCCTGTCATTTAACTTTCCTGTATACGGTGTGGCCAACAGAGGTAAAACGATCCGACAGCTTATACATGCTTTCAGAGTGGCCGATCACTAAATAACCTCCTGGAACTAACATATCGGCAAACCGGTCAAACAGTAATTTTTGCGTGGGCTTATCGAAATAAATGACCACATTGCGACAAAAAATCATGTCGAACAGTCCTGACATAGGCCAACTCTGCAACAGATTAAGCGGTTTAAAAAAAATCGTGCGACGTAGACTTTTTTTTACCTGAACTTCATTTTTCCCATCAGTTGCTAGTTTGTCAAAATGTTGTGAAACTAGTTTCGAGCTAAGGCCACTAACACGGTCCCAGGCGTAGACCCCTGCTTTACCTTGAGCCACTACATTAGTATCTATGTCCGTCGCCAGTATTTTTGTATCCCACTGGCTGGGTATTTGGTTGCTAAGGGTTATGGCAATCGAATAAGCTTCTTCACCCGTAGAACAGCCCGCTGACCAGATCCTTAGTTTTTTCCTATTTGTACCAGACTTCCACTCATCAATCGCAGTGTTTTTAATAAAGTCAAAATGATGAGACTCACGAAAGAAGGACGTTAAGTTGGTCGTAATAGCATTAACAAAGTGTGTAAATTCAGCACTTTCTTGTTGCAGGGTCATGGTTAAATAATCATCAAATCCATGACAACCAGTTTTACGAATACGCCTAGAAATACGGCTGTACACCATGTCTTCTTTAATATTTTTTAATACGATACCTGAGTGTTTATAAATCACTTCACTTATGGTTGTGAAGTTCTTTTTTGACATTTGAAATTGACGGGCATTAGGGACCATTTTGGATGTTTCTTTAATAAGCTGATTCACAATAACCATCTTCCTTGATTGTGGCCAATGGCAGCAGGCTAAAGGTTATTTTCCAAGTACAATAATCGTTCGCTATCTAAAAGAATAACCATTTTCCCCTTAACTTCAGTCAATCCCTCGATAAACTCACGACTAACGCTTTGATTAACACTTGGAGGTGGTTGTTTATCTGTGGGTGATAGAGTAAAAACGTCTGACACCGAATCAACTACGATGCCCATAATACGATTGACCCTTTCAGTAGTGACTTTAAGCACAATTACTACGGTGTTTTCATCGTAGTTAGAGTCTGACAATTCAAACAGTATACGTAAGTCTATAACGGGCACGATGGCCCCCCGTAGGTTAATTACCCCACTAACATAAGCTGGTGCATTGGGGATAGGAGAGACATTACCCCAACCACGAATTTCCTGTACGTTAAGTATGTCTACGCCATACTCTTCATCTTGCATAAGAAAGGTGAGATATTGCAGCTGATTTTCAAAATTTTGTTCATTGGCATGATCTGCCAAAGAGGCCGTATGCTTTAATAAACTTTTTGTATCTTCTTGCTTGGCAGTGCCCATTAATATTCTCCTAAGCTGCTGCGTCAGTCATTTTTTTTGCGGCGGCAATATCATTACCCGCTAAACTGGACAAACCTACAGCATCTACGATCATTGCCACAGTACCGTCACCCAAGATAGTAGCGCCTGAAACACCCAGAACGCGTGTGTAATTATCTTCCAAACTCTTAATCACTACTTGTTGTTGCGCTAACAACTCATCAACCACAACGCCAATTTTTTGCCCTTCAGACTCAACCACAACAAGGAGGCTACCTTGCAGAGTCCGTATTTCTTGACGTAAACCAAATAGCCGATCTAAATGAAGAATTGGAATATACTCTTCACGCAAGCTGTATACATCACTGCCACCGGCGACATTGCTCACCTTGTTTCCATCAATTTGCAAAGATTCACTAATAGACACGAGTGGAAAAATATAAGTTTGGTCAGCAACAGTCACTAACTGCCCATCCAAAATAGCTAAAGTCAAAGGCAAACGAATACGGAAAGTGCTACCCACTCCCATTTCTGTTGACACTTCTACAGAGCCGTTAAGTTCCTGAATGTTGCGTCGAACAACGTCCATACCCACTCCACGACCTGACAAATCGCTGACTTTTTCCACGGTTGAAAGCCCTGGAGAAAACAGAAGCTCTAACTTTTGTTCTTGAGTTAATTGGTCTGACTCGCCTACGAGACCATTTGTACGCGCCTTGGCCAACAATCGTTCCGTATCAATACCACCACCATCATCAGTCATTTCGATAACAATATTGCCGCCTTGATGAAAGGCATTTAATACAATGGTACCCATTTCTGGTTTGCCTGAGGCTCTGCGTTGTGCAGGCATCTCAATACCATGATCTAAAGCATTACGAATCAAATGAACCATAGGATCACTGATTTTTTCCATTACTGTTTTATCCA